>Ga0209324_10001678_pt1 | contig 15361 bp, 9 predicted proteins | sample Rifsed19ft3_FD_184015 | JGI IMG/M metagenome (GOLD analysis project Ga0209324, IMG submission 184015) | Soil microbial communities from Rifle, Colorado, USA - sediment 19ft 3 (version 2) | ecosystem: Environmental > Terrestrial > Deep subsurface > Rock core/Sediment | place: Rifle, Colorado...
AATTTAACCGTGCATTTCAACGCCAGCATAACGCCGTTCATATTAATACCAAACGTATTGAAAAAGCCATAGAAGAGGGCAAAAAACAAAACTATAACGTTGATTTAGCCAAAGTTAATCGTGATGGAAAATTCAAAAGCCAATTTGACAATTATTATGGAGATCTCGAGCAGTTCAAGGCGTATGCAGTGTATGTGAACCCTTTAACCGTTTATCTTGATGGACTGTATTATATGACCCATGCCACCGGAGGTTCAGACCTTGAGCGGTCACGCAAATCATTCGAGCGGGTGCTTGGTATGATCGGCGAAAACAAGTATATTCGTCAGGACATGGAAACCTTACAACAGGTCGTCAACGGCAAACCAATATCCGCCACCACGTATGTATTTTTTGAAACGGGACAGTCGCCCGAGAGGGAACAAATACGAATCGATCTCCCGCTCTTTATCATTACGCCAGGAGTCCCTTATGTTGGGGCTGCCTTCCCGAAACTCAAATATCGCAGCGATTATATATCAGCGCTCAATGTTTCTTATGATGGGAAAACAGAGTCTCCACGGTTGTTATCGAACATGGATGCCGTTGTTGCCCGTGAATTCAAAAATGAATTGCCCACTCTTATCACAAAGACGCTCATTGCATCTGCAATAAAGGCAGGCGCGACCTATGGAACATACGCCGGCGCAACAGACGGCGGAAGAAAAAATGCAGGGGCTGGGCTGGCTGTATTGATTGCCGGCGCTCTCTACCAGGTGGCGATGAACCAGGCCGATTTGAGGACTTGGACAACATTACCCAAGGAATTCCAATTCTGCCGCATTCCCACACCGGCCAATAGGAAAATTGAGTTGGATCATCCTTACTTAGGACGAAAAACACCGGTAGTCATAGATGAAGGCGTTGTTAATGTTGTGTGGGTTAAATCCGTTAATCGGAAAAGTCCCTTATCGGTAACGCAATTCAAACTAAAGGATGAAGTAAAGGCCATTGCATCTCCTGAGACTGTAACAGCATGTCAGCATATCCAACAAACTGATGTTCCCAAACCTGAGCAGGTAACTCAACAACCTGAATCTCCGACGTCAGGTGCAGAAACACAGCATGAAATCTCTGAGGCACAAGCACAGCCAACTCAGAAAAATGAGGCAATAGCGCCTGCCCTTGAAAATCAGCCGGAAACTTCTATGCCTTCTCAATAAATTCCTGGAGATAAAGAAAAGACCTCTAAACAATTTTATCAGGTAAACGCCATGAAAAATATAACACAATCAATAGTACCTGCTTGCTTACTTGCAAGCACAATGTTTGTTTTCACCTCATGTACAACGGTAAATACCGTCGAAAGGGCAACACCCATTGGAACAAAGCAGGTGATTGCCGACAAACGGGTCATAACAGACTCGACACTGAATAAAAAGGTCAGCATAGCCGGCGTGAACGAGGGCATGACACAAGGTGGGTTTTTGCAGGTACAAATTGAGGTGCTTAACCGAAAGAATTCTATGCAGACATTCAGCTATCGCTTTGAATGGTTCGATATGAACGGCATGCTGGTAGATACGCCAACTTCCGTATGGATACCCCGGCAGATTGAGGGACAGGAAACTCTGACAATCACCGCCGTTGCCCCAACAACAACCACAAAGGATTTTCGGGTGAAATTCATGGAAAACGTGAGAAATGATTAGGTGTAAAGAGTCATTTTCAAATTTTGCGTCATAGTAACTGTGGTTAGGCTTTTACAATACCAATGATTAGAAAGGACTAAAATTATGAAACCAAATTTTTATTCAATTCTTTTGACTGTATCGGCATTGTTGATATTCGGCGGGTGCGCCACGCATACGAGGTATGTTGAAACCACAGGCCCGCGCACCATAGTCACCACCGATATAAACATCCAGGACTTCTCTTACGCCGCCGAAGACATGATCAAATCCCTCCTGGCTTCTGGTGCGTTAGATAAAACGCAGATACAGCCCGCAATGCTCGCTATCAGTCGTATTGTAAACAACACCACACAGCAAATTGACACTGACCTGTTGATAAAAAAGATCCGCGTTGCCCTTAACCAGAGCGGGAAGGCATTGACTACCACAACAATGGGAATAGGTGGTATAGCGGAAGACCCTCTGGCCCAGGGTATTCACCAGGAAAAAGAATTTTACACAGACAAAAAAGAACCGCAACGACTGCCCGACTTCACACTCTCTGGTAAGATCATTGAAAAACGCGACCGTCAAAACGAAGTCCGCCAGGTCACTTACGCCTTCCAGCTATCCCTGACAAATAATGATGGTCTTGCAGTGTGGGAGGACGAAAAAGAAATCTCCAAGCAGAGCAAGAGGGGAGTTATTGGGTGGTAACGTATTAACAGCAGATCAGATTGGTGGATTCGCTTCGCTTAATCCACCCTACTCCACTGAGTGGTATCCAATAAGTTTCTATGACAGTATCGCGGTGATTTATAGAGTACCAAGCCTTTTAAAACTTTTAACATTACGTTGTTGAAAAAGGAGTATCCCTGAAGCGAAAGATTGTGGTTACTGCCTATCTATGTATCTTTGTGGGTTGCGCATGGGTGGCAAGTCTTTTTGCAACTTCGCTTCATGATACATTGGAAATTAAAGAAAATAAGGATCGAGGTATCCCACCAACAAATAAGAAGAAGTTGTTAAAATGGCTCAAGGCTGGCACATACCTGGAGACCCACACAGCAGAGGATCAGGTGCACGATTCAGTTGGTCCACACGGTGGTATGTTCGCACCTACTATAATCCAATACTGGTTGAAGATCTACAGGCCAATAAGACAGTTTTCCGCAGGGGATCAACGATGGTAAAAGAATTGTACTTTGACGGCGAGGAGGAGGTTGTAGGGTATGCCGTCATGACAAAGGTTCGTAAAAAGAGCGGTGATGAAGGGCAGGTTTGGCTGTTTTACGAGACATTTGATGGTACTAACAACGGTGCGATATTTGGTAAAGGGCTTGAGGAGTGTGCCGACTGCCACAGTACGGGAATTGAATTCCTTCGTTCAGACTTTCGTCCTTAAAGCCGATTTTCATAGGTTATGGTTAGTAAAGAAACCCAACATTTTCGTGAATGTTGCAATGGTTGTTTGCGTTTCGCACACGCTCTACCCACTACATAATCAAACGGGCACACGGCAGACGACTTATAGTCCCAGGTTATACAGTCAATTGATCTATCTTCTTACCCAAGGGAAAGTATCATTGCATAGAAATTAATGTGTTTGATACAATGGGACAACAATCCGTAAAATATACCATTATTCCACAAGGCTCATTCTGAAATTAAACAACCACTGAGGTGTTATCTGTATGTGCGACCCAGTTGTTGTTTTTAGTAACAGTACAGCCTACCGCAGGGGACGCCGATCCTTGCTTTCTCACTGGAGAAAAATATTGTTTTGAATATTGAATGTAAAGATATCTTACCTGCTTTTTGTCCAAAAGATGCAAAAAGACTTAGAGAAGCAATTTTTGGAAAGGACAGCAAAGACGAAGGTCACTTCCGTCAAATCAACAAAAGACGAGATTCCTTATCGCTTCATTTGTCGGGAATAGCACAAGCTCTGAAAAGCCCTGTTTTAAAAATTTTCAATTATGAACAAATATCTTAAAGGTATAGCCCCTTATATTATTCTGTCCATAATATCGGTTATTGTTTTTTGCAATACACTGGATAATACCTTTGTTTACGACGATTCTGTAACTATCGTCAAAAATAACCTTATTAAAAGCTGGAAGAATTTCCATACCCTTTTTTCGTTCAATTACTTTATACTCTCCGGCGAACTGAGTTATCGTCCGCTTGTCACATTATCGTATTTTATTGACTACTCATTCTGGGGAGCAAATCCCGGAGGTTTTCATCTCACAAATCTCCTTCTTCAAACGATAAATACCGTATTATTTTATATTTTTCTTAAACGAGTAACGAAGGTAAACACGTTAGCCTTCTTCTCGACATTATTATTTACCACCCATCCAGTCCTTACCGAAACAGTAAACTCCATTAGCTACCGTGAGGATCTCCTCACTGCACTCTTTTTCTTAATCGCCTTTATCTTGTACCTAAAAATTAACAAAACATTTTTTAATAAAAGTAAATTCTTACTATATTACCTGGGCTCTTTATTCTCGTATCTCTTGGCTCTCTTCTCAAAAGAGATGGCGATTACATTCCCCATCCTGTTGATATTATTCGATATTTTTTATTTGCCGTCGGGTAAACCACTTCAAGCGCTTATAAAAAAATTAAAAGGTATTTATATCGGATACTTTTCAGTCACCGGCTTTTATCTATTTATTCAGTTCGTGGTATTTCGACATGTATACATCAGGTTAGATCAAACCAAGCAAAGTTTATTTGTCATGATTAAAGTGCTTGCATCGTACATAAAGCTCTTGTTTCTTCCCTTTAATCTCAATGCAGACTATGTAATTCAACCAATAGCAACAGGCTTCCTCTCTTTTATAATTTCTATACTTTTAGTAACGACGGTAATCATTATTACCATTCAACTTTGTAAAAATAACAAACAATATTGGTTCTTCATTTTGTGGTTTTTCATTACACTTCTGCCCGTGTCGAATATCATTCCTATAGGAAATATTATGGCAGAGCGATACCTTTATATCCCTATTATGGGATTTTCTGTAATTATCGGCATTTTGGTACAAAATTTTAATTTAAAAAACCCCTTAGCTACGAGATGTTCTGCGGTTGTTATTGTTATCTTAGGTGTTATGTGTATTAATCGGAATGGGATATGGCGCGATGAACTCACTTTGTGGTATTCAACCGCTATTCGCGAACCTAGCAGCGCCCGTGCGCATCATAATATCGGGGTAGTACATAGTGCTAAAGGCTACTATGGATATGCCGAGTTCGAGTACAAGAAGACCCTGGAAATTAATCCAAAGGATATAGAAGCGCATTATAATCTGGGAAATGCTTATGAAAGGAAAGGCATATTGGATAATGCTATCAAAGAATATCAAGAGGCAATACGATACAATCCTTATTATGCCGATGCCTACAACAATCTTGGCAGTATATACAAAAAAACACAACTCTTAGATAAGGCTATCGAATACTATAAAAAAGCGATCCAATGCAATCCTTTTAGTCCCCATTACTATAATAATCTTGGACTTGCCTATCATGAAAAAAAGCTATACAAAGAAGCTGCTACTGAATTTGCACGGTCATTAAAAATAAATTCGGAAATACCCACGATACACAACCACCTGGGAAATACTTACAAGGAAATGGGGAATATTAAGGATGCCTTGACTGAGTACACAACAGCAATTGAATTAGACCCTGCTACCGCCGACTTCCACAATAACTTGGGAATTGTCTATACCAATATAGGACAACTTGAAGAAGCTATTAAAGAATTTGAAACGGCAATTCGACTTGACCCAAAACTTGCAAATGTACATAACAACCTTGGTATTGCCGATGCAAAAAAGGGTAATCTAGATAAGGCTGTTGATGAATTGAATAAAGCAATAGCGCTTGGCTATGACAATGCGGATGTACACAATAATTTGGCCGGGGTGTACCTCACAAAGGGGTTAACGGATAATGCGATAGTAGAACTCAAGCTGGCCTTAAAATTTAATCCCAAAGATAGCAATGCCCACTGTAACCTGGGAAATGCTTATATTTCAAAAAACCTTGAGGATGAAGCCATTTCTGAGTTTAAAGAGGCTATTACATATAATCCTACAGATGGAGAGATATATTACTACCTTGGAAATGCATTTTATAGAAAAGGACAGTATAACGAAGCGATAAATGCCCAGAATCAATCGGTTCACTATCAAATCAATAATCCATTAGCACATAAAATGCTTGGTGTTATTTATGCAAATTATCTGAATAACCCCTCCAGGGCATTCTTCCATCTGAACGAAACGCTAAGATTAGACCCTCAGCAACCTATGGCAAAAGAAATATCCGAAGCCATAGACAAATTAAAAACAACTGATAAGTCACCGTGAATTATAATGGTATAAACAATCTATCAATTTATTTATTGACAATACGTTATTAATAATTATAATGCACATACGATAAAGGCAAACCTCGAGTGATCGGGGGGCGCAAAGTAACAGGGTCTTTAAATATGCTGATATGCACATATGTGCTTGAAGCAATCAAACAGGGAAGTTGTAAAGATAGCCTTACTGCCGAAGGTATGTTCGAATAGACTATTTTCGCTGTAAGGCTTTTTTTGTTTGTTATGGGTTAACCACCCAGAACTGTATTGCTTTGGCAACTGAAGGTTAATTTCCCATTTACACGCATAAGAATATATAAATAAAAGGATGGCAACCGATTCCCATCTTATTTGGAAGCCAGGAATAACCCTCTCAGCTTGCTGATTTCATCTATAAGCCTTCACTAACAGGCATTTGTACTTTTTAATAATGCCAACTTTCTTGATTAGCCTAAACATACATTAACACGGAAAGGGAAATAAGAAGCGTTAATACATATTATCGGCAGATAATGAAAATTATTTAATAAATTTTTTAAAAAATATTAAGAGGTTGTTTTGTAAGTAGTTGAGTTCTAGCCAACCTGTGGTTTGAAATATCTTAGCTAACCACTGAAAAAAAGGAGTACAAAAAATGTATTTTCTTGATAAAAATATAAATAAACAGGAAGGAATTATTCGATGCCTTTCGCTAACTATGATTGTAATGGCGTCAGGCCTATTTATTTCCATACCATTTTTTAAGAGTGCGAAGATTGAAAAGCTTGATAAGCATGAAAGCGCGTCTTGTATGCCAAACTTAGATCATCTTTGCCGTTCTGATGTAAAAGAAAGACCGTGGGAATATATTGTTATTCATCATAGTGCTACTGCAAAGGGCAATGCCGCTCGGTTTGATCAGTACCATAAGAAAATGAAGGGGTGGGAATATGGCCTAGCGTATCATTTTGTAGTTGGAAACGGATCTTTTTCAGGAGATGGTGAAATTGAGGTTGGAAGTCGATGGAAGAAACAAATTCATGGGGCCCATACGGCAAATATGAATTGCAATCGCGTAGCGATTGGAATTTGTTTAGTAGGTGACTTTGAAAATGGAGGAGCTCCGAAGGAAAACCAATTTGAATCATTGGTCAGCCTTGTTCAATATCTTTCCAGAAAATACAATATTCCTTCATCCAATATAATAGAACATAAACACGTACACCAGAAGGCAACTGCTTGCCCAGGGAAAAATTTCCCATTCGCAGAACTTAAGACGAGGCTACTGCAAATTGCTTCAAAATCGAGCAATCACAAAGAATTATAGTGGGATTTTGCTCACATTATTTCGATTGTGCCTTTAAGAGTTCAGCCTTTACATCATCGATGGATAAGCCATAAGGTCTTCCGTGCTCTTGTAATTTTTTATCGTATTTATAGTTTCGAGCAGCCACAAATCCTAACCCGCCTCCCTGAAAATATTCATAAACCATAATGGCCTGTTCTTCGGTATCTATCAGGTAAAGCGGCTGCCTGTTACCTTGTCGTTCTCCTACCAATCCAAAGACATGTCGTGCATTTCCATCTCCCTGCGCAATAACATAATTTGCAGAATTCTTAAAAATAAGTATGGCGAGTAACAAAGAAATGACAATGAGCAAGATTGTATTTATACGATATGTTTTACGCATGGCGATTATCCCCTGATTTAAAATACATATTCACATCTGCGGTTAGGCTATACTACTTATCGGTATTATTTGAGTTTCTTGTGAAATTTTTGTTTGACAGACCGAAAAAGTTTGCTTCATGTTCTTCTTTAATAATAATTGTGGGTTTTAAAAGAATTACAAGATTTGACTTTTTGTTACTTTTCTGGTCGGTAGAAAATAATCTTTTTAATATAGGTATCTTAGATAATATTGGAATACCGGTTGTTAAGTTCGTTTTGGTGATAGACCCCAATCCCCCTATCATCAGCGTGCCTTTATCCGGCACATAAACGGTGACAGATACTTGTGAAACATTTACTTTGGGCAATTGGACTGTTTGTTCTGGAGGGACATTGATAGAAGTTCCAGCACCCCCACCGCCAACCGTGGCATCCGTGGATAATCCGCTAAAGGTAAAAGATGTGATCTCTTCGACTTGAAATACAGAAGGGGTTACTTCCAGATAGATATATTTTCTGTCCGCGCTCACAATCGGCCTCACATCAAAGGTAGTCCCCTGCGGTATCGTACCAATAACAGGGGTTACAATACCCTCTGAAACAGACGTGCTTTGAACATAGTTTATTGTTTTAACAACAGCAATATTGCCACGCTGGGTATTGGATAATGTTATTCGGGGCGAGGTGAGAATCTCAGAGTCTTTGCTTTCCTGGACAGCGCTTAAGAATCCTTTTAGCATAGAGTCATTTAAGATGGAATAATTGAGTTCAAGTCCTTCGCCAGATAAAGTTTCACCAAGTATTTTAGCTGTTCCAGCGCCTGTATTTACTCCCGTTTTACCGCTAAAAAATTTACTAATATTACTCCCGAGTTCCTCCAGAAATTTATCTGTAACTTCTATAAAACGGGCTTCGATGCTCACCTGGAGGTTTTGTGAAGACCTTAAAGAGGCCAACAGATCTTCAATTTGCTTGTGAACATACTTGCTATTAACTACTACCAAATCTCCGGGCTGCCCCGTCCTTGCGACGATACTTCCTTCTCCTTGGCCGGCGGAAACACTAATACTTCGCTGGCCGCCTGTTGCAGAAGCTCCGATAACACTTACACGGTTTGACCATGATGGCGGCTCAACGGTGGTAACAATTAACTCAATCAAGTCTAATACCCGTTCAGAAGCATCTTTTGTTTTTACTGTCTCTGCTCCTTTACTCAAGCCCATTTGAGATGTAGCAGCAGCCGTAATATCAAATTTAAGGGGTTCCTTATCATCCAGATTAATTAATATATCCCTCACATCGTAAACCCGCATTTCCATTTTTTGTTTATAAAAATGAATAATATCCCCCTCAACCACATATTCACACCCTTTAGGCAGGATATATTTTAAGGCGGTTCTTAATGGTACGTCCTTGAGCTTTAATGTAACCGGAACATTTCCCGCTTCAGAATCGACAATCATATTAATATTTGTTTTTTCCCTTATAAAGATCACTATGTCCCTTAAGGGTGTATCTAAGAATTCAAATGAAATGATTGTGTTCAGGGCATCTTCAATAACTTTTGGAAATGGTCCCTCTGGGGGATTTGGAATCAGCCGGAGTTGTTCTGTTTTTATTTTATTTTCTTCCACAATTTTATCTAACTCTGGAAGTGTACGTTTTGAAATGTCTACCCACTGTTCTTTTGCAGGGAACCTTAAGGTGTCTTGGTAGGGAATAGACGCTTCTTTGAGATATTCATGGCTTTTTAATTTTTCCTGTGACTGGGTGGTCTTTAGATTTTCTGTGATATATTTGTGCCTTAGACCATTTACCTTTTCTTTAATATATAATGCCTCTTTGTTCGCAGAATCCGTCGTTAGTATTAAATCCGCAATCTTTGCGGCATCATCATATCGTTCCTGCTTGATAGCGGTATATGCATCCTGAATTAACTGAGATGTATCTTCAGCATGTGCAGCTTTTGCTTCCCTGGTTTCACCTGTCTTTTTTGGAGTTTCAGGAGACTTATTTGTTTCTTCCAGAAGTTGTCTGGATTGTTTTAGTAACGTCAGCGCCTCTTCATTATTTGGTTCTAACAGGACAGCCAGTTCGAGTGCATCGACGGCCTTAGTATAGTCTTTTTGTTCAAGATATATTTTGGCAGTCTTAAGATAATAATTATTTGTAGTGGCTGTTTCTGTTTCTGAAGTATCTTTGTTTTGTGATAAAGACTGATACGGCGCAAAGAGCAATAGGAACATGCTCAAGACAAATATTGAGATTAGGGTTGATCTGTTTTTCATATGCCCCCCTTGTAAAAATTTTGACATTGCCAAGTATAGTCACCCATTAGAAGGCTTTTGTCAAGCGAAAAAGATTTTCCGTAGCAAAAAATAGCCGCCTCTCCTTTCTTCTTCTCATTGACAAATTCGGCGCGACACTCATTACGAGTCCTCTTAACTTCTAGTTCTTTTGCAGTTGTCTCTACCCTCCCCCCTGATTTGCCGTATTATAACATTAACTGTGTAAAAACTTCTTTCCCCCATTCCCCGTTTTTACGAGGACGAGTTTCATGAGGACAAGTTTTGGAAAGTATTTTACAATCCCTTTCATCCCCCTTTTTTTAAGGGGATTTGGTTGCAACAGTGCTGCGATATACGATATTGTACGCATCTATCTTTTCCCCTTTCTTTGGTGCCCTGAGTATATCATATTCTTCATTTTTTCAATGAGTGAAAAAAACATGGATAGTTTTTTGAAGTTCGTCAGGTTGCTGGTACAATAACTTAGTTTTATTTGATAAATCTTTGATAGGAAAAATGGTGCATTTTAAAGGACGTTTACAAAAAAAACAAGGAGAGTGCTATGTCATACATACCCAAACTCTGGTATCTGTTGAAAACCCGGTATTTTCAGTGTAATGCGCAAAAAGGCATGAGAAATCTCATTGCAATCATAGTACTATCCATCTGGATGGGATGCCTATTGTGTTATGCTGAAAATCTAAATAACCAAACACAGTCCTTGTTTAAGGAAACGCAACAAGCCGCAGTATTCTATCTGGATAACGGCATGGAAGTTATCCTCGTTGAAAATCACGCCAATCCAATGATCGCTGCGGTTACTATCGTTAAGACCGGCAGTCGCAATGAAGACGCTGCCAGCAATGGATCAGCCCATTTCCTCGAACACCTCTTGTTCAACGGCACAAAAACACGTACACAGAAACAGATTTACGATGAGATGGATTTTTACGGTGGATATAACAACGCCCATACCGGCCCGGATTATACCAATTACATGATACTCATGCCGAAGGAGTACATCGAGCAGGGGATGGATATCCAGGCGGACATGCTTTTTAATTCTACCTTGCCTGATGAAAAGTTCGAGAAGGAACGCGGTATCGTTATAGAAGAAATTGGAAAGGGTGCAGACCGGCCAGAACATCAGGTAATCAATCACTTCCCGAAGGTATTTTACGCAGGCACGCCTTACGAACGCCCGGTGCTTGGAACGGTTTCCACCATTTCACATCTAAAACGCGAATGTGTATGGGATTATTACAAGACATGGTATGTGCCGAATAATATGACCTTGATGGTCATAGGTGATTTTTCAACCTCTGAAATGATTGAACTGGTGAAAAAAAAGTACGGCCCATACCCGGCAGGACAAATACCTGAGCACCGGACCATAAAACTGAATCCGCCTGAAAGATTACGCATTATCAAGGCAAATGGTATGGGTAAATTTCCAAAGGACCGTCAATATCTGACCCTGGGTTATCTGTTGCCGCCGCCAGTTTCTGAGGATTTTCAGTCGCTGGTATTGCTGTCAGAATTTTTAGGTGGCAGAGATAATTCTGTGCTGAAAACGTTATTTATGCAGGAACACAACAAAGACCTTGTTATTGATATTGGTACAAGCGTAGATTTTAATAGCGACTTTTCTACCTTACAAATATCCGCAGAACTTCCCATAAATAGTGATGTGGAACATGTGGTGGAACTGATTACACAGGCGGTACGGGATATGAAGAAGAACCCTGTCCAGGCAAGCGAAGTGCAATCAACGCTGATAGCCAGGGCAACACATGAGATTTATTTGCAGGAGAGTTTACATTACTATGGCATGATGAAATCCGGTTATCTGGCGGCGGGTGGATATGCCTTCCTCCGTGATTATATGGACGGCTTGACGAAGGTAACGCCGCAATCCATACAGAAGGCAGCGGCACAATATCTATGCGCACAGATACCTGTGGTCACACTCATGTCTCCTCCGGTCGGGAAAACAGCAGGCGAAGCCGCCACCCGATCACCAAACCAATACTCCATGGAAAAGTTGGAAAATGGCCTTACCGTGGTAATAAAGGAAAACCAGGATAGCAGGGTTATAGGAATACACTTGCTGGCAAAGGAACGCAGTCTGAGTGAAGGAAAAGAAAAATGGGGTTTGACGGAGATATTGCAGAGAATGCTTTCTGAGGGCGGCACGACCGAACATCCCGATAAGGCATTTTCTCAAACATTAGAATCCATGGGCGCTGAATTGAAACTCTATGACGACCCTTACATCCCGTTTGACGATTATTACAACACTCCACGCTTTGCGTACATGCGTTTGAAACTGGTGGACACCTTTTTTGAGCAGGGATTAAAACTCCTTGCAGAAATGGTGAGACAGCCCAGTCTCTCAGAAAAGGCGTACAATGAGGCAAAGAAGCAGGTCATGGTACTCTCCGAAAACGACACAATGAGCACTCCCAGGATGGCAGATAGAATTTTCTACGATAATCTGTTCAAAAATAATCCTGGCTTCGGCTGGTTGTCCGGCAAGAAAGAACAGATAGAAAAGATTCAACTGGAAGAGGTGAAAGCCTTTTATAGTAAGCTTTACAATCCTTCAAACCTTATTCTGGCGATCTCTGGTAATATTTCCATTGATAAAGCCCTGGCAATGGTAAAGCAAAACTTTGGCGGTAGTTGGGGCGATGCAGGCTGGCAGCTACCCGCATTTACACCGGAATTCAAGACGCTTGGTACTACAGTCCGTGAAAAGATGGATAAACAGCAATCATATATCTCTGTGGCAAATACGTGTGATGTGAGCGAGGAAGATCAACCGGCGCTTTACGTAATGGAAACCATCTTTGGTGACAGACTCGCCTTCAACCTGCGTGAAAAGCAGGGTCTTGCCTACAGTATCGGTGTTTCCTTCCATAAATACCGGGGAGTTCAGTGGTATCGTATTTCAATGGGCACACGGCCGGAAAACATCGAGCAGGCCATAAAAGGTATTCGTGACGAGATTAGTTCCATGCGTAAAGCCAGGATCGAAGAAAAAGAGGTGCAAAAGACCATAAATGTTATTTTAGGACGTCGGGGCATGCGGCGGCTGGATCGTGTGAATCAGGCGTATTACATGAGCATAAAGGTGCTTGATGACAAAGCGCCCGAAGCAGACGAACAGGAGGCTGAAAAACTGAAAAAGGTTACGGTACAGGATGTGGAACGCCTGGCCAGAAAAGTCTTCCAGAACGACAACCATCTAATCGTAATTGCAGAATAGGTCTCTTAATAAAAATATGTGTAAGAAAGGAGAAATGGAGAAGGTGGAGAAAACAGGAAAAGATGCATTATAAATACTTTAAAAATTTATTTTTCTCCGTTTCCCCTTTTTCTCCCTCTCTCCTTTTTGACCTTTTCCAAACTGCTGCTGCAAAGTACAGCCAGATTTTTCCAGTGAAAAAGAAGGAGGAATGTGTTGGATAAAAGGACACCGAAGCCCATTTCAATAAAAATAGAGAAGGAACTCCATATCTGTCCGAATTGCGGGTACGACGATGGGTTCCACACCTCATTTGTGCGATTAACAAAAGAGACCTGTAAAATCATTCTCATCTGTCCAAACTGTCACGCCAGATATGATCCTGACTGGATAGTTGAGATACATAGTTCACCGCAAAGGGCGCGAAGAACGCAGAGAAAAGGAAATATAAAGGGAAAATCCTCCTGATTTATTTTGTCCAACGCTGGTTCAATCTTGCAGATTGAACCAGGAGTTTTGACCATGCACCCGCTGTCAAAAACACCAAGTGTTTCGGTTCAATCGGGAGCGAATGAACCAGCAAGGGGGAGGAGCAAGAACAAAGGTAAGACTCTCTTCAAGTAGAGAACGTCTGCTTTACATCTCATCAGTAACTACTTTATTTACTCCATCCATAAACCGACGGATATAAGAAGTTTCTGGTTCTCCCGGATTATAGGTGTTTGCATTTTTCCCTCCCTTAACGACTCATTGTTGCATAATCTTTAATATTGGCCGGGTAAGCATCCGCTGGATTTGTTTGTTATGCATCCTCTTCATTACCATGACCTAAAAAGCAAGCCTATGGCCCGGTTCCGACAGATAGTCAGCAGCGGCGTAAGCCATCCGCTGGAGTGTTATGCTTGCTTTACCATTTTACCGGCATCTCGATACTACGCCAGTTGCTTCGAACTTGCAGGCGGTTGAGCGAGGGCTTTAGCCCTCCTCTCGAACCGCTTTGATGGGCCGCGCTTCGCGGCCCATCAGGTTCGACGTTCAACCGCCGGAATGGGACGCCGCGAAGCGGCGACCCATCGATTGCCTTAACCAGCGCGGGCACAGGCGCCAAACAGAACTGAAAAAGCGGTTGCGCTCGTGCTTTAGAACCACCTTTTTGAACATCATCGCCAAAGCAACGCCGAGATCAAAGATTGCCTGAAGATTTAAATGATTCTCAACTGTTGAATCGAAGAAGATGTGAAGGGATGCTTCCATTTCGCCTTCCGCTTTCCAGTAGCAAATTAAGATAGGTACTTTGGGTAGTGGATATAAAACTAGTGATATATCTGATGCAAACATATTTGTCGATCTATGTCCGCTAAAAATATAAAGGATATCTTCAAAAAGAGCCGTATGGGTGTCGGCTATCTTTTGGAGAGGTTTTTCGCACAGTTGCTCAAAAAGTGGATTCCGCTCCGCTCCTTTTCTTAATTCTCTGAATGGAATCCATTGGCCGGACGGATTATCACCCTTACTGCTTATAATATGATCAAGTAACATGAGCGTTATCCAAGCGTGAGTGTGAACTTCAGATGTAATATTCCCCATCGAATCTATAAAGAAATCTTTGCCGAGACAATTAATGGCTAATTTTTCACCAATAATTTTAGCGCCAACCTTCTGAGCAGCTGTAAGTAAATCTATCGAAGGGATTTGACTTCTGAGTTGATCGGCGGCCTCCTCTCTGTTTTGCAGTGTAGACTTATGTATATCTATTTTTTGTGGCTCACCGATGATACTACCGACGATATGCGGACAATCCGCAAGTTGCTTTTCACCGCTTAATACGGCTGCAGAAAAAGCCAAACATGACGGAAGTGAGCACCGCTTACAGTTAGATTTTGGGAGTAATTTGTAAATGTCCAAAGGAGTTTTAATTTGTGTCATTTTCGCCTCCTTGCTGATTGTTTAATTAATTTTTCTAAGCATAACGCCCGGCATGAGAGGCGCGCGTTTTTTGCGCGTCCTTCTCAATGCCGTGTGTACGCCCAGCATGGGTATTAACTAATGGGTGAAAGTCCCTGCGGGAAAATCACCGTAGATTCGAGGTTGAATATACGCGAACCGCTAGCAAAATTCAAGGGCGATTTC
>Ga0209324_10001681_pt1 | contig 15351 bp, 14 predicted proteins | sample Rifsed19ft3_FD_184015 | JGI IMG/M metagenome (GOLD analysis project Ga0209324, IMG submission 184015) | Soil microbial communities from Rifle, Colorado, USA - sediment 19ft 3 (version 2) | ecosystem: Environmental > Terrestrial > Deep subsurface > Rock core/Sediment | place: Rifle, Colorado...
CTGCATCTGACGACGGAGCTCTTTCATCCTTGTTCTGCCGGCATTGCTGATGTCGTCACCCATGAATATGATCTCGCCTTCGGTTGGCTCAAGGAGTCTCAGTATCAGCCTTCCTGTTGTGGACTTACCGCTGCCGCTCTCACCAACGAGGCTTAACACCTCATTTTTACCAAGGTCAAAGCTTATGCCGTCAACGGCATGCACGACCTTTTTCCTGCTTTTGAAAAAACCTTCTTCCACAGGAAAGTGTTTCTTAAGGTCTTTAACTGACAACAACTCATTGCTCATCGCTTTACTCTCATTGATTCGCACTCATTGCTCATTCCTCGGTACTCATTGCTTCTTCATGTCTATCCAGCACCTAACCAGATGCCCGCCCCCGGCATCAACAAGCTCCGGTTCATCTCTCCTGCACTGTTCAACCACATATTTACAGCGTGGATTGAACATGCAGCCCTTCGGAAGATCTGTAAGTCTGGGGACACTTCCCTCGATGGTCTGCAGCCGCTTCTTTTTTTCTTCACCCCTTGGTATGGACTGGAGCAGCCCTATGGTGTAGGGATGAAGGGGGGCGGCAAACAGGTCTGCAGTATTTGCATATTCTACGATCTTTCCGGCGTACATGATTGCTACTTCGTCAGCCATCTCTGCAATCACCCCCAGATCATGTGATATCAGGATCAATGCAGTATTACTTGTCTCAATCAGTTCCCTGAGTAATCTTAATATCTGGGCCTGAATGGTAACGTCAAGCGCAGTGGTTGGTTCATCTGCAATAATGAGAGACGGCTCGCAGGAGATTGCCATGGCAATCATTACACGTTGTTTCATCCCGCCGCTAAGCTGGTGGGGGTACTCCTTTATCCTTCTTAAAGGGTCAGGAATCCCGACACGCTGAAGCAGAAATTGTGCCTTATTCATTGCCTCGGACCTCTTCAACCCCTTATGTACACGGAAGATCTCGGAGATCTGATTGCCAATAGTGAATACAGGATTAAGGGAGGTCATGGGGTCCTGAAAGACCATGGCCATCCGGTTTCCTCTGAGCTTCCTTATCTCTTCATTGCCAAGTTTTAAGAGGTCGCGCCCGTCAAAGAATATTTCTCCGGAGATGATGCGTCCTGGCTGGGGTATCAATCGCATCAGACTGAGCGCTGTTACACTCTTTCCACACCCTGATTCGCCGACAAGTCCGAGCACTTTGCCCTTGTCAATCTTAAAGCTTACATCATCAACTGCACGTATGACACCTTCAGGGGTTAAAAAATGGGTCTTGAGTTTATTTACTGAAAGTAACATTTGGATTGCATTACGGCCGTGCACTTGATACTAATGATATATATACCTTCGCATCCCTGTTCTCAGGGTCTACTGCAAGTGCATTTTTCCATTCTCTCAGGGCGAGGTCTACAAATCCCATCATGTAGTATGTGATGCCAAGGTTTATGACTGCCGGCAGGTGTCTCTGATTTATTTCAATGGCCTTCTGAAAGGTCTCGATTGCCTGCTCAAATTCACCATTGTCTCTGTACGCAGTGCCAAGCTGTGTAATGATATCTGCAAACCACGGACGGAGTTTTAAAGCCTTCTTAAATTCTGTAATTGCCTCTTTGTATCTGCCAAGACCATAATACTGGCTGCCAAGATGTGCATGCTCATTTGCCAGCCTGCCTTCAATGTACGGGTCTTTAATCTTCCTTGCCTTTGAGACGGTCTTTACCGCCATTTGAAATATTTTACTCGCCTCGTCATATTTCCCCAGCTCATTATAAACAATTGAGAGGTTGATGGCAGCTTCTGTGTATGATGGATTTATTTTAAGCGCATGCTCGAAGTTTGTTATTGCATTCTGGAAAATGCCCTTCTGATGATAGATTATACCAACCTTGTTATGTACATCGGCAAATCTGTCAGAATTGTCCCTGGTCAGTTCAAGAAAGCATTTTAATGCATCATTGAGCTTGCCCTGATCAAAGCAGGCCTTTCCCTGCTCGTATTTCTCCTGCTGTTCAGGTGTCATCGGTGGTAGGTTACTCTAAATGTTAATTAGTGTCAATATTGTGAATTTGTTGTTTATCTTAACATATTATGTTAAAAAACAATATGGTCTTTGCAGGTCTTACAGGCGGGATAGCGACAGGGAAGAGTCTGGTGTCAGCGATATTCCGCTCTCTTGGCGCCTTTATAATAGATGCGGATGTTATTGCCCGTGAAATTGTCAGTCCGGGTCTGCCTGCCTGGAAGGCAATAACAGAGGCCTTTGGCAGTGAGGTGCTTTTGCCGGATGGCAGTATAAACAGGTCAAAGCTCGGCAGTATTGTTTTTAAGGACTATGCAAAAAGAAGCATCTTAAACTCCATAATGCATCCGGCCATATTGAAAGAGGCTGCCAGATTAAGGAAAAAGACAGGGGAGGAGCATCCATTTGCAGTTGTCATTTTTGATGCAGCCCTTCTGATTGAGTCAGGCGCCTATGAAATGGTTGACATTGTTATCCTTGTATATGTAAATGAAGAGTTACAGATAAACCGGCTGATGAACAGGGATGGTTTGACACGGGAGGATGCGGTAGAAAGGATCAATGCACAGATGCCGGTAGCAGAAAAGAAGAACTATGCAGACTATATAATTGATACCTCATCATCACAAAAAGATGATATTGAAAAGCAGGTCAGGTATGTATTTGAGATATTAAAGAGTTTATCTGTCAGGGATAAGGGCTCAGTTCATTGACTTTTACGCCGCTTTTTTGTAACATGTTAGGTTGTTAAATATAATCCGGAGTACTATGCATATATGGCGTTGCACCCTGTAAGAAAGGCGCTTTTCCCTGCCGCTGGATTAGGAACACGTTTTTTGCCGGCTACCAAGGCCTCTCCGAAGGAGATGCTGCCCCTTGTTGACAAGCCGCTGATCCAGTACGTTGTGGAAGAAGCTATGTCTTCCGGCATAGAAGAGATCATTATAATTACGGGCCGCGGGAAACGCGCCATTGAAGACCATTTCGACATATCTTATGAACTTGAGAATCTTCTTCAGGAGAAGGGAAAAAAGAAATTACTGGCAGAAGTAAGGAAAATATCGAATATGCTGAATATCTGCTATGTCCGGCAGAAAGAGGCATTAGGTCTTGGACATGCGATCCTGTGTGCTAAGAATCTTGTAAGGGATGAGCCGTTTGCAGTACTTCTGGGTGACGATATAATAGATTCTGAAGTCCCGGCCTTAAAACAGATGCTTGAAATATATAACACTTACGGCGCAAGCGTAATAGCAGTACAGGAGGTTGATAGAAGTCAGGTGTCCAATTATGGTATAATAAATGCTGTGCCTGTTGCAGAGGGTGTATATAAGATAAGTGATATGGTGGAGAAGCCCAATAAAGAAGATGCCCCGTCCAATCTCGCTATAATTGGAAGATACATTCTTACACCGGAGATAATCGGCCTGCTTGAAAAGACGGAACCCGGAAAGGGAAAAGAGATACAGCTTACTGACGCGCTCAGGGAGCTTGCGAAAATCAGGCCTGTTTACGGGTATAAATTTCAGGGCAAGAGATACGATGCAGGTGATAAATTAGGTTTTCTTAAGGCAACTGTGGAGATAGGACTGAAGAACAAGGAGTTTGGAGAGAGTTTCAGAGATTACTTGAAGACACTAAAGTTGTAAAATCAGGGGTTGCCGAGTCCATTGATGATGGAGTTGAGTTATATTCACTTGACCCCTGGAACCCATATTATCATAAAAGGAGGCCAGTAAAGTGGCAGAAACTATAGAGCAGGATTTTGGACAAATTGATATACCGAACAAATTACCTCTCCTTCCTGTAAGGGACATCGTAATATTTCCATACATGCTGCTTCCCCTTTTTGTCGGCCGTGAGATGTCAATAAAGGCCATTGAGGCAGCCCTTGCATCAAACCGTCTCATATTCTTAGTGGCACAGAAGGTACTGGAAGTGGAAAATCCAACACCGCAGGATATATACAAGGTCGGCACTGTCGGCCTGATCACAAGGATGCTGAAACTTCCGGATGGCAGGATAAAGATACTTGTACAGGGGATTGCAAAGGCAAAGACTACAAAGTACATCCAGACGGAACCATACTACAATGTTGAAATTGATAAGCTGCAGGAACCGAAGAGCGTGCAGGTTACGCTTGAGGTTGAGGCGCTGATGAGGAATGTCAAGGAGCAGCTTGAAAAGATGGTCACGCTCGGGAAGGTGCTTCTGCCTGATATTATGGTGATTATAGAGAACATTGAGGATCCGGGACGTCTGTCGGATATTATTACATCCAATCTCGGGCTTAAGGTTGAAATCGCTCAGGAGGTACTGGAGATTAATCATCCTGTGCAGAGGTTGAAAAAAGTCAGCGAGATACTTACCAAAGAGCTGGATGTGCTCATGATGCAGCAGAAGATACAGGCTGAGGCAAAGGGTGAGATTGACAAGACACAGCGTGAGTATTACCTGAGGGAACAGCTCAAGGCTATACAAAAAGAGCTCGGGGACATGGATGAGAGGCAGGAAGAGGTTAACGAGTTCAAGAAGAGGATAGAAGAGGCAAAGATGCCTGAGAAGGTGCTGAAGGAGGTAGACAAGCAGTTAAAACGTCTTGAGAAGATGCACCCTGACAGCGCTGAGGCGTCTACAGTGCGCACATATCTCGAGTGGATGGTTGAAATACCATGGAGTAAGGGTACGGCTGATAATCTTGATATCAAGGCTGCTTCAAAGGTATTGAATGAAGACCACTATGACCTTGAAAAGGTGAAAGAACGCATCCTTGAGTATCTGAGTGTCAGAAAGCTGAAGGCTAAGATGAAGGGACCCATATTGTGTTTCTGCGGCCCTCCCGGTGTCGGGAAGACGTCTCTTGGCAAGTCCATTGCCAAGGCGCTTGGAAGGGAGTTTGTACGGATATCCCTGGGCGGTATAAGAGATGAGGCAGAGATCAGGGGACACCGGAGGACATATGTAGGCGCCCTTCCGGGACGGATAATCCAGGGTATAAAACAGGCCGGGACAAACAACCCTGTGTTTATGATGGATGAGATAGATAAGGTTGGTATGGATTTCAGGGGGGACCCTTCTGCAGCGCTTCTTGAAGTGCTTGACCCGGAGCAGAACAACGCATTCAGTGACCACTACCTTGGGGTTCCGTTTGATCTCTCGAGTGTCATGTTTATTACCACGGCCAATCTTATTGATCCTATATTGCCGCCGCTGAGAGACAGGATGGAGATTATCAACCTTTCAGGTTATACGGAAGAAGAAAAGCTCGGGATTGCGAGGAACTACCTTATTCCGCGCCAGCTTGAAGAGCATGGTATAAAAGAGGCTGATGCCCTTATATCTGCAGAAACCCTGAAGCGTATAATAGGAGAATACACAAGGGAGGCAGGCGTCAGAAACCTTGAACGTGAGATTGCCAATGTCTTCCGCAAGGTTGCAAAACAGATAGCGGAAGGCAAGATAAAGACGTACAGGATTACTCCTAATAATCTTCATAAATATCTTGGCGCCCCGAGGTTTTTACCGGAGACGGAGCAGGAAAAGGATACGGTCGGAGTTTCTACAGGACTGGCATGGACTGAGGCCGGAGGCGACATCATCTATATTGAAGCTACTATGATGAAAGGAAAGGGGACTCTTACACTGACCGGTCAACTGGGTGAGGTGATGAAGGAGTCTGCGCAGGCAGCCCTGAGCTATATACGGTCAAAGTCACAGCATCTTGGTATTAATGTAGATATGTTCAACAGGTATGATATTCATATTCATGTACCTGCGGGCGCTATTCCAAAGGATGGTCCTTCTGCAGGTATTACAATGGCAACGGCCATTGCCTCTATCTTCATGAACAAGGCTGTTAATCATAAGGTGGCGATGACAGGAGAGGTGACTTTGCAGGGGAGGGTATTGCCGATAGGCGGATTGAAAGAGAAGATCCTTGCAGCAAAAAGGGCCGGCCTGATGGAGGTTATTCTTCCAAAGAAGAATGAGAAAGACCTTGATGAGATACCCAAAAATATACGGAAGGACATGCAGTTCCATTTAGTTGATACAATGGATGATGTCCTGCCGATTGCCCTGAAGGGGTTGAAACCCAGGGCTGTGAAGAAGCAGAAGACAAAGAAAAAAGTTGCTGCCGCTGCAAAGGTTGCGGTCTCAAAGAAAACGAAAAAAGTGGTAAAAAAATCGTCTGAGAAAAAAACGAGGCGTTGATAACCCTGGGATAAATCAACCGTTAAATGTGTAATGTATATAGAGCAACTTGGTGAAGCAGGACTCATACAGCGCATTAAGAGAAAGATTCCCTCTGATGACCCTTCAATAGTCCTCGGGATTGGTGATGATGCTGCAATAATCCATTCCTCCAAACGGGATCTTCTTCTTTCAACTGATACCATCAGGGAAGATGTTCATTTCTCAAGGAAGTATTACTCATTTTATGATATAGGATGGAAGTCCGTTGCTGTTTCAATAAGTGATATTGCTGCAATGGGTGGTGTGCCTAAGTATCTCCTTCTTTCAATGGCAATGCCGGATAAAGTATCTGTAAAGGATATGGACAAGCTGCTTGACGGGGTCGCCGGTATTTCAGCTAAATACAATGTTTCAGTTGTTGGGGGCAATTTATCCAGATCGAAACAGGGAATAGCTGTTGATACTACCATAGTTGGAGAGGTATCCGGCGGAAGGGCACTGCTTAGATCAGGGGCAGGCATTGGTGATATGATTTATGTGACAGGCTGCCCCGGGATGTCGGCAATAGGATTGTCCATTTTAAAACGCGTCCCTGTCCCCAAACGTGGTGGAAAGTCATTTGTCACTGCTCACCTCCGTCCTGAACCAAGGGTATCTGCCGGGCTTGTCCTTAGCAAAAGCAAATCCGCCACTGCTGCAATAGATATCAGTGACGGACTGCTGGCTGACCTTGGCCATGTTTGCGAAAGAAGTAAGGTTGGGGCGCGTATTTACTCCAGTCTTCTTCCCTTGCCTGAGGTGTCTGATTCCATCAGGAAAATTCTTGCAAAAGAGCCTTTGTATTATGCATTATATGGAGGTGAAGATTATGAACTGCTTTTTACTGTCAGACCGGAGAAAAGCGCTGAATTTGAATCGCTGTGCAGGCAGCAGGATGTCCGGTATACTATGATAGGACAGATAGAACCTTCAGAAGAAGGGATACGATTAGTCAATGAAGATAATAAGGAATCGGTAATCGAGCCTTATGGTTATGATCATTTTAAATCCGGAAGGAGAAGGTTATGTTAAAAAAGTTTACTCTGACTCTTGCCCTGATATTTTCCATGATATCAGTAAGTCCTGCAGTATTTGCAGCAGACACTAAAGGATTACAGTTAGCAGGGGCAGGTGAAGCTTATAATGTTATTCCTGATAAGAAAAGTACCCACGAAAAGGGTAAGGTTAAGATGATCGTATTCTTTGATTTTTTCTGTCCGCACTGCCACCAGTTTGATTCTGTAGTTGTACCGCTTCTGCAGCGTGAATATGGTGATAAATTAAAAATTACGTCCGTGGGGTATCCGATAATATATGAAGACTCTGTAATTCCTGTAGAGGCATATGAGCTGGCAAAGGCCGCAGGTAAGGGAGAGGAGATGAAAATGGCTATATTTGATGCCATATATTATCAGAGGAAGGATGGCGCAAACCACGATGTGTTGGTGTCCCTTGCAAAGACGATTGGTCTTAATGCTGAGAAATTTCAGAAGGATCTTAAATCCGGCGTCAGGAAAAAGGCTGCGCTTGAAGGACGTGAACTGGCTCAGAGTTATGGTGCAAAGAGTACACCTACTGTAATCCTTGATGGTAATATTTTTGTCAGAGATAATTCCCTTGCCAATATCAGTTCAATCATAAACAAGATATTAGAGGGTAAGATAAAGTGAAGAAACGCTTTTTCCTTATAATTATTTTGTTTTTGACTGCAAGTACCCTGTCGTTTGCAGATAAGGGGCCCCGCATTAGTTTTACCACTGATCATCATGACTTCGGTAATGTGCTGCAGGGAAAGACTGTAGAATATACATTCCGGTTTGAAAATAAGGGAACCGAAGATCTCTTGATTAAAGAGGTTACAACGTCATGTGGTTGTACCGCAGCCCTCGTAAGTTCCAATACAGTAAAACCAGGGGAAAATGGAGAGATAACGGTATCATATGATTCGCAGGGACGTGCCGGCGCTGTATCACGAACTATAACGGTTGTCTCCAATGCTCTGGTTGAACCTGTAAAGGAGCTTACAATTACTGCTACAGTAACATCGTCAATGCACACAACATTTAATGTGAACGAATCTTTATTCTCCGATAAATGCGGTGCATGCCATTTTAGCCCTGCCCTTAATAAAAAGGGGAAAGAACTTTATGATGCCGTATGTACATTCTGTCACGGACGGACAGCCGTGGGACTTGAAAGGTTAAAAGTAATGGAAATGGATGTTATTAACGGGATAACCAGGAACGGTATTGCCGGGACAGAGATGCCTGCATGGATTAAGGAGCAGGGTGGTCCCCTTGATGAGGAACAGATAAGGTCTCTGAGTAATTTTATCAAAGGGGAGTCTGCAGATTTTTTACTTGACAAAAAATGACTTATTATATAATGTTAACGTGCTCATCATTGTCAAATCATCAATAGTATCAAGTCGTTGCAATAGTAACCGATAAATAAACTAATTCTCTTAATTCAGAATAATGCGTCCTGCATCCATGCGAAAGATAATATACATCATAATATTGTGTCTCATATCCATTCCTCTACTATCTGTTGAGGGTAGGGCGGATCAGAAGTATAAGATAAAAAAGGGAGATACACTCTACAAGATTGCAAGGAATTATGGTGTTTCTGTAAAACAGATCAAGCAGGCAAATGCCCTTAAAAGATCAGTGATTAAGCCTGGCGATCTTATCGTTGTCCCAACCAAATCGTCGGTTAAAACCTCCCATAACAAAAAAACAATCAGGAAGACTGAGATTGCCGGTAATAATGTTAAAGGTATTAATAATATTATTACTCATAAGGTCAGGAATGGAGAGAACCTTTACAAAATATCAAGGAAATATGGTGTGTCTGTAAAAGAGGTCAAGAGATTAAATAATCTTTCCGGAAGCCTGGTAAAAGTTGGACAGAAACTGAAAGTGCCTGGGGCAAGCAAGTCCACTGATGATGAGACGCCTTTAATTATTGAGGAATCTGCTGAACAGGTTGAGATTGCAGCGGTTGATAATGAAGATAAATCAGAAACAACATCTCAGGGTGAGGGAGCAGAGCCATTATCTGAGGCGTCTGCTGACGATAGAACAGTGACCCCGGCTGATGAGGCAAATTGGTTTTCCAGGATAGTAGATACTGCTACAGATTATCTGGGAGTTCCCTACAGGTTTGGAGGTACGACACTGTCCGGTATTGACTGCTCTGCCTATGTACAGATGGTATACCGCTATTTCAGTATTGAATTACCAAGGACTGCAAGAGAACAGTTTAAGGCCGGCGTGAGGGTATCGTCTAAGAAAGAGCTGGAAATCGGAGATCTGATCTTCTTCAGGACATATGCAAAATTTCCATCCCACGTAGGTATTTATATAGGGGGTGGAAAGATGATTCACGCCTCATCCCGGGATAAAAAAGTTACTGTATCAAGCATAAATGAGCCATTCTATGTAAAAAGGTATATCGGTGCAGTAAGGTTTCCTGAAGCTCCCTCCCTCATTTCCACAAAAGAGATTACCTCAGTTTCTACCAATTAATTCATATACGGTTCAACGAAGCCACACCGCAAAGTCAGGAGGCTATGCACTCCTCAAGATGATAGCTGATAGAGTTATTCTCGGATGAACCGTCATCAGCCGGGGCTCACAAAGGACAATGAAAATTAACCAATGTGCATTAAAAGAGATGAGTGTTGAGCATTACTATGTAAGAAGTCTTTTTAATAAATATTTCTCTGCGTCCTCTGTGGTTAAATTGGGGTGATTTTCGAGTGAAATAAAAAGGCCACACCCTTACGGATGTGGCCTGTTACATGGCATAATTTATTTTCTACCTTGACGCAATCCTGTTGCGATAGGAAGAGTAACGGTTCATTGCAGTCGTCAGGTCTTTTATAGAAGACTGCACATTCCTGACCTCAGCTCTCAGGTCCTTAATGTACACTGCGTGTCTAAGCTTATCTACTAATGTAAAGAAAGTTGTTTCTTTATTTTCATATTCTTCTTTTACAGAGAAGTGTTTCCTTACCATATCCATTGATACATCAGTGTTCCTTAAAGATGCCTCCTGCGCTATAAGCTCTTCCTTTATCTTGTTATCCACCTTGATTAATTCAAATATGCGGTACATCAGGTAATCGTATACGAGTGATACATCTTCATTGACAGTAAAATCCGTATCATTCGTTATCGTATTATTCTTTAATTCCCTGTCTATTACAGAATTCAGTTCCGTAAGGGTAACTTCAAGACCTTTCATTACTTGCTTCTGCTGCAGAGAAATATTGGTTTCTTCCGGGAGTATAGAGCTCCAGGTTATCTTATCTATATCCCCTGCAAACACGATTGTTGTGGAAAGGGTCAGAATGAAACTTAGTAGTGAGGTAGTTAAGAGTTTTTTCATATGGTGAGAAATAAGCATTTTTGATTCCTCCTGATAATTTTATATTTTTGAGCTAATCACCTCCCTTCATTATTTAGAGTTTCTGTTTCCAGCATATGTTTTTTCGGATAGGGGGATAGTAAACTTTAAGGGGTTATCTAACACTCAGGAACTGTTACTTATTAACGAAATCAAGGAATCCAGACAGGATAGGGTGGTCATTTGTGTTAATGTCTTTGAATGCAATGCCAATTAGAAAGCGGCTGCCAAAAAGTTTTACCCATTTTACAGTACCTGTTACGACTTCATCTTTTCCGGTCTTTGGATCTGACTCAAAGGAAATATATAAATCTACATTCTGTCCCTGTTCCAGTCTGCTGTCAGAATAGACCTCAACACCACCACCGCTTATGTTGGTAATAAATGCACCGAAGGATTGTTTATTTTCAGGTAAGACGACCTTAAGATGAGGTGAAATCAGCTCCCGTCTGTGTTTTCTTCTGTCATCTGAGCTCATAGGATACCGTCTTGTCTACATACTACATAAGTTTTGATTTTAAAACTGTTATGTATTAACATAAAATATATGAAAATACAAGAGGCAACTTTATTAATATCGTCCAGTGAGACGGATTCAAACCTGTACTACGCTACAGGATTCCTGGCACCTGATCCGTTTATTTTTCTGCAGATAGGTGATGAAAAGGTAATAATCATGAGTGATCTTGAGCTTGACAGGGCAAAATCAGAGGCTAAAGTAAGCACAATTTTATCGTATTCATGCTATGAAGAGGCGGCAAAGAGTTCAGGTATAGAGAATCCAACCACGGCGGATGTCTTGCGTGAATTTCTTAAGGAGAGGGGTATAAAGAGGGTTATTGTACCATCTTATTTCGGGATCCGGAATGCGCTCCTTCTTCAGGAAAAAGGTTATGACATAGAGGTTAGACAAGACCCGTTTTTTGAGCAGAGGGTTATAAAAAGTAAAGATGAGATAACATATATAGAGCAAGCCTTGCGTCTTACCGAGTGTGCAGTAGAAAGGGCTATAGATTATATAAGACAGACTGAGATAAGAGATGGCTATCTGTACCTGGGAAACAAAAAAGTAACTTCTGAAGACGTTAAGAAGTTGATAGATCTTTATCTGATGGAAAACGCCATGATTGCACAGCATACGATTGTTGCTTGCGGAGAAGACGCATCATTTCCTCATAATGAAGGTAGCGGGGCTCTCAGGGCTAATGCCCCGGTTATTATAGATGTCTTCCCGCGGTCTGTAAAGAGCCGTTATTATGCCGATATAACACGTACGGTTGTAAGAGGGAGTGCATCGGATGAAGTAAAGAAGATGTTTAATGCAGTATCAGCTGCGCAGGAAGTTGCATTTTCAATGCTTAAAGATAATGTAAATGGCAGGGACGTCCATGAGGCTATTCTCATGCATTTCAAAAATTGCGGATTTGAGAGTGGTGAGATTGATGGAAGGATGCAGGGATTTTTCCATGGGACAGGCCATGGAGTAGGGCTGGAGGTTCATGAACCTCCAAGGATTAGTAAAAAGACGGATATACTTTGTACCGGTCATGTAGTTACAGTTGAGCCAGGATTGTATTACAAAGGGATTGGTGGTGTCAGACTGGAAGATATGGTTGCTGTTCAACCGGATGGAGTGGTTAACCTTACAAAATCTCCTAAAATTCTGGAGATATGAACTCACAACAAAGCTGCATTTTCGCATGAACGTATCAGTAAGTGATATAAATAGCCTGCGCCGCCGGATTGAAGTGGCAAGGGGAATAAGGCCGGCGGATCTCCTCCTGCGGGGCGGAATGGTCGTAAATGTATTAACAGGAGAGATTTACAGGACAAACATCGCAATATCTGAAGAAGTGATAGCAGGGGTCGGTGATTATTACCGTGATGGGATAGATATCGAGGATGCAGAAGGATTCTATCTTTTGCCTGGTTTTATTGATGCCCATGTCCATATAGAGAGTTCAATGCTCTCAGTTCCTGAATATGCAAGGGCAGTGCTCCCCCGTGGTACTACATCAGTAATCTGCGATCCACATGAAATAGCTAATGTATCGGGTCTGAAAGGGATAAAATACTTATTCAGATCAAGCCGTGACATCCCCTTAAATCTGTTCGTAATGGCATCATCATGCGTTCCTGCAACTCAGTTTGAGACATCAGGCGCCGTGTTTTCACCTGCAGAGATTGAAGAGATGCTTCAGTGGGAAGGCGTGATAGGGCTTGCAGAGGTAATGAACGTCCCCGGTGTGCTCAATGGCAGTGAAACATCTCTCAGTAAATTATTAGCTGCACAGAAAAGAGGTTATCCGGTTGACGGACATTCCCCTTTTCTCTCAGGAAAGGACCTGAATGCCTATATCGGGGCCGGCGTACGGAGTGATCATGAGGTGACATCGAAGGAAGAGGCAATAGAGAAGTTAAGGCTTGGCATGTATCTGATGATACGTGAAGGGTCTGTTGCAAGAAATATGGAGGCCCTGCTTCCGGTTGTTAATACGTCTACATACAGGAGATGTATATTTGTTACCGATGATGCGCATCCGAGGGACCTCCTGAACAGAGGTCATATGGATCACATCCTACGCAAGGCTGTCAGTCTGGGCATGGACCCTGTAATGGCGATCAGCATGGTAACGATAAATCCGGCAAGAATATTTATGAGAAATGAATTAGGCGCCATTGCGCCTGGATACCGTGCAGATATTGTTGCAGTGGATAATCTTGAAGATTTCAGGGTGAAAAAGGTGTTTAAAGACGGAAAAGCAGTTGTCAGGGATGGTAAGGTTGTATTCAGTATTGCAAATGCTGAAGATCATATAATGGATAATAGTATAAGGATAAAAGACTTCTCGCCGGAACGTTTCAGGATCAGGATTAGTGGAAGAAAGATAAGGGTTATTGAGCTTATCCGGGGACAGATATATACGAGGCATGTTATTGAAGAGGTGGATGTGGGGGAAGACGGGGAGGTAAAGGCGGAACCGTCGCGGGATTTACTTAAAATAGCAGTTATTGAGAGGCACAATGCTACAGGGAACATCGGGATCGGGTTTGTCCGGGGATTCGGACTTAAGGAAGGGGCAATCGCCTCATCTGTATCTCATGATTCCCACAATGTAATTGTCGTGGGTACTAATGACATGGATATGTATCAGGCTGTGAAGGAAATTATCAGGATGGGCGGCGGTCACGTGATAATGTCTGAAGGCAAGGTACTGGGCAGCCTTCCGCTGCCGATTGCCGGCTTATTATCGGATAAATCTCTTGAAGATGTTGTGAATGAAGAGGACAGGCTTCTCACTGTTGCCCGGGGGCTTGGAGTAATGCCCCTGTCGCCATTCATAAAACTCTCTTTTCTTGCACTTTCCGTAATACCTGAACTGAAGATAACAGACAAAGGTCTTGTTGATGTCAATAAATTCGGAATTGTAGGAATTGAACCCTGAGGCAGCCTCATCCCTCAGCCCTTCTTCACGAATTCTTCATACCTCAACACCTCATTCTTGTTCCCCACAATCAGAGGAACCCTGTGGTGCAGATGTTCCGGCTTAATGTCCAGAATCCTTTGAGTCCCGGTAGTTGCATATCCTCCGGCCTGTTCAGCAATAAGTGCAATCGGTGATGCCTCAAACAGCAATCTGAGCTTCCCTTCCGGTTTCTTTGGGTCTTTTTTGTAATCAGCAGGATACAGGAATATGCCACCGTAAATAAGGTTTCTGTGGAAGTCTGAAACGAGAGAGCCTATGTATCTTGAAGTATACGGCCGGTTTGTGGTCTTATCCACCTCTTTCAGGGATTCTATATATTTTTTTGTACCGCTATCCCAGAAATTATAGTTTCCCTCATTTACACTATATATCCTGCACGGCTCCGGCATCTGAATATTCTCGTGAGAAAGGATAAATTCGCCAACAGTCGGATCCAGGGTAAATCCATGAACACCTGTCCCTGTAGTGTATACCAGCATTGTTGACGACCCGTAAATGACATAACCGGCACATGCCTGTTTGGTCCCCTTCTGAAGACAGTCTTCTTCCGCCCCTTTATGTCCCTTGCTGATTTTACGATGTATTGAGAATATCGTGCCGATGCTTACATTGGCCCCTATATTAGACGATCCATCCAGTGGGTCCATGTTGATTGCATATTTACCTACCAGAAACTCATCATGGATTTCAACAATATTCTCATTTTCCTCTGAAGCAATGGCGCAGACTTTACCGCTGTTCGTCAATATATTAATCAGAAGTTCGTTGGCATAGGTATCCATCTTCTGTACAACCTCTCCCTGAATATTGACATCTCCGGTAGAACCTATGACATTGACCAGGCCTGCCATATTGACCTGTTTGGATATCATCTTTGCTGCCAGCGCTATGTCATAAAGCAGTCCGGAAAATCCGCCTGATGCCTCAGGATATTTACGCTGCTGTTCAAGTATATGCCGCTCAATTGTCTTCAGTTTCATGGCAGGACCTCCCTCATAAATTGCTTTACTGGATGGTAACAAAGCATGATGTGCTTGTCAATCTGACATGGCGAAGCCTGGATTGGTTGACAGCCATATTACTATTCCATATAATTCCCTCAAGGGGAAAAAGTATTAATATGAAAACAAATTTTATAAGCGACATTACGAATATAAAAGACGGCGACCAGGTTGAAGACATCTTTCTTGTAAAAGT
>Ga0209324_10001687_pt1 | contig 15343 bp, 13 predicted proteins | sample Rifsed19ft3_FD_184015 | JGI IMG/M metagenome (GOLD analysis project Ga0209324, IMG submission 184015) | Soil microbial communities from Rifle, Colorado, USA - sediment 19ft 3 (version 2) | ecosystem: Environmental > Terrestrial > Deep subsurface > Rock core/Sediment | place: Rifle, Colorado...
GACTTCGCGAGGGAGGTCCGCAAGCTCACGGGAAAACGCGGCGTCGATATCGTCCTCGACTCGGTGGGAAAGGCGACGTGGAAGCAGTCGATCGCCGCCGCGGCCAAGGGGGGGCGGCTCCTCACCTGCGGGGCGACGACCGGCCCCGACCCGCAGACCGACCTCGGCCGGATCTTCTGGAACCAGCTGACCGTGTACGGCTCGACCATGGGGACGCACGCGGAGTTCGCCGGAATGCTGAAGATCTTCCGGGACGGGAAGGTGAAGCCGGTGGTCGACGCGGTCTTTCCCCTGTCGGAGGCCCGGGAGGCCGTTCGCCGCCTCGAGGAGAAGCGGCAGTTCGGCAAGATCGTGCTGCGCGTCGATTGACGGTGCCGGAACCCCCTGGTACGTTATCGCGGGGGAAGAACATCTGGTCGAAGTACAGGGGAGTAAAGGGCGTCCGGAAGTACAAGAGCATGCTGGGAGGCTCTTCCCCCCAGCGGGTGGTCCAGGTCGACCTCGACTCGCTGGCCACGCTCGAGAAGATCCTCTCCGACCCGGGCTTCAAGCGGGCGAAGGAAAAGTTCCACAGCCTGGTCACGCACGTCAGCGACTCGCTGCTCGTCGCTGTTTGAAGCGCCAAGCGAGCGGAGTGACGCCCCGATACGCAGCGCGAATCGAGGTCACGCCTACCGGGATCGTTGCCTGAGGATCTCCTCGTAGACTTCCTTCCGCGACAGCCCGGTACGCTCGGCGATCTCCTTCGACAGGTCCCTGGAGGACCCGGAGGCGTCCTCCACCGCGGCCCGGACGATCTCTTCCACCGAGAGTTCCACCGTCTTCGGCGCGCCGGCGACGACCACGGTGATTTCGCCGAGGACGCTCGCCCGTCCCCCGATTTCCCCGGCGAGCTCCGGCAACGTGCCGCGCAGGATCTCCTCGTGCACCTTCGTCAACTCCCGCACGATGCAGGCCCGCCGCTCCCCGAACTCCTCCACCGCGTCCGCAAGGAACCCGCCGAGGCGCTGGGGGGACTCGTAGAAGATCATCGTCCGCGTCTCGCGGGAAAGGGCGGCGAGCGCCTTGCGACGCCGCGGCGAACGGTTGGGGAGGAATCCTTCGAAGGTAAAGTGGTCGGTGGGCAACCCGGAAACCACCAGCGCGGAGATCAGGGCCGACGGACCGGGGATCACCTCCACGGGAATCCCCTCGGCGACCGCGTCCCGCACCAGTTCGTACCCCGGGTCCGAGATGGCCGGGGTACCGGCGTCGGACACCAGCGCCACGCTCTCCCCTTCCCGGAGTCTCCGCAGGATCCCCGCTCCTGCCCGCGTCTTGTTGTAATCGTGGAAGACGACCATCGGCGTGCGGATCTCGTAGCGGTTCAGCAGCTTCACCGTGCGACGCGTGTCCTCGCAGGCGATCACCGGCGTCTCCTTCAGGATGCGCACGGCGCGGAAGGTGATGTCCTCCAGGTTCCCAAGCGGCGTCGCGACGACGTATAAAGTCCCGGTGCTCATGCCCACCCCCGTCTCACATAGTATCCGTGATCGCGGGCTTTTGAAACCGTCTACAACTTCCTGCTACAACTTCCTGTTGTCGATGACCCGCCTGGGCTTCCCCTCGGACCGGTCGATGGTGTTCTTCCCGACGAGTTTCACGTCCACGGTGATCCCAAGCTCGTGCGCCAGCCGTTTCCGGATCGTGTCCGCCGTTCCGCCTTTCCGGCGCTCCCGGTCGTAGCCGGCCACCTCGTCTGCCTCGACCAGGACGGTGGCCTCGTCCAGCGCCTCCTTCCGGTCGATCACGATCTGGTACTGCGGCCCGCCCCCCTCGATTTCGTGGATCAGGGACTCGATCTGGGAGGGGAAGACGTTCACGCCCCGGATCTTCAGCATGTCGTCCGTCCGCCCCACGACCCGGCTCATCCGCTTTCCCGTCCGGCCGCACGGGCAGGCGTCCGGCAGGAGGCGGGTCAGGTCCCGCGTCCGGTAGCGGATCATCGGGAACGCCTCCTTGGTGAGCGTCGTGATGACGAGCTCCCCCCTCTGGCCGGCCGGAACGGGCCGGAGCGTCTCCGGGTCGACCACCTCCACGAGGAAGTGGTCCTCGTGGATGTGCAGCCCGTTGCGCTCCCTGCACTCGCCCGACACCCCCGGCCCGAGGACCTCCGACAGCCCGTAATTGTCGGTGGCGACGATCCCCAGCGCGTCCTGGATCTCCTGGCGCATCCCCTCCGACCACGGCTCCGCTCCGAAGAGGCCGTACTTGAGCGACAGGGCGGAGACGGAGATCCCCATCTCCCGGATCGTGTTGGCGATCCGCATCGCGTACGAAGGGGTGGACACGAGCGCCGTCGTCTTGAAGTCCTTCATGATCTGGATCTGGCGCGCGGTGTTCCCGATGGAGGCGGGGATCACGGAGGCGCCGACCCGCTCGGCGCCGTAGTGCAGGCCGAACCCCCCGGTGAACAACCCGTACCCGAAACAGATTTGCACGACGTCGTCCTTCGTCACGCCTCCGGCGGTGAGGACGCGGGCCACGAGGTTGCTCCACATCTTGATGTCGTTCCGCGTGTAGCCCACCACCGCCACCGTCCCCGTCGTCCCCGAGGAGGCGTGGATGCGGACGACCTCGCGGAGCGGGACCGCGAAGAGCCCGTAGGGGTAATTCGCGCGCACGTCGTCCTTCGTCGTGAACGGCAGCCGGGCGATGTCGGAGAGCGCCCCGATCTCCTCCGGCGAGATCCCCAGCGAATCGAACTTCTTCCGGTAGAACGGTACGTGCGCGTAGACGCGGTTCAGCGTCGACTGCAGCCGCTCGAGCTGGAGCTGCTCGAGCTCCTCGCGATCCAGGCACTCCTTGTCCGGTTCCCAGTACATCGCCCCCTCCGATCCTTCACATCGATTCTTCCGCGTCCAGATCCCGGCCAAGGTAGGCGCGCTGCACCTCGCGGTTCGAGAGCAGGTCTTCCGCCGTCCCTTCCATGATAATCCTTCCGGTTTCAAGAACATATCCGCGGTCCGCGATGCCCAGCGCGGCCTTCGCGTTCTGCTCGACGAGCAGGACCGTGCTCCCTTCCCCCCGGAGTCTCTTGACGATCGAGAAAATGTCCTTGATGATCAGCGGCGCGAGCCCCATCGACGGCTCGTCCATCATGATCAGCTTGGGGCGGGCCATGAGCGCCCTCGCGATGGCGAGCATCTGCTGTTCGCCGCCGGAGAGCGTCCCGGCGAGCTGCCGCTCGCGCTCCCTGAGGCGGGGAAAGAGTCCGTAGACGCGTTCGAGGTCGGCCCGTACCTGGTCGCCGCGCTTTCTGCGGTATTGCGGGTAGGCGCCCAGGAGGATGTTCTCCTTCACCGTCATGGGAGCGAAGACCTGGCGTCCCTCGGGGACGAGCGAGCAGCCGAGGAAGACGATCTTCTCCGGGGGCAATTTCCCGACATCCCTCATGTCGAAGAGAATCTCGCCCGATCGTGCCGGGATCAGCCCCGAGACCGTCCTCAGGAGGCTGGTCTTCCCGGCGCCGTTCGCCCCGATGATCGTGACGATCTCTCCGGCCCCGATGTGCATCGTGACCTTTTTGAGCACCTTCAGCCTGCCGTATCCCGACTCGAGGTTCTTGATCCTCAGCATGCGTCCCTCGATCCCGGAATCGCCGCCCGCGCCGTCGTTCCCGTCACTCGTCGTCCCCCAGGTACACCCGGATCACTTCCCGGTTCTTCTGGATCGCGAGGGGACGATCCTCGGCGATCTTCTCCCCGTAGCTCACCACGACGACTTCGTCCGAGATCTTCATGACGAGCGACATGTCGTGCTCCACGAGCAGGACGGTGACGCCCATGTTTCGGATCCCGCCGATCAACCCGCCCATCTCGTTCGTTTCCCGCATGTTCAGGCCGGCCGCCGGCTCGTCGAGCAGAAGGAGCTTCGGCTCGCAGGCGAGCGCCCTGCCGATCTCGACGAGCCGCTGCTGCCCGTAGGCGAGGCTGACCGCCTCCGTCCCGGCATGGGCGGCGATGCCGAGCAACTCCATGACTTCGTGGCTCTTTTCCCGGATGCGTCGCTCCTCCCGCCAGGTGGACGGAAGGTTCAGCATCCCGGCGAGGAACCCCGCCCGGCTGTGGACGTGTCGGCCGACCATGATGTTCTCGAGGACCGTCATCTTCGGGAAGAGCCGGATGTGCTGGAACGTCCGAACCATCCCGCGGATGGCGACTTCGCAGGACGACATGGCGTGGATCTCCTCCCCGCCGAAGACGATCTCGCCGGAATCGGGAGGGAGGAACCCGGAGATCAGGTTGAAGATCGTCGTCTTCCCGGCGCCGTTCGGCCCGATCAGCGCCTTGATCGCGCCCGTGGCGACATCGAAGGAAAGGTCGTTGACGGCCTGGAGGCCGCCGAACCGCTTGCTGACCCCCCGGACCGAAAGAAGCGTCACGGAGCCTCCTCTTCGACGGGGTTCCGGGAGACCACCCGTTTCAGATCGGAGATGAGATGACGGCGCAGCAGACCGTCGGGCGCGAACAGCATGATCAGGATGAGGATGACGCCGAAGACGGTGTCGTCGTACGTCCCGAAATAACCGCGGAGCGACAGGTAGTTCAGGACGAGGCTCATCGACAGGGAGCCCCACAGGTTCGCCATCCCCCCGATCGCGACGATCGCGACGTACCGCACCGACTTCATGACCCCCGCCTCGGACGGGCCGATGCCGCCGTTGTAATGGGTGAGAAAGACCCCGGCCATGGCGGCGAACACCGCGCTCAACACGAACACGTTCAGCTTGTAGCGGGCCGTCGGGATCCCCATCGCTCCCGCCGCGTCCTCGGCGCCGTGGACCGCCGAGAGGGCCCTCCCCACCCGGGAATGGATCAGGTTCAGCAGGAGCACCATCCCGAGGATCACCAGCCCCCAGGCAAGGTAATAGTTGGGGATCCGCGAGGCGGCGTCGCCGGTGATGACCAATCCCGCCGGCAGGGGGAACCCGGGGACCTCGGAGATCCCGTCCGCGGCGCCGAGGAATTCGGTTCCCAAAACGATGCGGTAGACGATGATGCCGATTCCGAGGGTCGCCATGGCCAGGTAGTGGCCCTTGAGCTTCAGGACCGGCCCTCCCACCAGGTACGCGATGGCGACCGCCAGGAGGATCGCGGCCGCGCAGGCCGGCCACGGGTGAATCGTCAGGAGGCTGCCCCCGTAAAGATCCGTACGGGAGACCAGCGCCCCCGAATTCCCCAGGAGGGAGACGAAAGCCCCTTGGTGGAGGTTGAGGTTCCAGGTCGTGAGGAACGCCGTCACGTATCCGCCGACGGCGAAGAATCCGGCGTGGCCGAGCGAGATCTGTCCCGCGTAGCCGATGAGCATGCAGAGGCCGACGGTGACCAGCGAATAGTACGCGGTCATCGTCAGCTGGGTGAGGTGATAACCGGTTCCGGTAGCGAGGGTTGCCAGCTGGATCGCGACGATGAGGCCGGCGAAGGCGGCCACGGGGACATATCTCCGCGCCATCAGAACTCCTTGAGCCGGGCGGCCTCGGCGCTGCCGAAGATTCCGCTCGGCTTGACGAAGAGGATGGCGAGCAGGATGGCGATCGAGATCGCCTCCTTGTACGCGGTGGGCAGGACCCAGATGCTGAAGGACTCGAGGATCCCGAGGATCATGCCGGCCCCGACCGCGGCCGTGCTGTTCCCGAGCCCGCCGAGGATGGCGACGGTGAAACCCTTGATGGCGAGCGGCGTCCCGCTGTCGTACTGGACGTAGGTGATCGGGCAGACGACGCAGCCGCCGACGGCGCCGATCGCCGCGCTGAGCACGAACGAGAGGGTGACCATGTTTCCCGTGTCGATGCCGCAGAGGCGCGCGGCGTCGCGGTTCGCCGCGCACGCGCGCATCTGGCGGCCGAGCATCGTCATCGTGAAGAACGCGGTCAGCGCCGCGACCGCGACGGCGCCGATCGCGACCACCCAGAGGACCTGCGACGAAACGTAGACTCCGCCGAGGTTGATCGAGGATATCGCCGAACCGGTGAAATAGGGGAGCGCGCGGACCGCATTCCCCCAGATGTGCAGGGCGATTTCCCGGATCAGGATCGAGACGCCGATGGTGATGATGACCATCCGCAGCACCGAAGGCTTGTACAGCCAGCGGATGAAGACGATCTCGATGACCGCGCCGACGATCATCGTCAGGACGACCGCGAGCACGATGGCCAGCGGCAGGGGCAGGAACTGGTGCAGCGTGACGGCGGTCATGCCGCCGAGCATCACGAACTCGCCCTGCGCGAAGTTGATGATCCCGGTCGCGTTGTAGATGATGTTGAACCCGATGGCGACGATGGCGTAGATCGTCCCGTACGTGATCCCCGCGACCAGATATTGGAAAAAGAATTCCAGCTCCGTATCCTTTCTTCAAACGATCGGGAGCACACGCACGATGCGTGTACTCCCGATCGCGCCCCGCGATTTCCGAGGATTCCGGCTTACTGGGTGGCGAACTTCCCCTTCTTCACGGTCAGCATCTCGAACGCGTCGACGCCGAGGCCGTTGTGGTCCGTCGCGGAGAAGTTGAAGATGCCGCCGGTCCCGACGACGCCCTTGAGGTTCTCGATGGCGGTGCGGACCGCCTCCGTGTCCGTGCTCTTCGCCTGCTCGATCGCCTTCAGGAGGATGATGTAGGCGTCGTACGCGTGACCGCCGAACGTGCTCGCCTCATCCTTGTACTTGGACTCGTAATCCTTCGTGTACTGGAGGAGGAGCGCCTTCTGGGGGTGGTTCTTCGGGAGCACGTCGGCGACCAGGAGCCGGCCGGCCGGGAACAGGACCCCTTCCGCCGCGGCGCCGGCGGCCTGAACGTACTTGATGTTCCCGAACCCGTGGCTCTGGAAGATGGGAATCGTGAGACCGATCTGCCGCGCGTTCTTGATCACGATCGCCTGCGCCGGCTCGATCGACCAGTTGACGATCGCCTGGACGTTGGCGGCCTTGATCTTGGTCACCTCGGCCGTCAGGTCGCTGGCGGCCTTGTCGTACACCTCGTTGGCGACGATCGTGATGCCGTGCTGCGGCGCCAACTTCTCGAGCTGCCCCTTCCCCGCGCCCCCGAAGCCGGTGTTGCTGGAAAGGACGCCGATCCTGGAGATCTTCATCTTCTTCATCTCCTGGAAGATCTTGATGATCGCGTCGCTGTCCTTCTGGGGCGTCTTGAACACGTACTTCGCCTGGGGGTTGACGATCGCCTCGGCCGCCGCGCACGACATGAGGATCGTCTTCCCCGCCTCGGCGACCGCCTTGATCTTCATCGTCTCGCCGCTCGTCGAGGGACCGATGATGGCGAACACCTTCTCCTCCTCGATCAACTGCTTGGCGAACGAGAAGGCCTTCTCCGGGCTGGCGCCGGAATCCTTGATGATCAGCTGGACCTGTCTCCCCATCACGCCGCCCTTTTTATTCGTTTCCGCGACGAGCATCTCCAGGGTTCTCGCCTCGGGCTCTCCGAGGAACGACGCCGGGCCGGTCACCGACAAGATCGCACCGATCTTGATCGGCTCCGCAGCCTGGGCGAACGCCCCCGTCAGAAAGATCGCCAGCAGAACCCCCAATACCACCCCTTTCTTTCCCTTCATTCCCCTCTCCTTTCGTTCGTTGTGATCTCCGACTTTCCCGTTCCGTTCGATGACGTTTCTATTCCCCCAGGTGCCGTACGATGTCGGATAAAAACCAGCAATAACAGCCACTTTTACAGGCAGAGCCGACCGGTAGATCCGCGGGTCCGAACGATGTTCGCTGTTGAGACTCGCACAATGCGCAAAAAAGTACCATAATGCTTTTTGCCCGTCAATAAATTATCGATACACCGTTTTACAATAACCTGCTGTCCGTTCCCGCCACTGGGATGCCTCCTATCTTAATTCGAGCGCCGTCCGAATACCATGTTATATTTCCCCTCATGCAAAATCCCCCCCCCGGCATTCCAGCGCTCCATTACGGGTGGGTGATCGTCACGGCGGGGATGCTCTGCATCCTCGCCTGCCTCGGCTTCGGCCGCTTCGCCCTCGGGATGCTGCTCCCCTCGATGGCGGCGACGCTTCACCTGTCGTACTCCCAGATGGGGTTCATCAGCACGGCCAATTTCCTCGGATACCTCGCCTCCGTCCTCGTCAGCGCCCACTGGGCCGGACGGATCGGCTCGCGAAGGCTCATCTTCCTCGCGCTGCTGCTGGTCGGCATCTCCATGGCCCTTGTCAGCAGGGCCACCGGATTCACTTCCGTCCTCCTCCTCTACATGGTCACCGGCATCGGAAGCGGCGCCACCAACGTGCCGGTGATGGGGTTGGTCGCCGCCTGGTTTTCAAGCCGTCGACGGGGCCGTGCCGCCGGGTTCATCGTGATCGGAAGCGGGTTCGCCATCATGATTTCCGGCCGCCTGATCCCCTTCCTCAACCGGCGGATCGGGCCCGAAGGATGGAGGGCAAGCTGGCTGATCCTGAGCGGCATCGTGATGCTGATCGCCTTCGTCACCTTCGCCCTGCTTCGGGACGGTCCGGAGGAGAAGGGGCTCGCCCCCGTCGGAGACGACGAAACCTCCGCGCCGGCCGACAACGGCGGGGTCAAGGAGGAGATGAACATCTACCGGAAGGGGGTCATCTACTACCTCGGGATGATCTACTTCCTGTTCGGGTTCACCTATGTGATCTACGCCACGTTCATCGTCACCACCCTGGTGCGGGAGAGGGGGTTTTCGGAGAGCGTGGCGGGCAATTTCTGGATGTGGGTCGGGTTCCTGAGCCTGTTCTCCGGACCCGTATTCGGAACGCTGTCCGACCGGCTCGGCCGGAAGGCGGGGCTGATGATCGTCTTCTCCCTGCAGGCGGTCTCCTATCTCCTCATCGCCACGAGACTGCCCGGGCTGTTCCTGTACCTGTCGATCGGTTTCTACGGGCTGGTCGCATGGAGCATCCCGTCGATCATGGCGGCGGCGATCGGGGATTACGTCGGTCCCCGAAAGTCCGCGGCGGCCATCGGCTTCGTCACGTTCATCTTCGGCCTGGGCCAGATCTCGGGCCCCGCCATCGCCGGTGTGCTGGCGGAGAGGACCGGGTCCTTTTCGGGCTCCTTCTACATGGCCGCAGCGTTCGCCGGCGTCGCGATCCTCCTGAGCGGGTTTTTGAGGAAGCCGAAAACGGCCTGAGGCCCTGTATCATCAGGTGCATTCTCCGGCTCTCTTCTTGTTCTCGAGCTCCTTCGCGGTCCCTTGGAACGCGAGACCTGTAAAGACGCTGCACGCCGCGGATTGTGGGCGGCCGTGGCCTTCAGAAGCGCATGAGGCGCCGTTTCCGGCGCCCCATTGCGTTCGACGGAAGGCGGGGAGGCCGTCAGAACTTGTACGTCACGGTCACGGACCCGACATGGGCCTCATAGCTGGGAGAAAGGACACTGCCCAGGCTGACCAGGCGGTTGCCCCAACGGTTGTCCCGGGAGGTATCGCGCAGGAAAAACTCGCTTCCGACCTCCTCGACCCAGCCGCCGCTCGGCTCCTGCATCCAGTCTGCGGTGCTGTAGCGGTCGAAGAGATAATTCATGCCGAGGACCAGGTTCTTCACCAGTTGGTACTCCAGCGTTGCGTCCAGGGTGTACTGGTTGTGCCGGACGGTGTTGGGACTGCTGAAGGCGAACTGGAACGTATCCGCGAACTGCGTGCCGTAGCCGCTGTAGTCAAGATCCAGCTTGCCGCGGGACAAGGAGAAGTCGGCAAGAAAATTCAGGCGGCCGGGGACGATGACGTAATTTCCTCCCACGCCGACGGTATTGGTCCGGTCCTTCTGTTCAGTGGTGAAGAGCCGATCGGGATCCGTCCATGGCCCGAGCTGATCGATGGCCTGGATCGCGGGATTGCTGGGCTGGTTTCTGCTGTTTTCATTGAAAACCATGCCCCGGAACGTCGAGTCGATTTCCTCGCGGCTACCGAAGACGCGCAACGACCAACGGTCGGTCGGAGCATAATGCGCGTCGAGATGGATCTGCCGGCGCTCGTCCTTGAGCAGGCCGAGTTGCTGCCCCGGCGTGGCTGCGGAATTGTCGGCCGGAGTGGGCAGCGTGACGGCGGTGCCGAGGAGGGGCATGACGGGGGAAACTCCCGAGTCGAAATCGTCTTTCCGCCAGCCGAACGTCGCGGTCAGATCGAGGGCCGCCACCGGGGTGACGGTGGCGGAGATGTCGATCTGGTGCCGTTCCCGGTCGGACACGTCGGACTTGCGCAGATCCGGATGGTTGGCGAAGAGGAACTGCGGGTTGTCGGGATCGGCCCCCGCTTCGGCAAGAGTGTACCAGTAGCTCTGGTCGGTAACGCGGAAGTCGTAATCCTTCGCTTTCCGGTCGCCGTAGAGATATTTCGCCCGGAGATTCATCCAACCGGCGGGGCGGGAGTTCAGAGAGATCCTGTAAACATTCTCATCCGTATCCGCCTCGCGGAACTTGCGATCGATCTCTTCCCGCTCGTATCCAAGCCCCAGGGTCGTGCGCCAGAACGCCAGGGTGTACCTGGCATCCAGCCCATAGTTCTGCTTGTCGAAGGCATAAGGCAGATTGAGGCGTTTATTGCGGTAGTTGACGGTGCCGGTCGTATTGGCCGTATCCTGGGAGACATACTCCCACTGGGCGGAACCGGTCTTGTTGTCCAGATCGTAGTAGCGGTAGAAGGCCCGCAGGCTCAGCCGCTCCACGGGGTTGACGGTGTAATCGAGATTGAGGAGCGTGGTGTTGATCTCGGCATCCGCGTTGGCGCGGGGCAACTTGCCGGTATCGGCCCAGTCGAAGCCCAGGTTGCTGAAGCTGTACGGGAGCAACGCCTCATCCTGCTTCATCCATCCGTAGGCGGCGACGGCGACCAGGCGGCTGGCCTTGGGCAGGTCGAAGCCGAAGGAACCGGAGAGGTTGTGATACCGGTTGTCCGGCGCAAGGGCCCGCTGGCCGAAGGTCGACACGTTCCGGGGGGTGCCGGCCACCGTGGCGATGAAATCAGTCCCGGTGGGGCTGAAAAAAGGGTTCTGCCATTTCAGCGTGTCGATGTTGTTTTCGAAGATGGATAACATGTAGGCCAGCTGCGCCTGGTATCGGGAGCCGATATATTCGGCTTCCGCCCGAAGCTCGCGGGTGGTGTAGTCGATCGGCTCGGTAAACTGGATGTTCAGGGTGCGCGGCGGCCGGTCGCCGATCGGTCCGGAGGTGATCTTGGACCCGTCCTTGCGCTCGTCCGAAAAGGTGATGCGGAATTTGAGCGCATCCAGGGGACGGAAGGTCAGTTCGGCGGAGGATCTCTTCCGCTGGGTCCCCAGCTCGGTATCCCGCAGGTGGGTGGCCAGCCAGCCGGCGACCAGATTATCGTTGACCGCCTGCTGGGCCGTCGTCGGCACGAGTGAAGGAGTCCCGGTCGCATCGTTGCCGTCATCCTGGATGGGCACCAGGCTCGGAACGGTGAAAAGGCCGCCTCCCTGGTTGATGAAGGGGGTCTTGGCCTTGTCGCTCAGCCGGTTCGGGATGTCGTTCCGGTTGACGTCCAGTCTCCAGATCCCGAAGTCGCCGACGGCGGCATCGATTTCCTGGTCGTCGCGGATGAGATTCCGCCCCCGAAAGTCGAAAAACCGGCCGGTCCGGGTATCCACCCCTTCCAGGTCCAAGCCGTAGACGTAGAACCCGTCCCGGATGTCCCTGTACTGGTTGAATTTCGCGGAGTCCACGTCATCGACCTGCTGGACCCCGATGTTCATGCCCCCCGAGGTCTCGACCCGATCCTCTCCCTGCGCCCCGGTGGTTGTCGCCGTGAAAAGGATCAGTGCTGCGATCCACGTTCTCTTCATCGTATCGTTCCCCCCTTACCGGTTGAATTTGGCGCCAGACGGGTGATTGGATCCGTGCACGGTCACGTGGCAGTTGACGCAGCCGTTGCCGTAAGGGGTGCTGACCCGGTTGTAGCGGAACTGGTTTACATGTCCGCCGTATTGGTGGCAGCTGATGCACTGGGCAGGGCCCTTGAGGTTCAGCAGGTCGCGGTTGTTGGAGCCGTGCGGCGTGTGGCAGGTCAGGCAGCTTTCCCGGACGGGGGCATGCTCCCACAAGAAGGGACCCCGTTTTTCCTGGTGACACGAGTAACAGGTCTGGTTGACGGATCCGCCCGCCAGCATTCCCCGGGTGACGGAGCCGTGGGGGTTGTGGCAGTCGGAGCAGCGGATCTTCCCCTCGCGGATGGGGTGATGGGAGGCCTTCTGGGCCTCCGCGCGAACGTTTGCGTGGCAGGTGTAGCAAACCGCCTGCTCCGACTCGGCGGAAAGGAGGCCCCTGTCGCTGCGCTTCCGCATGACGGAGTGACAATCGCTGCAGCTCTGCCCGGCGGCTTGATGGGCGCCGCTCCGCCAGTGCATCCGGCCTCCGTCCTGGTGGCACTGCAGGCAGATGGCCGACCGCTGGGCGGCCGCCAGGGTGCGAAGCGCCAACCTGTCGTCGGGATCCTCGATATGCTTGCTGCGCGGGCCGTGGCAGGCTTCGCAGTCGAGCTTCTGCAGCGCATTTCTCGGATTGAACCTGAAGGCCTTGCCGTGCGTGGTCTCGGCATAGGCGGCGTGCACCTCCTCGTGGCAGCCGAGACAGACGCCGGTGTCCTTCACGAAGGTCGCCTCCCGGTATTCCGGATTGAGGGCGCCCCAATCGACTTCCTTGGCCCCGGCCACGCCGGCGGAGAGCACGACGGCGGCGACCGCAATAACCGCTCCCTCCCAGAACCTCCCTGTCATAACGCCTCCTTGTTGTTTTCTGCGTACGGGTGCCGGTGGTGACGCGCCGCTGTCCGGAATCCATCGGAATCGACCTCGCGCCCGGCGTACCTCCAAACATGTAGCAACCTGCAAGCGGAATGCCTTTGGTTCCACAGGGGAGCGGCAAAAAAAAAGCCAAGTACTATTAGAAGCTTAGGGATCGGTATCCCGGGGAAGGCTGAAGGCAGGCGACTTCGTGCCCCGGTGGGTGTTTCTAAAAGGAAACGCTTCTCGATGGAAGATGTTTCCATGTGGAAACGTCCGGGGCCGGTTTCCGCTTCGGGGAGGTGAGACCGGATCGACCTTCACGGACCGTCGGACGCTGCACTAGATCATCAGGTGCATCCGCCGGATCTCCTCGTTGTCCTCGAGCTCCTTCGCCGTCCCCTGGAACCGGATCCGGCCGTTGTCGATGATGTAGGCCCGGTCGATCAGGCGCAGCGACGATTTCAGGTTCTGTTCCGAGAGGAGGATGCTGATCCCCGCCTCCTTGAGCCGCAGGATCTGCTCCTCCACCGTTTTCACGATGAGCGGCGCGAGGCCTTCCGTCGGCTCATCGAGGAGAAGCAGCTTCGGGCCGCTCATGAGGGCCCGGCCCACGGCGAGCATCGCTTTCTCCCCCCCGCTTAAGACCCCCGCCCTCCGGCCCATGATCTCCCGGAGCGCCGGGAACAGTTCGTACACCCTCCCCCGGTCCCATTCCGGGGTCCTCCGGTGGACGATCCCGAGGTTGTCGTCGACGGTGAGGTCGGAAAAGATCCGCCGGTCGTCGGGTACGTAGCAGATGCCCCGCCGGACGAGCTGGAACGGTTTTCGGCCCGCCACCTCCTCCCCTTCGAACAGGATGCTCCCCGTTTTCGGCCGGAGCATCCCCCCGATGCTCTTCATCGTCGTCGTCTTCCCCGCGCCGTTGCGTCCGAGCAGGCCGACGATCTCTCCCCGCCGCAGCGACAGGGAGACGCCGAACAGGATATGGCTCTGGTCGTAATAGGTGTGGATCCCCCGGACGTCTAGCATTCGCCGCTCTCCCCGAGGTAGGCCCTCTGGACCTCTCTGTTGCGCCGCACTTCCTCGCCGCTCCCCTGCACCACGGTCGCGCCCCGCACCATCACCATGATCCGGTCCGCGATCTCGAACACGAGCGCGATGTCGTGCTCGCAGAACAGGATCGTCAACCCGGACTCCCCGGAAAGCTTCCGGATCAGGCGGATGCAACGGTCCGTCTCCTCCGGCGCCATTCCGGCCGTCGGCTCGTCGAGGATGAGCAGTTCGGGATTTCCGCTCAGCGCGACGGCGATCTCGAGGACCTTCTTGTCCCCGTGGGAGAGCAGGTCGCTCCCGACGTCCCGCCGGTCGAACAGGCCCACGCTCCGGAGGATCCGGTGGACCTCCTCCTCCGCCATCCCCTTCACCCGCGAAAATATCCGGAATGTCTTCCGTTCCCGCGACAGGACGGCGATCTGGACGTTCTCGAAGACCGTGAGCCGCGGAAAGATGTTCACCACCTGGAAGGAGCGTGTGATCCCCTTCCGGCAGATGACGTGGGGGGATAGTCCGCCGATCTCCTTTCCCTTGAACAGGATCCGCCCCGAATCGGGGGAGAGGTGCCCCGTGAGGAGGTGGAACAGCGTCGTTTTCCCCGCGCCGTTCGGCCCGATGACGGCCACGATCTCCCCGGGGTTCACTTGAAGGTTCGCCCCGTCGACCGCCTTGAAGCCGCCGAACGACTTGACGACCGATTCCACCCTAAGCACCGGGAACCTCCCTCGGCCGGGACCGCCGGACGAACACTCCGAGCACGCCGTCGGGAAGGAAGATGATCACGAGCGTGAGGATCGTGCCGAGGATCAGGCCCCAGTACCGGGTGTGGACGCTCGCGAAGACCCGGAGCAGCACGATGACGGAGGCGCCGACGAGCGGCCCGAAGAACGTGTACATCCCCCCCAGCAGGCACATGATCAGCACCTCGAGGGAGAACGTCCAGAACATCATGTCCGGAAAGACCGAGCTTTCGACGACGACGAACAGCGAACCGGCCACGCCGCCGAAAAACCCGGCGATCACGAGGGACGCCAGTTGGTGCATTTTCACGTCGACGCCGATGGCTTCCGCCCTGACGGGATTGTCCCGGATCCCCTGGATCACCTTGCCGAAGGGGGACCGGACGATCCGGTACATCGCGAAAACGCAGAGCCCCGTCACGATCAGGGTGCAGTAGTAGGAGCCTTTCGGGGAGGCGATCGCGTCGGGAAGCGGAATCCCGTGGATCCCGTCGTCGCCGCCGGTGAAGGAGTACCAGCGGTAGACGACGGCCCAGACGAGGGACCCGAGGGAGATCTGGAGCATCCCGAAGTAGAGCTTCGACAGGCGGATGCAGATGACGCCCATCGCCAGGCTCAAGGCCGCGGCGGCGAGCGGGCCGACGAGGAACGCGACCGGGGCGGGCATGCCGCTCCGCGTAAGCGAAAGGGCCGTCCCGTAGGCGCCGACCCCGTAGAACACGGCGTGACCGAACTGGTAGAGGCCGGTGTAGCCGATGGCGAGGTTGAGGCTCGT
>Ga0209324_10001697_pt1 | contig 15307 bp, 12 predicted proteins | sample Rifsed19ft3_FD_184015 | JGI IMG/M metagenome (GOLD analysis project Ga0209324, IMG submission 184015) | Soil microbial communities from Rifle, Colorado, USA - sediment 19ft 3 (version 2) | ecosystem: Environmental > Terrestrial > Deep subsurface > Rock core/Sediment | place: Rifle, Colorado...
GTCGTTTGTCTGTTCCTTCTTTTACCACGCCGACGAGCACATCGACCGCATCATCGCTGTGAGAATTCGCCAGGGCATAGACAGCTGCCAGCCGGAGCTCGGGATCCTTCTCTTCCTTCAGGATTTGTGCCAATTGTCTGACCGATTCCTTCCCTTCAGACTCGGCAAGCATGTACAGAACGGCCTTCTTCACTTCGATTGTTTTCGTTTTCTTCAGTATGTCGAGGAACAGTGCGCCTGATGATCCGGGCTCAGAGAGATTGCGGAGGGCATAGACGGCAGTCTTCGCCATTCGCTCATCGTCGCTGTTTGTGGCAATATCAACAAGAAATCCCTTTGCATCCGTTGAATGCGAATTTGAAATGGCATAGAGTGCCGCTTCCTTTGTCTTCGCGTCGGAGCTCTTCGTGAAGATCTCCTGCAGCGTCTTGCCGACACTCGTTTCGTGCATGTTGCCGATGGCGTACGTAGCGGCCCTCCTCAAATTGGGCTCGGAGTCCGTCAGCGCGACGTCCCGCAAGATGTCGAGACCGCTCTTGTCTTGCCGATTGGCCAGAGCGTAGAGTGCCGCCTCGCGGATCTTCGTGTTCTTTCCTTCTTTCAGGATCTTCTGAAGTGCCTTCGTGGCGTCATCCCGGTTGAGATTGCCAAGAGCGTATGTCGCCGCTCTTCCAAGGGATTCGTCGCTGTCATTGAGCGCAATGTCCTGCAGAATGGGAACGGCCTCACCGGTTTGCGTATTGGCCGTCGCATATAATGCGGCTTCCCTCACCTTGCTGTCGGCCTTCGAACGCAGCACGTCCATGAGCGCTTTGGCCGCCCTGCTGTCTCCCATGTTTCCAATTGCGTAGACCGCGCTCCTCCGCACTTTCAAATCCTGGTCATTTTTGGCAATGTCGATAAGCTTGTTCAGCGCCGCTTCCGAGTGAAATTGTCCCAGCACATAAACGATCTTCTCGCGGAGGCGGTCGCTTTTTCCTTTGTCATACAGGTTCACAATGGCCTTGAAGGCACGGTCGTCTCCAACATTCTGCAGGGCGTAGAGAGCGGCCAGCTGGACTTCTTCGTCTCCGGTATCCTCCAGGGACTTGAGAGTCGCTTCGTATTGCGGCTTGCCGGCCTTTGCCAACGCATACGCGATCCGCGTCATGTTTGCTTTCGCATCGTTCACCCATTTGCTCTTCGGATAGCTCTTGATGAACCCGTTATATGATTCAAAAACGTCCTCGGGCGTCTCGTTCAGTTTTTCACGCGTGTAGCAATGCCAGAAGGACGCCGCATCGGACAACGAGCTCTTCGAATAGGATTTGAGGTAGTCATCCAGCGCCTTTTTTGCCTCCGTCCAGCGCTCATCCAGAACAAGCCCGTACGCCTTCTGATAGGCCTTCGATGCCGCATCCTGCTCCGACGGAAGGCCCGTCGTGACCACCCCTATGGGGAGGGCAGCTGCGAGAAGCAATGTCAGTGTTTTCATCCGCACACTCTTGTTTTGTTCCTGTTTCATGGAATGCTCCTTTCAAATACTTGACGACTTCGGTTTACTCTCTTGAATTGGCGGGGGTGTACTTTCCTGGGCGTTCATCTGTTCAAGATTGATCTTCAGAAGAAGGCCCTTCCGATCCACGCCGTCCCGGACAATTTCCAGGGCGGGGAAATCCTTACTCTCTTCGAGATTTGCGATCTGGAGAAGAATCACCTCAAGATCACCGATTAGTTTCCTCATTTGCTGCTGATCGCCATCGGTCAGTTCGGACCTCAGCGTTCCAGCCTCTTTCACGAGCAGCCGGGACACTTCCTGCTGTTTGGAAAGATCGTAGGAGCTTGGCGTAACGCCGTTACCATTCACAATCCCGAGGAGGAGTATCTTCGAACGCTGGAGGTAGTTTTGTGCCCGCCCGTTCAGAACAATCCGGTCCGCTTCCGACAATCCGTCGGACAGCCGTTGCGTCGCGAGATCAGGCGCACCCGCGAAAACGAGTCTGCCGATCAGGACCCCCGTTGCAAGAATCGATATTGCCGCGGCGGCATATCCGATTGCGGGACGAAAGCGGAAGAATTCCGCGACCTGCCTCCAGAGCAACAGGCCATTCTTCTTCGAACGGTTGTTGTCCCTGATACCTGCCGAGAGCTCGTTCCAGAAGATTGTCCAGTCAACTTGCGTCAGTTCCGGACGCACTCGTTGATTCATGGTCGTGGCAACGCTTTGAAGATGCTCAAAGGCGGTGCGGCATTCCGGGCATCCTGACACATGCTCTTCAAATTCTTTTTGCTGAGGCTTGTCCCACTCACGATACAACGCCTCAATGAACATTCCGCGACATTCGCTGTGTGTCATCGCGCTTCCTCCATTCCAAGGTCCTGACGATAGAATGCCAGTTCTTTTTGCAGGTGTTTCAAGGCGCGGAACAGAATCGACTTAACCGCACCTTCTGAAATTCTCAGGGTACCGGCGATTTCCTTCAAGGGCATATCGTTGTAGTGTCGCAACACAAAAATTGAACGTTCACGGGGCGAAAGGTTCTTGAGTGCCTTTTCGATATGCATTTGAGTCATGCTGGATTCCGCAGAGCGTTCAGGGTTGTGCGAGGCGTGCTCCTGGAACATCGCGGGGGCCTGAGCGTTGTCGTCGAAGTCTGCCTGTGGTTTCATAGTTGAAAAGGATTTCCGTGATCGATGATCGTAGCAAGCGTTGATTGCGATGCGATGTAACCACGTGCTCAGTTTCGCGTCTCCCCGAAACTGTGCAAGTGACCGATGTGCTTTCAAAAATACCTCCTGGCAGACATCTTCGGCATCATGGCGGTTCCCGGTCATATCGTAGGCGATCCTGTACATCGTTACTTTGTACGAAAGGCATCAATGCTTCCCTGCCTGACACGTTCGACCAGGATTTGGTCTTCGAGCGTCGCTTCCACTGTGCTATGTTGTGTTCTGGAGGATGTCATTTCAGATGGAAGACGCCACTCTTGCCTCTTGAAAAGGCCATTTCGCAAGCGCTTGCTCCGGTGGTCACAGTATCAGACGGGATGATCCCGTGAAAGGTTTGCATGAAATTGGGGAGGAATACAGCCAGAAGCAATCATGGGAAAGAGAAAGGAGCACCCGTGCGAAGCGGCATGCAGGCGCACGGGACGCAGAAATGGAAAGTCCCGCCGGGGCGGGACTTCCTTTGTGCTACCAATTCAGTACACTCGAACGAATGCTATAATGAGAACCAGTAGTTGAACTTCAGCATGAGAATATTGTCCGCACTCCCTTCGAAGAGTTGATCGAACGATCGGCCAAAACGGAACCGCCCATCATTCAGATATCCTGAACTGCTCCGTGTCCACACCAGGTACAGGGTAGATCCGGGCCGATATTCCCATCGGAGAACGGCATTTCCCCTGATTGAGGTGAAATTGAAATCAGGATTGGCAAACGTGATCGGTGCGGCAGTTCCCGAGCCATCGGGGTCGGCTTGGTACTCCGTAAGGTTTCCTTCGGCGTCGCGAATTTCGGCAAGCGTGGAGCCCTCATCTCCGTACCGCATGAAATCGTAGGTTCTCGGCTTCTTGAATTCCTTGAAATCGTGAAAGTCACCTGCAGAGATGAGCGGTTGCATGAAGAGCTGCAGGCTCAGTTGCGGGGTGAAGGTCCAGTTGACTCTGAGACTGGCACCCACCGTCGTTTGGTCAAGCACGGCAAATGCATAACGCTTCCCGTAGGTTGCTGTGGCAAGGGGGTCATCAAACGCCCCAACATACTGGGTCGCTGACCTGTCGCGATTGAAATAAGGCCCTGCACTGATCGAAACATTGGGCGACGGCTTCCACTCAATGCTCGCGTCGATCCCCCAGCTCGGTTCGTTCGTGCGGGAGTACGAGAAGACCGAAAGAGAGACGACCACGTCTTTTCGGCTGTCGGTTTCGAGTCCGCCGAAGAATTCTCTGCCGGGCAGCGTGAGCATGAGGGGTCCACCGCGGGTATTCCTGTTGCTGATGGTGAAGGGATTATAGGCCATTCCCCAGTACAGAAAATAGTAGTTGGTGAACTGGTAGTTCCCATTCGTCCAGTAGCCGTGCCAGATCTTGTTTCCCTCAAAATCATAGTTGCCGAATGTGGCCGCCTGAATTCTCACTTGCCGATAGTAGTCCGTAGGAGTTGACCACCGATATCCCGCAGCGACATGGTAGTTGATCACATCGGTGCGCCAGATGAAGCCAAGGTCGTTCGAATCAAATCGGGGATCGATGACGCCCACAGCTGCATTGAGGAATACCTCTCCCTTCTGCTTGTTGAGCGCAATGCGTCCTGCGAATCCCGTTAACGCCGATGCGGAGCTGTCCACCCGAACATGGGTGGCGTCCGGCCGCTGAAAATAATGCCCCGAACTCTGCTGCAGGGTGGTCATGCGGCCCTGAGAACCGCTTACGTGGGAAACCGCGGCCCAGCCGTTGACAACGTACGCCTTGTCCTCATCCAGGAATGTCCACCCGTCGATTCCGCCCACCAATCCCGTCGAGTTGATCTCATCACGCAGCCGCTGATCGGAGAACATTCGCTGTGTATAGGTTCCCAAGACGCCAAATCCCTGTCGTCCATCGTTGAAGTCGCGTTGAACGCGCCCGATGCCGTAGTAGGTGAGCGGTTCAACTTCCATCCGGCTGCGCTGTCCGCCAGTTTCGATCCGGGCGAACTCACGATTTGTCACCGCATGGATTGTCCCCATCTTCCAGTCGTCAAAAACCCGTCCAGTGAGTTTGCCGGCGCCCAGAATGTGGGTGCCGAGCGGAAGGTCGGCGTAATCGTACCCGGGGAGGCTCCCCTGGGGTGAACGTCCGATCCTCCGACTGTAAAAGAGGTTGGGATTGGACCAATTGAAACTCCAGTTGCTGCTCGAACCGCCGTACCCGAACTCGAACACATTTGCGCCCTCAATGAAGAAGGGCCGTTTTTCCTGGAAATATGTTTCGACATCGCTGAGATTCACGACAGCAGGATCGACTTCCACCTGTCCGAAATCTGGATTTGCCGTTGCATCGAGCGTCAGATTGCTTGATAGTCCCACTTTCAAGTCGGCACCCAACCCAGGCAGAATTCTCGAACCGTCATTGAACGGATCTCCGGGCTGGCTTTGAAGATACTCTGCACGCGTGTTGAGGTAAGGAACTAATTCCACCTGCCGGGTCGGGGCAATTGAACTAATCCCCACAAGGTCGGCAAAACGGGACACGAAGCCGCTCTCATCACGCGGAGTGAACACGACGTAGTCAAACTCATTCTTGCGGCCGATCGACCGGCGGAAGTTGACTCCCCATGTGTAGGTACCCTGTTCGTGGAATCGCAACTGAGAGAAGGGAATCCTCATTTCCACCGTCCATCCTCTCTCATCGATCGCCGCCGTCCCCTCCCACACGCCATCCCACGAGTTATCATCCCAATCATCGTTCATCATTGTCCCATCCCACATCGTTCCAGCTGCGCTCAGTCCAAAGTAGTACCCGGTTCGTCCATCATGATAAGGATCAACATAAAAGACAAACCAGTCGGCCGTGATGCTTGCGTCACGACGCCCCAGGACGCGCATGATCGAGTCCGGTGAAGAGTCATACAATCTCGCCGCCACATACAACGCAGCATCATCATAGGCAATCCATGCTTCTGTTCGTTCCGTCGGTTGTTCTCCCTGGTTCGGATCGCGCTGGACAAACTGCGTGAATCCGGGACCTTGCCATGCGGCCTCGGAAAGTACGCCGTCGAGCTTGATCAATTCAGTGGAATGTTGGGCGTAAAGTGTTTGCTTGGCCGTTTGAGCACTCGTCACTGCCAAGCAACAACACAACGTTCCGATGAGGCACCAACAAGCTCTACCCATGCCCGTTTTCCTCCATACAATGTGATGATGTGACCTGAATGATTCAGGCGGCGTTCGATCAGAATTCGGAAAGACTGTTAGTAGGACTGGCAGACAGGGAGAAAGGTTGTCTCCGTTCGTCACATCGAGTTGCACCAATTTTTCCGCCGAATTCTTTCCTCTTTTGGTTTTTTTCCCTATACTGAAACTATGAAATGTGCCGGAAGGCAGCCGCAGTGCATGAGATAGCCGATATAGCAATAGATCCAACCATTCCCTCGTTGAGATTCCGATGCGACGTGAAACGTTGCAAAGGAGCGTGCTGTACGATTCCAGGGGGGCGGGGAGCCCCGTTGCTTGAGACCGAAATCGAAGAGCTTGAGAAGGCTCTCCCTGTTGTGAAGCGCTATCTCAGTCCCGAGCATCTTGAGGCCATCTCCCGGCAGGGATTTTTTGAAGGTTCCCCGGGGAATTATTTCACCACCTGCGTCGATCGGGAGGCCTGCGTTTTCGTGATCAAGGAGGAAGGAATCGCCAAGTGCGCCCTGGAGCACGCTTTTCTTCGCGGGGAGACTTTGTGGCGGAAGCCCCTTTCCTGCCATCTTTTTCCCATTCGCATCGATCGGGGCCAGCAAGAACGGATCCGGTTTGAGTATCTCGCGGATTGCGAGCCCGCCTATGACCATGGCGCAACCGCCGGCACGTATTTGTCTGATTTTGCCGGCGAGGCACTCACACGAGCGTACGGGAAAGAATGGGTTCAGCAGTTTACCGACCTCTGCTATCGGCTGAGGACAGACGGCGAGCCGTCGGGAGAGGATGAGTGACCACCCTCAATCTCACACAGCAGCTTCGCCTCGGCCTTAAGCTCACACCTCAACAGGTCCAGTATCTCAAACTCCTCCAGCTTCCCAACCTTGCCCTCGAGCAGCGCATCAAGATGGAGCTTGAGATCAATCCCATGTTGGAGTTGGAAGAAGACCTTGAACCCGCGCTTGAGGAAAATTCCCCGGAGGATGAGGTTCAGGCAGAGAGCAAATCAGACGACGTCCAGGAAGAAGGGTACACGATCGAGGATTATATCAATGACGATCTTGAAGGGCACAAGAGCCCTGAAGCAAAGTACTCTTCGAACGGAGACGAGGACTTTGAGTCACCGCTTCCTTCCGCCCCTCCTCTTTCAGAAAAGCTGCTTGCCCAGTTCCGCATGCAGGAAGTTGACGATCTTGACATCCTCCTGGCGGAAGAGATCATTGGAAACGTCGACGAGGACGGGTATTTGCGCCGGGAGCTGCACCTCATTGTACAGGACCTCAATCTGAGTTTTGGGCTGGAAATAACGGACCAGAAGGCTGAAGAAGTTCTCCGCCGCGTACAGCAGCTCGACCCACCCGGTATCGCGGCCCGGTCCCTCCAGGAATGTCTCGTCGCTCAGGTCAGGTCTCAGGTGCATGATCACGCTCTTCGTGAACTTGCGCTCAAGATCCTCGAGCATCATTTCGAAGACCTCAAGCTCAAACGATATGACGCGCTCGGCGAGAACCTGGGGATTGGGATGGAAACGCTCAAGAAAGTGGTGGAGGTTATTCAACACCTCAGTCCGAAACCGGGTGAGGGGGAATTCACGGCTCAGGAAAACTACGTTACTCCTGATTTTATTGTGGAAAAAGAAGACGGAGACTTCCTCATCAGCCTCAATGACCGCACGATTCCGACCCTCCGGCTGAACAGAGCTTACCGCGACCTCATCGCTCCGAAGGGGAAAAAGGCGTCCAAGGAGACCAAGGACTTCATCAAGCAGAAGTTTGAAGCCGCAAAGTGGTTCATTGCGTCCATCCACCAGAGGCGTGAAACGCTGCTGAAGGTCATGCGGGTCATTGTTGACCGCCAGCGGCAATGGTTTGAAGAGGGAGAGATCCTGAAGCCAATGATCTACAAAGATGTGGCAGAAGTCGTCGGCGTGGACATTTCCACCATCAGCCGCGTGGTCAACAGCAAGTATGTTCAGACGGAATTCGGCGTTTTTTCTCTGAAGCGATTTTTCACGTCCGCGATCGAGACGGAAAACGGCGAGGATCTGTCGAATCTGACCGTGAAGAACAAGGTCAAGGACATCATAGAGGTGGAAGACCCACAGTCGCCCCTGAACGATGACAAGATTGCAGAACTCCTTCAGAAAGAAGGGATCAAGCTTGCAAGAAGAACGGTGGCCAAATACCGCGAACAGCTGGGCCTCCCCATTGCACGACTCCGAAAGAAAATCTGACATGGACATGACGCAAACGCATGCAACGACCATCATCGGTCTCCGAAGGGACGGCAAGGCCGCTCTTGGGGGAGACGGCCAGGTCACGCTCGGCACGACCATCATGAAGCACCACTCGAACAAGATCCGTAGGGTCTATAACGATTCCGTTCTCGTGGGATTTGCGGGGGCGGCGGCGGATGCATTCAGCCTCCTGGACCGGTTTGAAGAACAACTGGAAAAGCACCAGGGTCAATTGGTCCGCTCTGCCGTTGAACTTGCGAAATTGTGGCGAACAGACAAGTATCTGCGGCAACTCGAGGCAATGTTGGCAGTCGTAGACAAGGAACATGCCCTCATCATTTCCGGGAACGGTGACGTGATCGAACCTGATGATGGCATTGTGGCGGTCGGATCGGGCGGAATGTATGCCCTTTCGGCCGCGCGCATGCTCGTGAAGCACACTTCGCATTCCGCCAAGGAAATTGTGCACGAATCCCTGGACGTTGCCGCGGATATCTGCGTGTACACAAACAAGAACATCCACATCGAAGAACTCTGAGCCATCATCCTTTGACACAACCACGGAAACTCCCGCCCCGCGAGCTGACCCCCCGGCAAATCGTCAAGCAGCTTGATGATTACATTATAGGCCAGCACAATGCAAAACGCTCCGTAGCGATCGCGCTGCGCAACCGATGGCGCCGCCTACAGGTTCCTGAAGGCCTCCGCGAAGAGATCATGCCGAACAACATCATCCTGATCGGACCGACGGGTGTTGGAAAGACCGAGATTGCGCGCCGATTGGCCAAGCTCGCCAATGCCCCGTTTCTGAAGGTTGAGGCCTCGAAATTCACCGAAGTGGGATACGTTGGACGCGACGTGGAATCGATGATCCGGGATTTGATGGAAATCTCCGTGAGCATGGTCAAAGCCGAACAGGCAGCAGAAGTGCAGGACCGCGCAAGAATCATGGCCGAGGAACGTATTCTGGACATTCTGGTCCCCCCCATGCGACGCGGGCAGCGCACACCCTCCCCCGAGGTTCAGAACGAAATCGAGGAAGAGGGCCAGGCGCGGCTTCGATTCCGCGAAAAACTCAAGAATGGCGAGTTGAACGACCGGATCATCGAGGTCGACATTCCCGCCGCTCAGATCCCTCTCATGCAGGTGATGGGCCCCGTCAGCCTGGAAGAGATGGGTATCAACATGCAGGAGATGTTTGGGAACATTTTGCCCAAGAAAAGCAAGATTCGAAAGATGTCGGTCCGGGAAGCGCGGGAAGTCCTGACACAGGAAGAGGCCGCCAAGCTCATCGATATGGAAAAGGTTGCCAAGGAGGCGCTGACGAGAATTGAAAACTCAGGGATCGTGTTTATCGATGAAATCGACAAGATCGCCAGCAGCAGAGGTCAGACCTCGGGGCCGGATGTTTCAAGAGAGGGGGTTCAGCGTGATTTGCTGCCAATTGTTGAAGGATCCAATGTGACCACGAAGTACGGAATGGTTCGAACCGATCACATCCTTTTCATTGCGTCGGGGGCATTTCACATGACGAAGCCGTCAGATCTGATACCCGAACTCCAGGGGCGATTTCCGATTCGCGTCGAGCTTCAAAGCCTGACCGAGGATGATTTTGTCAAGATCCTCACTCTTCCGAACAACGCACTGCTGAAACAGTACGCGGCTCTGCTGGAAACCGAGGGAGTGTTCCTGGAATTTCAAGCCGACGCCGTCAGCGAGATTGCGAGGATCGCCTTCGAGGTCAATGAACAGGTTGAGAACATCGGCGCCCGGAGACTGCACACGATTCTCACAACCCTGCTGGAAGAACTTCTGTTCGACACGCCTGACGAGATCAAATCGAGGAAAGTGGTCGTAATGAAGGAAATGGTTGAAGAAAAGCTGAAGGCGATTGTGAAAAACCGGGATCTCAGCCGCTACATCCTCTGACCTGACAGCCCAAATCCCCCTTAATCCCCCTTTTACAAAGGAGGAGCCGAATCAAGAGATCATTCCACGAATATTCTCTGCCTCCCCTCTCTAGTGAACCTTTTCTCCTTTATTCGGAGGCTGGAATCCAAAACCCTGACCTCCGGTTACTTCTCCGGCGATCTTGATCTCCCCGAACTTCTTTTCAAACTTCTCAATGTTATCCTGAAGCGCATTGAGCAGCATCTTGGTGTGCGGCGGCGTCATGATGATGCGCGCGTGGACTTTGGCTTTTGGAACGCCAGGCAGCACGCGAGTGAAGTCAATGACAAATTCGGCCGGCGAGTGGGTGATGATCGCCAGATTTGAATAAATTCCTTCCGCTTCCTTCTCCCCCAACTCGATGTTGATTTGTTGTTGCTGGACCTGGTCTGCCATGGCGTGTTCCTTCATCCGAGACCAAAATGCCCATCGATGGCGATGGGCATTCGGGATTGAGAGTATGGTTTGAGTTACTTATTCGATCGAAGCTTGTCGGCCTGGTCGAATGCCTTAATGGCCTTTTCCTGCATGCCGAGCTGTGCGTAGATGGTTCCCAGAGTCTCCCAAACCAGGACATCTTCCGGCTTTTCCTGGGAGACCCTTTCGATATACGGGAGTGCTTCTTTGAATTTCTCTTTGTGTTCCTGCGTTGCTTCCCCCTTCTCATCTGAAGCCCGCATGATCTCAACGCCCCAGTTGTAGTATGTCGCTCCCAGGTCAAACAACGCGTCGCTGTAGTTCGGATCAAGCTGGTAGGCTCTTTGAAACTCCGCCACTGCAGCTTTGTAGTCGGTTGCGCTGCGGTACAGGACGCCGAGAATGTAATGGTTGACCTTATTGTCAGGATTGGCCCTGGTCACCTGCTCATATTCGCCAATCGCTTCCTTGATCCTGTCAGACTGTACATACGCCTGCAAGAGGATATTCAGAACTTCAATGTCATCCGCCAGCACGGACTTCCCCTGTTGCAGCAGAGAAATAGCGTCGTTGTATTGACGCATAGCGAGCAGATGCTTTGACGAATCGATTGCGGGCTTATATGGCGGAGAAAAAGTCTTTGACACTACCTTATTGTTGTCCATTTCAAGAGTCAAATTGTATCGCGTGTACACCAGGGTTTCCTTCTTCGTTCCCCTTGCACCTCTTCGGATATTGTCGGGTGCCCCAAGGGCCGCTATGACGTCACTTCTCACGCTGTTTCTTCTGACCCCTGCCAGGTTTCGGACAGCCTTGAGGTTATCGGCATTCTCCGTCTCAAACGCAGTCTTATACCTGTCCCCAAGAAAGATATAGATCCGGGCTGTTCGCTTCAGAGATTCCGAATCCTTCCCCTTTTCCCATGCTGTTCCAAAAGCCTTGAGGGCTCCCTCATACTCCCCTTTGTTATTATAGGCGTACCCCAGATAACGGTAAGTCAATGATGTATCCGGACTTGCCGCGGCTGCTTTGTTGAACTCCTCGATTGCCTCGTCGAAGTAGATGGTCGATTCGGGAGTTGCACGTTCCAACGCTCTCACGCCGGAGTTGAGATGAATGCCCCATCGGTTGAATTTGACATTTCGAATATCAGTGGCGTGTTTGTCAGACAGTTGCAGCGCACTGTCGAACGCTTCATTCATCCGAACATATTCCTGGTCTTCGGAACAGAGCGCCCCAAGGAGGTACCAGGCTTCATCATTTCCGGGATTCTTCTGGACTTCGATTTCCAACAGGCGCTTTGCCTCCTTGTAGTTCTTCTGAGTCATCTTCAGCTTTGCCCCGGTGAACTCTGAGGATGCGCACTGGAATCCCTGCATGAGGACGAGGGCGAGCAGAGTGAAAACGAGAAGAACAACTGCATACGGCTTCATGATTGTTCCTTTGCGATGTGGTATTGGGGACAAGACGAAAAAATATACCAAAACTCGTTCCGATAAGCAAGGTAGGTAAGGCTTCTTTGACTTTCGGTCATTTTTTGATAGATTTCGTATTCACCAACCCGGACCCGCCCGTCATCTGAAAAAAATGAACAACTGCGTTTTCTGCAAGATTATTGCCCGCGAGATTCCCGCCGAGATTCTCTTTGAGAACGAGGACGCCCTTTGCATCCTCGACGTCAATCCTATTCACTTCGGCCATTCGCTGGTGATTCCGAAACACCACTGCAGGGATTTTCTTGAGGTTCAGTCCTCCGCATTCACCGGACTGCTGAAGGCCGCTCACACGGTTGCGCAGGCAACAGTGGAAAGCCTGCAGCTTGACGGCTTCAACATCTTCTCCAACAACGGGCGCATTGCCGGACAATCCGTCTTCCATTTCCATCTCCATATCACTCCCCGTTATCAGAACGATAACATACGGTTCCTGCTCAAGCTCAAGAAATACCGCAACGGTGAAATGGCAGATTATGGAAAGAGGATCCGCATGTCAATCCACCAGCATTCCTGAGACAAGGAGATCGTCCGAAATGGCACATTACGTAAAACTCACACCCCCGTCGGAGGGACAATCCATAACGTTTTCCAATAACAAGCTCCATGTCCCCGACCATCCCATTATCCCCTTCATTGAAGGAGACGGAACCGGACCCGACATCTGGCGTGCATCCCGGCACGTTTTTGATGCCGCGGTTAAAAAAGCATATGGCGGCAAGAAGAAAATCGTCTGGTTTGAAGTCTACGCGGGAGAAAAAGCCAATACTGTGTACGGACCAAACACCTGGCTTCATGACGATACCCTTGAGGCCATCAAGGCCCACATCGTCGCGATCAAAGGTCCCCTCACGACCCCGGTTGGAGGGGGAATCCGTTCCATCAATGTCGCACTTCGTCAGATGCTCGATCTCTATGTCTGCCTCCGGCCCATACGGTATTTCGAGGGCGTACCCTCTCCGGTCAAAAAGCCGGAGTTGATCGACATGGTGATCTTCCGGGAAAACACAGAAGACATCTATGCGGGAATCGAATGGAAAGCCGGGACGCCCGAAGCGGAAAAAATCGTTGCATGGCTGCAAAAGGAAATGGGTGTGAAGAAGATCAGATTTCCCCAGACTTCGAGCATTGGAATCAAGCCCGTTTCCGAAGAGGGGAGTACCAGGCTCATCAGGGCAGCGATTCGTTATGCCAATGACAACAAACGTAAGTCTGTTACCTTCGTTCATAAGGGGAATATCATGAAATTCACGGAGGGAGCATTCCGTGATTGGGGATACGAACTGGCGCAGAAAGAATTCGGCGGACAACTTCTCGACGGAGGTCCGTGGGTGAAGCTCCCGAACGGAATGACCGTCAAGGACATGATCGCCGACAATTTCCTTCAGCAAATTCTCACCAGGCCTGCGGAATACGACGTCATTGCCACACTGAACCTGAACGGCGACTACATCTCTGACGCACTGGCTGCCCAGGTCGGAGGTATCGGGATTGCTCCGGGAGGAAATATCAACTATGAGAACGGCTTTGCCGTCTTTGAAGCGACACACGGAACTGCTCCCAAGTATGCGAACCAGGACAAGGTCAATCCCGGATCCGTCATCCTTTCGGGCGAAATGATGCTGAGATACATGGGATGGACTGAGGCGGCAGACCTCATTTTGCGCGGTCTTGAGAAGACCATCACGTCCAAAGTCGTCACGTATGATCTTGCCCGATTGATGGAGGCGGCAAAAGAAGTGAAATGCTCTCAATTCGGAGAAGCGATCGTTCACAACATGTAGGATCAGATTCCCTGCATTGACAAGGCATCCTCGAGGTACCGGGATGCCTTTTTGTTTCCGCCTGTTTATTGAAACACACCCCGTTTTTGCGTATTTTCGATGAAGATTCCCATGAGTTGCGAGCTTGTGCTGGAAATAGTTGGAGCCGCGGTTGCACGTCCCGCCGGCGAAGAGCACGATGAGACGGATCTTCTCACCGAGGAACCGGCCAAAGTCATCCTGTACAACGATGAAACCCACACCTTCGAGGAGGTTATCGGACAGCTCATCAAGGCCCTGGGATGCGACACTCAAAAAGCTGAAGCGATGACATGGGAAGTCCATGCGAAGGGAAAGGCGGTTGTGTTTGACGGGACCATGAACGAATGTCTTCGCGTTTCGGCGGTTTTGGAAGAGATTGCCCTTCATACACAGATTGAAGTTTAGTGTTGAGTCTCACAGTTCTCGGGCCGACTTAGTAAAGGCTCATGAGAGGCGAGACACTCGATTGATACTACGGACACTGATTCTCACAGTCACGGAATGTTGTTGATGACATCGCGGGACATTCGAAATAGCTTTTTGAATTTCTTCAAGGAACGCGGCCATGCCGTGGTTCCCAGCGCTTCGGTCATCCCGCATGGCGATCCCACCCTCCTCTTCACAAATGCCGGAATGAATCAGTTCAAAGATGTATTCCTGGGAACGGGCAAGCGCTCCTATGTCCGCGCCGTGGACACACAGAAATGCATACGGGTCAGCGGGAAACATAATGACCTCGAAGAGGTGGGCCTCGATACGTATCATCACACTTTCTTTGAAATGCTCGGCAATTGGTCATTCGGAGATTATTACAAGAAAGAGGCCATTGCCTGGGCATGGGAACTCCTCACAGGTGTCTGGGGATTGCCCAAGAACAGGTTGTGGGCCACCGTGTACAAAGACGATGAGGAGGCTGAGAGGCTCTGGAAAGAAGTCACCGATATCGACCCCTCGCATGTGCTTCGTTTCGACGAGAAGTACAATTTCTGGGAGATGGGAGAGACGGGACCCTGCGGCCCCTGCTCCGAGATCCACATGGACCACACACCGTCGGGGACAGCAACGGCTTCGATGATCAATGCGGGCACATCAGACGTCGTTGAAATCTGGAATCTTGTGTTTATTCAGTACGACCGGGATCGAGCCGGCACGTTGACTCCCCTTCCTGCAAAGCATGTCGACACCGGAATGGGATTCGAAAGACTCTGCGCCGTACTTCAGAAGAAATCATCGAATTACGACACCGATGTTTTCACTCCGGTCATCGGCGCCATCAGCAGCATGACGGGCAAACCGTACGACGGGAGAATGGACGAATCACTGCCGCATAGTCAAATGGAGCTTGACACGGCCATGCGCGTCGTGGCAGATCATGTCCGAACGCTGACGTTTGCCATCGGAGACGGAGCCATTCCCTCGAATGAAGGGCGCGGGTATGTTCTGCGGCGTATTTTGCGCAGAGCTGCGCGCTTCGGACGGACTCTTGGAATGCATGAACCATTCATCTTCAAACTCGTGCCTACACTCGTGGAACACA
>Ga0209324_10001699_pt1 | contig 15289 bp, 18 predicted proteins | sample Rifsed19ft3_FD_184015 | JGI IMG/M metagenome (GOLD analysis project Ga0209324, IMG submission 184015) | Soil microbial communities from Rifle, Colorado, USA - sediment 19ft 3 (version 2) | ecosystem: Environmental > Terrestrial > Deep subsurface > Rock core/Sediment | place: Rifle, Colorado...
GGCGGTGCCCCCGGCCCGATGCTAATGGGCGGAATTCGGCTCTTTAGTCGATTCGCTCGATCTCGATCTCCGCCACCGGGTTCATCCAGTCGTGCATGGAAGCGCTCAGATCGCCGTCTCCCGAGATCCCGGGGTGATGCGAGATCGGCTCCAGCGGATCGCTCGCGACGCCTCCGTTCGGATCGTTCGGGTCGCCGGCCAGCGGCACGGGGCCAAGGCCGCTGCACGGATCGACGATGTGCTCGCTTTCTTCCGTGTTCTCCTCGGTTCCCGCGTCGTATCCCATCGAGTGATACGTGACGGAGCCCTGGGCCGGAAGCTTCACACCGTCCAGTCCGGTGAAGCCGTCGTTCGTACAGATCAGCATCGTGGCAAGCGAAAGGCGGTCGCCCGGGCGGGCATCGATCTCGAACGTGATGCTGTCTGTGAAGTCGCCGACAACTGTGCCTGCCCGCGTGATAGGGCGGCCGATCTCATACCAATCGGAGACGACGCCGTCCTCGGCAAGATCGGTCAGCGCTTGGATGGCCGGCATGTGATTGCCGTCCTCCGCGATCGCCTCGATTGCGGGATGCGCCAACTCTCCCACCTCGAATGCGTGAAACGAAGGGCGGTGAGTAGCCGCAGCGCCCGGCGAGAACGGCTGGCCGTCCGTCAAGTTCGACAGCGTAACTCTGTACGTGCGATGGGGCGGCCCCGCCTCTGCACTGGATCCTCCAACGGCAAGAGCCAGGACCGCAAGAATAATCACGGCCGTCGAAGCCGCATACTTCATCGACATCAGTTCCTCCTTCTAAATGAGTGTTGTTGTTCCGCCGTATTCCGTTGTAGTTCTCGCTCCCCTCTACACCTCCCTCCGCAGGGTCGACAGTTGCCAAGACTAACGGCACAGAGTTACGCGACACGGGCGAATCTTACGAAAGGATTAATTCGGGCCTGACCCGTCGCGAATTAAGAGAGGTAATACATACGTAAGAATTGGCGGCTACTATGGGTGGCAGCACAAATCGGAGGAGTTTCGATGCAGCTTGCAATAACGGAGGAGCTAGGGCGGTTCGAGGAGCTCTTCAGTGAGGTCGTCTATCCCATCTGGCCGCTCTGGCTGGCCGGAGCTGTGATCGGCGTCGCTCTCGGGGCGTTCCTCGCCTATCGGCTGGGCTGGCATGAAGTGGCGTTGCAGCACCGTTTCCTGAGCGCCGGGGTCCTCGCCGTTGGTATACCGGCGGGCTGGTACACCGTCTCGCCGCTGTTCGAGCGCGAGACTGTCTGCGAAGCGAGTCCGCTGCAGGGCGCCGGCACCGGATCCAAAAAATGCGACGGCGTCGCACAGGCAGGGGCCGTTCAGACCATGACACCCACTCCGTCTACGCCCCCAGCGCCAACTGCGGCGAGCACTCCACCGGCGACGTCAGCGCTGGCCGCGCCGCCGGCCTTCGAGCCGCGAATCGCCGGCCAAGGGGAGTTCCGGGGTGCGGACGATTTCCATTTCGGCCGAGGGGCCGCACTGCTCATCGAAAGTGCCCCCGACACCTACGCCCTGCGGTTCGAGGAGTTCTCCGTCCGCAACGGACCCGATCTATTCGTCTACCTATCGACCAATCCGAACGGTTACTCCGAGGACGCTGTCCTCCTGGGTGAACTGAAGGGCACCGACGGCGCTTTCAACTACGATGTCCCGCCCGGCACGGACGTCTCGCGGTTCAAGAGCGCGGTCGTTTGGTGCAAGTCGTTCGCCGTGCTGTTCGCGACCGCGACGCTGGCGTAGCGGCGGCAAGTGAGCAGGCGGCCCGGCCCAGCGCCGTCAGCCGCGTATCATGCCACTTCGACTATCAGCCGGTTGCTTCCGAGCTAACCTTCCTTCTTGGCGGCCGTTGCCGGTCGCTTCAGAATGAAGTAGCTCGATTCCGTACGGATCAAGGGGTGCACCGCAGCGACTTCCCAGCCGTCCTGACCCAAAGTGGTCAGGTAACGGGTGGCGAAGCTGGTCCGGTGCTCTCCCTGCTGTCTGATGAACTCTACTCCCTCCGAGGAGATCCTTCCCCGGAAGTCTACATACGCGATTTTGTATTCCCAGGCTGCCAACGTAATCGCCTCCTTTTCGCGGCGAACCGGCGCCGAGAACCCAAGACCGCACGCTCACCTTCTATTATGCAGCAGAGGATTGAGTATCCGGAGTTTGTTTGGCAAGAATCGGCTAACTACTTGCATTGTTACTGCAAATACATTATCCTCTCTCGCATGACGACGAGTTGGCCGACGGTTGACGGGCGGAAGGCCCGAGCCGACAGGACGCGCGCCGCCGTGGCTGCTGCGCTACTTGCGCTCTTGCAGGATGGACATCTGCACCCCACGGCTGCTGAGATTGCGGCGCGCGCGGGAGTCTCGCTGCGGTCGGTGTTCCAGCACTTCGAGGACCTCGAGAGTCTTTACGCGGCAGTCTCCGACGCACAGATGGAGCGACTTTCGCGGTTCATCTCGCAGGAAACCGGGGTGGGACAGCTCAGTGACCGGACTCGCTCCTTTGTGGAACGCCGGGCTGAACTCCTGGAGACGATAACTCCCGTGCGACGAGCCGCTCTCCTGCGAGAGCCGTTTTCGAAGGAGTTGGCACGCCGCCTTCGCTGGGCGCATGATATGGCGCGCGAGGAGATCGAGCGAACGTTTGCGCCGGAACTCGGGCGGCCTCCGCGCGGAGATGCGATGAGTCTTGTGTTCGCCCTAGACGTCGCGACAAACTGGTCAGCATGGGACACGTTGCGCCGCATGAACGGCCTGTCGATTGAGGAAAGCAAGCGGGTGATGGAGGGAACGATCCGAGCGCTGCTGAATGAGGCAGAGTCGTACTCCACTCGCGAAAGGAGGGCCGCTCCCCGTGTCGACCTACCCAATTCCTGAACAGATCAAGGAGTTCCTGTCCGGAACACAGGACCACCCCGTCGTGATGCTCAACCTCCTTCGGTTCAAAACGAGGGTGGACGCATCTCACGGAGGAGAGAGTGGTGAGCAGGCTCACATGCGATACGGACGGGAGATGCGTGATCTCGTCGAGTCTCACGACGGCCGCTTTATCTGGGCCGGGCGCGTCGACTCACAGCTTATTGGAGGAGGGGGCGAGGGCTTCCAGTTCGTGTCCCCTATGGAATATCCGTCACGGCAGGCTTTTCTCAAGCTTGCCTGCGACCCACACATCGCGCAGACCATCGGCAAGCACCGGGACGCCGGCCTGGCGAGCCAGTGGCTCTTCGCGATGACGGAGGCAGCTCAATGAAGTCGACCTCGCGAATGACCATGGCACAGGCCCCTCTTACGGTCCGCTACGGCAAGATCGACCGCGATTACGCTATGCGACTGGCCACGACGACGGCCGACCAGGACGGCCCGGTGTGGATGGTCAACCTTATGAAGTACAGGGCGGTCGCTGACTACGGTGACTCCGGCGGTCCCGCGGTCAGCGGGCGAGAAGCCGACGACATCTACGCGCCGCTGGAATCGCTTGCCGCCATAGGCGCGGAGGTGGTCTTCCTGGCCGACGTCGACACTCAGTTGCTCGGGGTGTCGCCAGTCTGGGACCGCATCGCCGTGGTAAAGTACTCGACGCGGCGCTCGTTCATCGAGATGCAGTCACGCCCGGACTTCGTCGACAAGCACGTCCACAAGGATGCGGGCATGGAGCAGACAATAGTCATCGGTTGCCAACCGATGCCGGCGCCGGAACTTCCCGCTGACGCACCGGAGCTGACAGACGCGCCTCACCCAGCGACCAGCGACGACGGACCCGTCGTGGTTCTGCACGTCCTGCGTTTCGCGGAAGGCCACGGCATCGGCAACATGACGAGCTACCAGGAGGCTGCGGGGAGGATCGCCATCCCCCACGGTGTGCGGATATCGGGCTGGTTCTCGGTCGAAGGTATTATCGTCGGTGACGGCCGGTCGTGGGACCAGGTGCGCTTCAACGCGTTCCCGAGCAAGGCCGCCTTCATGGCGGTGGCCACCGATCCCGATCGGCTTCGCGCGCAGCGCGCTCATCGAGAGACAGCGATCGAGGACACCTACACGATGATCCTCAGACCGACGATCAATCGCCTCGCCGGGTCTATTGACCGGGGAGCGGCGAATGCTTACTGCTGACGAGATCCCCGTCGCACACACTCCCGAGGGTGGTTGGCGGGGGGGAGATGCCGCCACCGGTACTGGCAGGATGCACTGAGCCACTGGTTGACGGTGCGCCCGGCTTGCGGGGCCTCTGGGAGGTGGTAGCGGTGGAAGTGAACCGTACGCTCGTACCACGTGACGGCCACCGGGTTTACGGTATGCTCCAACGGATCGAGCAGGCCGGAGACCGCATGGTAGTGACCGGTGGCGGCGCGATTCACGACATGCGCTGTGACGGCACAGCGGAGCGCGGCGTCAATGATGTTGCCGAGCGTGACTACAAGACGAAGACCACAGTCGTGGCACCCTACGGGGGCGGCGTGCACGTGTTGAGGCCGGTCGGCATTCCGATCGAGGTAACCCGCAGACTGGGACGGCGTGGAGATAGTCTGGGCTTACGTCGGATTCACCGCAAGGTTGCGGCGAATCCTCGAGACAGCATCCTCCGAGTCGGCTGCACAATGATTCCTGAGGGTGAGACCATTACTTCGACGGCAACGGCTTTCGCATGCACTACGTGAAGGTGCGGGGGAACCGACCGTCGCCCTGCACGGCGAGCCTACATGGGGGTACCTGTATCGCAACTTCGTTCCCCGGCTCACGAAGTACGGCCGAGTCGTCGTGCCAGACCACATGGGCTTTGGCAAAAGCGAAACACCGCAGGATCGTACCTATTCTATCCGCGAGCACGTTGACAACTTGGAAGTGCTATTGCTGCACCTGGGTCTGCTCGACATCACGTTTGTGGCCCAGGACTGGGGAGGCCCCATCGCCACCGTCTTCGCCCTTCGGCACCCGGAGAGGGTACGCCGTCTGTGCTACATGAACACGGGAGCCCCCGGTCGCCCGCCCGAAGGGGCGCGACGAATCCAGGACTGTCCCTGGTACAAGTGGGTGCAGACCGAGGAGAGCCGGGCCGTCCTCTCGAACCTCGGCGCGACGATCGTCTCGGTTATGAAGAGGATCGGATTCGAGCGGACGGCGCACGTCAACGAGACGTGGGTGCGGGCGTATGCAGCGCCTTTTCCGAGGACGGCCGACTGTAAGGGGGCGCTCGCGTTTCCGGCGAACATTGGTGCCCCGGAAACGATGGCGACGATGATGGAGCACATCGCCACGCTGCCAGCCCTTGCAGCGAAGCCAGCAATGCACGTCCACGGCGAAGAACACCGCGCCATCCCGACCGAGTTTGCTGTCGGCGCCTTTCGTTCAACATGGCCAAAGAGTCCGGTGGTGACGCTCCCCGGCGTCGGCCACTTCCTTCAGAAGGACGCGCCCGAAGTGCGCTGATCGAGCAGTTCATCCAGATGACCGCCTGATCCGTCGCCCCCACGAAGGGGCATCCGGCAAACTCCCTCCGATCACGAAACCCACGCGGGAGCAACCTAGAAGAAGTATGAAAGGGTAATGAAATGAAAGCACTTAGAACGCCCGATGATAGGTTCGAGAACCTGCCCGGCTACAACTTTGAGCCGCACTACGCGGAGGTGCCGGACGGTGAGGGCGAAACGCTTCGTGTGCACTACGTCGACGAAGGCCCGCGCGACGCCAGCCCCGTGCTGCTGCTCCATGGCGAGCCGTCCTGGTGTTATCTCTACCGCAAAATGATTCCCGTGATCGTGGACGCGAAGCACAGGACGATCGCGCCAGACCTGATCGGTTTCGGCCGCTCCGATAAACCCTCGAAGCGCGCAGACTACACCTACCAGAGCCACGTCGACTGGATGACAGCCTTTGTCGAGGCGATCGACCTCCAAGACGCGACGCTCGTGGGTCAGGACTGGGGCGGCCTGATCGGACTGCGCCTGGTGGCGGAACACCCGGAGCGGTTCGCACGGGTGGTTGCCGCGAATACGTTCCTGCCGACCGGCGACAACCCGCCCGGCGAGGCGTTCCTGCGCTGGCAAACGTACTCGCAGGAAACGCCGATATTTCACGTCGGTGGCATCATCAAAGGCGGCTGCCGCAGCGAGCTTTCGCCGGAGGTGATCGAGGCGTACAACGCACCCTTCCCGGACGACAGCTTTAAGGAAGGCGCGCGACAGTTCCCGATGCTAGTCCCAACCCGGCCCGATGATCCGGCCTCAGAACCGAACCGAGGAGCATGGGAGGTCCTCCGTGGCTGGACGAAGCCGTTTCTCACCGCCTTCAGTGACTCCGACCCCGTCACGCGAGGCGCCGACAGGATGTTCCAAAAGCTGATCCCCGGCGCGAAGGATCAACCACACACGACGATCGTGGGCGGCGGGCACTTCCTGCAGGAGGACAAGGGGGAGGAGCTGGCGCGGGTGGTCGTTGACTTCATCGCCGGGCAGGGTAGGCCGGGATGAGCGAAAGATTCGAAATAGTATTCCTTGGCACCGGCGGCCCGTTGCCGTCAGCGGACCGTTGCGGCGCCGGCACCGTCTTGGTGGCCGGTGACGCGCACGTCCTCGTTGATTGTGGCTGGGGATCGGCGCGGCGTCTCATTCCCGCTGGCATCCGACCGGCGCAAATAGACACCGCGATCTTCACTCATATGCACTCTGACCACATCACGGACGTGCCCGACTTCCTGTTCTTGCGCTGGGTGACCGGCGCATCGAAGCCTCTAGAGGTGTACGGACCCGCGGGGACGCAGGAGATGATCGATGGGTTTCTCATGGCGATGCGCCGGGACATCCGCTTCCGTATTGCCCACCACGGAGAAAAACTCCACCCAGCCGGGATCAAGGTCAATGTGACCGAGGTCTCAGCCTCGGATTCACCGACCGAATTCGTCAAGATGGGCGATCTGCGTCTGGAGGCGTTCGAAGTGGACCACTTTCCGGTGGCGCCGGCGTTCGGTTTCCGCGCGACGTACGAGGGCCACTCGGTCGTGATTTCCGGCGACACAAAGAAGTGCGACTCGCTACTGGCGGCATCGATGGGGGTGGATATGCTGGTCTGCGAGGCGTTGAACATCGCGATGCTCGAGCGCACCATAGCCGCCCTTGAACCGAGCTCACCACTCCAGGCGGGCAATCTCGCGGACGTGCCTTCCTATCACATCTCCACTATCGAGGTTGCAGAGCTCGCGCGGGACGCCAGCGTGGGAGAGGTGGTGCTTACGCATATCCTCCCGACAATTGTCAGCCAAGACGCGATGGAAGCGGTGTTCGTGCAGGGTATGAGTGAGATCTACAGCGGCGAGATCCGGGTCGCCCGCGACACGCAACGGATGGCGGTGAAGGGAGCACAATGATGGCTGAGAGCGCGATGTTCGTGGCTTCGCTCCGTAATCGGATCCGGGCGATGAACGAACTCTGGGAGCGGGCGATCAGTGATATGACGCTGGAGCAGGTGAATCACCACGAGCGGGATGGCGTGTTGCCGATCGCGTTCAGCTTCAGCCACTACATCCAAGCCCAGGACCAATCGATCAGCGTGATCTTCGGTAACCAGCCGCCGCTCTGGGTGACCGGCGGCTGGGCCACCAAGATTGGAGTGGCGATTGACGCGCTGGGTCGCGAGGAGACGGTGGAAGTGATGCAGAACCAGAGATTCTCCGACCTTGATGCCTGGAAGGAGTACCAGGCAGAGGTTATCGGCCAGACGAAAGAAACGCTTGAGACGATCACGGGTCCGATCCTGAAGGAGGTAGTGATGCCGCAGTTGCCCCCGCGCATGCAGAACATCTTCTGCGGGATGGTTGTGGGGCCGGGTAACCCGATTCGCAAGCTAGAGGTACTGGAGTGTTTCGTGTACCAGCACGGGCTGCGCCACATGGGTGAGGTCGAGCATGGCCGAGCGCTAGTCGGTTTGAGTGGCATGACGTCTTAGCGGCCGGGGATTGCCAGTCCCAGGGCGGCGAATACCTAGCTCTCACCCCTTCGGCGCGCCAGTTCCTGCAGCACGAACGGGTTTGCCTGCCTCTCAAAGTCGATGCGCGTCTCGCGCATGTGGCCGGGGAGTACCACGGTGTCATCGGGCAAGGTGAGCAGCTTATCGACGATGCTCGCCATCTCCTGGCCGTAGTCGCCGCCGGGAAGATCCGTCCGCCCGATCGAGCCCTGAAAGAGCGTGTCGCCGCTGAAAAGCATGCCTTCGGTGTAGAAGGAAAGGCTGCCGGGCGTGTGGCCGGGTGTGTGGATGACCTTCAACTTCACACCATCGACATCGATCTCGTCGCCGTCGGACAGGTACGCGTCAGGCTCCGGCGGCGGTTCGACTTCCTGCCCCGTAAACATCTTCGCGCTGCGCGAGGCTTGGGCCGCAATCGGTCGTTCCCCTTCGTGCATGTGGAATTTGGCGCCGGTTGCAGCCTGTACCCCGCGGACGCCCAGGATGTGATCGACATGCGCATGGGAGTTGGCGATTACTTTGATCTTCACGCCCATGTCGCGCGCCATCGCCAGGATATCCTCCGGCTGATCGCCGGGGTCGATGGCAATCGCTTCGCCGGTGCGACGGTTGCCGATGACCCAGCAGTTTTCCGCGAATACGCCGACGACGATGCCGCGGACGATGATCTCGCTGACCTGCGGCTCCGTCATGCGCCGCCGCCCGCGCGGTCTTCGGACTGGATGTGGTGCACGTGGCAGGCGTCGTTGATTCCGGTCACGATGATCTGTGGGAGGTGAGCGCTATTATTGTTCACTTCTACGGTTGTGATTGAAGCGTTGTCGAGGACAAATGGGATAGGCCGGCCGTACTCGCGGCCCAGCACGTCCAGAAGAAAGACTGAGATAGGGCCGGCATGCGTGATAACGGCGACGTTTTCGTCGCCGTTGTGCTGGGCCGTGAGGTCACTCATGGCCATGCGAACTCGGTCCTGGAAGGCCGCTCGACCCTCCTCGCCCGGATAGCGTGGAAACTCGGGCTCACCGCTCCTCAAGGACTCAATGATCTTCGGGTGTTTCTCCCTGATCTCTGGCCAGGTCAGGCCCGAGACGGCTTCACCGAAGTCGTATTCCTGCAGGCGAGGCTCAGGGACCGCGCCGAGACCAGCCTTCGCCGCGATCACCTCCGCGGTCTGCATCGCGCGGCCGATCGGGCTCGCGTAGACGGCCGCGAGCGGCAACGGCACCAGACGCGCGGCCAGCGCTTCAGCCTGCGCGAGGCCACGCTTAGTAAGCGGAAACTCCCGCCGCCCCTGGAGGCGCAGCTCCAAGTTACCCTGCGATTCGGCGTGACGAATCAAGAGCAGCCGCATCGTCAGGAGACGCGGGCGCGCCGACCGCAGTGCCCGCAAGTCCAAAGCTCGTAGTGTTTGCCGGGCCAGCCGGCCGATTCGCTCTGGAATATCCAGACGTCGGGCACCGCGAATATGGTTTCGAAGAGCCAGCGCACGCGGCCTTTTGGCCGCGACTCGACAGTCCAATCGCGATTGCCGCAACGTTTGCAAGGGGGAGATTTGCCGGCTGAGACAGCGGCTGCGTTATCTGATTCGCTCAACTAGCGAAGGAGCTCTATGAACTGGTGCAACATGCGGGCTGTGGCACCCCAAATTCGGTGCCCGTTGTAGGTGAAGGCGGGGACCAGCACCTGGCGCTCCTGGTGTTGCCGCACCTCCAGCTCCATGTTCCGTTCATCCATCAGATAGGCGAGCGGCACTTCCACGACCTGTGCGACCTCATGATCGTTAATCGAGAACGGGTAGTCTGGCTGGGTGGTGAGCATGCCGACATACGGCGTGACGCGGAAGTTGCTTATCGTCACCATATCGTCGAGCTGGCCGACGATGCGAACATCCTCCGGGCGGACGCCTATCTCCTCAAACGTCTCGCGCAAAGCGGTTGTCTCAAGGCAATCGTCAGCGTCATCGCAGGCGCCGCCGGGAAAGCAGATCTGTCCCTTGTGGTGTTCGACGTGGGTCGTACGTTCCGTAAAAACGACGTGTGGCTCACCCTCGCGATCAGAAACCAGGATGAGCACGGCAGCGGGCGAGGCGTCCGGATGCTCGACGTGACGCGGGGTGTATTCCGCGATGGCGTTAAGGATACGGTCGGGCGTCTCCTCGGAACCCATGCCATAAGTCATTCTACCTTACGGCCCCGCGCGCGTCATCTTCGGCGGCGGCTGACCGGACCGCAATCATCCGCTCTCTGAAGCTGGAGACGTCCCAGAACGACCAGCCTCTTGTGGCGACCTGCCTCAGATGCACATAGATATCTCGCCGCAAACCATCCACCTTTTCGTATCCCGATTGTCCAGTCAGATCGTCAAACGCCACGAGGATACGCTCCAATAAGGCCCTGAGCGCGTGATTGCGCGACGCCAGGCTTGATAAGGTCAGAGAATCGTCCTGGATTTCTCGCAAGCGGTTCTCGATGTCAGTGACGGTTGAAGCCAGGCTTTTGTTACCCGGCAGTGCGCGGTCGAGCGCGTCACGAGACGACGCGAGCAGCACGCTCAGAGCCTCGTTGTCGCGGCGCAGGTCTTCCGCCGCCGTATCCCAATCGCCCGCCAGCGACTCCAGGAGCATCTGCACCGCACCGGCGGCATCCTGGGCGAAAGCCGAAGTTAGCTCCGGGACGATTATGTCGGCGAGCGCGGCCTGAATTGCCCGGATCGATTCGAGGCCGGTAGGACGCATCGCTCAGACTCCCATGAGGTCCATGATCTCCAGTTCCAGACGAGCAACATTGCGACCGACGAGGGCCATCAACGGGTTGCGCGTGCGCCCGTCGCAGAACGAGCGCGCTCCGGTCAAGAGGATCGCGGCGAATTTAACGTTGCCGAGGACCTCCCAGAAGCGGACGGCGTCTGCGGCTATGGCGAAGCCGCCGGCCTGCTGATAACTTCGGAAGAAGTCTGCGCGCTCCATGAGGCCCCCGATCTTCTCATCGCCGAGCCAGCGCCACGGACGCATGCAGGACCAAGCGATATCCTCCATCGGATCGCCCAGGTGGGTCATCTCCCAGTCGAGGACGCCCTTGATCTCACCTTCGCTGTTGCAGAGGAAGTTACCGGTGCGGTAGTCGGCGTGGACGAGGACGATGCGCTGAGCGGGCGGCGGCAGGTTCCGGCGGAGCCAGCGAAAGGCCGCCCTCAGGACCGGCTGCGGCTCGAGTGAGTCACGATCGACGACGGCCTCCCACTTTTGTATCTCGCCGATCGCGCAGCCGGCTTCGCTCGCCGGGACGCCGAGCGAAGCGAGACCGCCGGCGCGCCAGTCGAAGGCATGGATGCGGACGAGGATATCGACGAACTCCTGCGCAAGCCGGTCCCTCGCGCTGAAGAACCGAGGGTCCATCAGCACCTTGCTGGGGTGCGTCTCGCAGCCGTCGATTCGCTCCATCACGAAGAAGGGCCGGTCGAGCGCCGAGCCATCGTTTTCCAACCAGTACATCTTCGGAACGGGCACACCGTGAACGGCTACGGCATCCATTACGCGAAACTCTACGTCGCGGTCCGTCACCAGCAGGCTCGCATCAGGGTCGCGCCGAAGCACGAAGCCTCGGTGGACCTCGCGGCCGTACTCCCGCCACCGGGCGTCGAACGACCACGTCTCACGGGAGAAGCCGCCGGGGATGCGGTGCAATGCGGATATGGCCACGCCGTCAGAAGTGTCTAGCTTTGTGGAAAGATACGTCTGAATACGTTGCTCAAGCACTGAAATCGCACCGCAAGTTTGGTGGGCCCGCCAGGATTCGAACCTGGAACCAACCGGTTATGAGCCGGACGCTCTGCCCTTGAGCTACGGGCCCCCTGCTAAGAGGATTGTATATCCGCCCGTTCGAGCCTATCAAATTAAGAGCACCGCTGCCATTCGTGGCTGCCGCCCGCCGGCCTGTAACGTGGCATCAGAAAGCTACGTCTCAAGTTGGTGAACGGCACGCCCGCACACCGGCAGCGAACTAATCTAGAAGGAAAGAAGTTGAGCGTAACTGCGACCGGCACGCCCGTACAGCGCCCTCAGGATTCCGAGCAGACAGACGCGTTTAACAGCCTCAACCATCACGTCTGGATAATGCGGAGCCTCGGCGGGGGCCTGCTCCTGGCCGGCTGGGCATACTTCACCCTTCCGCACTTCGGTTCAGCCAGGTTCTTCCTGGACACGCTCGTGTTCGCGATCCTCGGCGCCTACGCGTTCGTTGCCGCGTACAATGCGCGGCGCGAGACGGTGACGTTGGAGAAGAAGCTTCGGCTGGCCCTGATCATGCGGAACATGGAGCTGGAAGGCATGGCGACGCGGGACGATCTTACGCGCCTGTTCAACCGGCGGCATTTCTTCGAGCGCCTGGAGCGGGAGCTACAAACGGCCAAGGGGTTCCAGCGCCCGCTCTCCGTGGTGGCGATCGAACTGAACGGAATTAAAGAGATAAACGATACTCACGGCCATCGATTCGGCGACAGTGTGATCGCCACGTTCGGGCGGTTCCTCCTGGAGCAGGCGCGGGCGAGCGATGTGCCAGCGCGCATCGGTGGGGACGAGTTCGCGATCATACTCCCGGACACGCCGGAGCCGGCTGCAACCGCCGCCGTTGACAGGCTGCTTCAAGCACTCGACAAGGCCGAGAAATTCGAGGAAGGCAACGTCTGCATCAAGCTGACCGCCACCGTCGCCGCGTCAGGATACCCGTGGGGCGCCGACACGGTCGACGCGATCATCCACGAGGCGACCCGCACAACGCGCGCTCAGAAGCTGGCACAGAATGCATCAGTGGCGGCAAACGGCGCAACCGGAGCGCCTGAATCTTCCGGCGAGAACGGCGACTCCAGAACGCTGCAAACGGACTAGATCGAGCCGTCAGGCGTCCTCCCGCCGGCGCGTGGCCACTGATGGCGAGGCTGGCTCCTTCGACTCCGGCTAACGCCGGGCTCAGGACAGGCCCCTTCGACTTGCGGCTGCTCCGCGCTCAGGACAGGCTCCCTCCTGTGGCGGGCAGGCCTCCGGAGGCGGACAAGTCTCCCGTACGCGAGGGTTGAAGGTGGCTCTGCGGATTTGAGGGTTGGATCTGCGGGTTGAAACCCGCAGCTAGAGGGATGACATGCGACCGCAAGGGCCACCTACGATCCGGGCGGGCCGCTGAAGTCGATGCGGTTGAGGGGGGAGCGTTCGCCTTTGCGGCGGGCCTGGAGGGCTTCGAGCTCGTGTTGGGTCTGGGCCTGCATGCGGTGGAGGTGGGCTACGTATTTCATGATCTTGTCGAGCTCGATGTCTGTGGGAAGGATGCGGCGCTGCTGATGCTCGGCGACTGTCCCGAGAGGGATGCCGAGAAGGATTCCCTTGGAGAGGGTGCGGTCTTTGTAAGCCTGCGCGATCTGGAGGTCTTGCTCCGTGCCTTGAATATTCGCGGCGATGGCGGCGACCTCGAAGCGCGGAACGCGGCGACGCCGCTACATGAAGGAGGCGATTGTTGTCGTGTGCTCTGTCTCGAGTTGGCCGACAGGTTCATAGCCGGCGATGATGCCGTCGCGAAAACGCTGCCGTTCTGCGTGGGACTCGCCGGGGATGACGGGCGCGTCGGAGGTGAGGCCGTGCTTGACGGCGTTGCGGCTGGATGCCGCCTTGCCTCGCCGCGCGCACGGTCCGCCTCCCTCGCCTCGCACGTTACAAGCGTAGGCCGGTGCGAAACAGAAAGGCAAGAGTCTAATGTCACTGCCGAAGTTTGTTTGGTAATTTTATGTTTTGGGATTACGCGAAAATTCTAGAATGCGAATGCTGCCTATCCGGGGCGAACGCATTCATACCAGCCTGCGCTCGAACACCATGAGGTCCGCGAATTCGTCCGCCTGAAGGCCTTCGAAGTCCTTTTGCGGCACTTTCACGTACGCCCACTCCGTTTCCGTCAGCATCGTGGCGTTCTCGCACCATAGCATCGCCGCCCGGTCCTTGTGCACCACGTCCACATCTTCGCGACCCTTCGTCTCTACGACGTAGTGCCGCCCATCGCCTAAGACAGCGACGAAGTCTGGCCGGTAGTAGCGCAGGTTTCCCGCCGCGTCCGTGTACTCAATCGCAAATGCGAACAGGTCCGGCAGCTTGGCGAATCGCACAACGTCTTTGGCGTCTTCGAGGAACTTGGCGAACTTCCTCTCGAGTTCGTTCTCGCACGCCACCAGGTTGAAGACCGTCTTCTTGGCCTCGATAGTCGAGCGCGACCACGGAAACGGCACCGTTTCCGACAGCTTCCGGCCCTCACTCAGCAATTGCGGCTGCAACTGCTCCACGACCAGCTCCCGCAGCGCTGACACGAACGTCTTCACCGTCACGTATTGCGCCACGTTGGTGCTGATCGCGCGGATGATCTCCTTATTCTGGAGATCGACCGGCTCCCCCCAGGCCCGCGCCTCCAGGAATTCGCGAACCTTTGGCACGAGCGCCGCGAACTGCGACGGCAGCTTGACCTCTTGCGCGATCCGCTTCGCGTAGTAGCCAATCACCTCTTCAGCCGTCTGTACCTCCGGCACCATGTATTCGCGGGCCACCACTGTCTCCAGCGTGATGATGTCGATCCCTTCGTACCGAAACTTCTCTCGCTCCTCCTTCGTCTGCTTCCGCGGTAGCGGCGGAGTCCCCATCTCGCTGACGTCCAGGCCTCTGATCTCCTCCGCCAGCGACTTCTTGCGCTGAAGAATCGGCGTAAGCACCGGAAGCGCGATATCCATCTCCAGCTTAGATTCCTCCGGCTGGATGGTGACGATGACGAGCTTGTCTTTGCCGATGACGAAGGTATCGAGTTCGAGGTTCTCCTCTTTCTCCAGCGCCTCCACAAACTGGATGAACGCCTTGTTCCCGATCACGTCCACGCGCTCGATGTACGTAGGCCGCGTCGCCATCTCTCGAAACATCAGCCTCAGCCCTCGCCCTACCGTCTGCTCGGGCAGGATGTTCGCCTTCGAGGTGTACGGGCGGAGTCCAACGATCACCGTCACGTTCTGGACGTCCCATCCCTCGCGAAGCATAAGCACGCTCACGATCGCGTTCACCGGGCTCTCCGCGAGATCCACCTCTCGCACGATCTTCCGTGCAATGTCGAGGTCGCGCTTGGACACCTCGCCAGATATGTTCGTGTGAATTATCTGAAGCTTTTCCGCCGCAAAGTCAGCGGGGTACTTTGTGCGCAGATAGTCTCCGACATCCTCGGCATCGTTCGTGCTGTTCATCATCACGAAGAGGATCGGCTTCTTCGCAACCGGCGCCAGCTGTTCCACGTACTCCCGCCACCGT
>Ga0209324_10001716_pt1 | contig 15189 bp, 15 predicted proteins | sample Rifsed19ft3_FD_184015 | JGI IMG/M metagenome (GOLD analysis project Ga0209324, IMG submission 184015) | Soil microbial communities from Rifle, Colorado, USA - sediment 19ft 3 (version 2) | ecosystem: Environmental > Terrestrial > Deep subsurface > Rock core/Sediment | place: Rifle, Colorado...
ATAAACCTGCCGGCAGTGAAGAATACTTCCCTAATCCATTCGCTAACCTGAAGGTGGAATGATTAATAAAATAAATATCATAATAGCTGATGACGACCCGGTTATGCAAAGGATACTATCCGGATTGCTTCATGATAATGGTTATGAAGTTTTTTCAGCAAATACCGCGGAAACAGCGCTGGAAGAATTAAAGAAGAATCACTATGACCTTCTTGTATCAGATATCGTGATGGAGGGAATGGACGGTATTGAGCTGGTAAAAGCCCTGAAGGCTATTGACGGGTGTCAGAACCTGCCTGTAATACTGCTGTCAGGTAAAAATGATACAGACACAAAAGTAAAAGCATTTAAAGCCCTGGCAGATGATTATGTTACCAAGCCATTTGACATTGATGAACTTGTAGCAAGGATAAATACACAGCTGCGCCTGAGACATCTAAAGGAAGAAATAGGAAATAAGAATCAACTGCTTAGTCAACGCAATAGAGAGCTTGAGTCAAACCTCGATATGGCAAGGCGGTTTCAGCTCAATCTGCTCCCCCTTGATATTAGAGAAATCAATGGACTATACATCAGTTCCTTCTATAAGCCTATAGATAAGGTTGGCGGTGATTTATTTGACATTATTCCCCTTGGAAACGGAAAAACAGGTGTATTCATAAGCGATGTCTCAGGTCATGGAGTACCAGCGGCCTTTCTCAATATCACATTAAAAATGACATTAAGGGCAGTCCTGGAAGAAGAAATAAGTAAAACAACATCAGATATCTATACGTTCAAAGTTCTTGAGAAGATTAATAAACGGATTATGCAATACGTCAAGGATGGTGATTTTATTACTGCCTTATATTCAATAATTGATGTAAACAATAAAATGCTATACATTTCATCAGCCGGTCATCCAAATGCAATAATTATGCGTAAGGAAGGCAACCGTGTTTCATATATAGAAGGCAGGGGATTATGCCTCGGCTTCAGCAGTGATGCATCATACACAACTAATGCAGTAAGGCTGTACCCCGGCGACCGCATTATCTATTATACTGACGGGTTGCCTGAGACGAAAGACATGCATGGCCGGAAATTAGGATCAAGCGGATTAATTAATATCATGAAGAGGAATTCAGATGGAATTAACGCCGAAAGTTTGACAACCAGGATTGTCCAGGAGTTAGAGCAATTCAGCAGCGACAAAGAATATGAAGATGACCTCACCATATTATGTCTCGAAATGACAGACTCGTATTATTGCAGATGGACAACTTCAAATATTGATATAGACCAGGTAACCAGGTTATTAATTACTCCATTGAAAGAGAAGGGCTGTAATGATGCTATGTTAATAAAAAGAGTACAGGTAGCCATTTATGAAGCATTAATGAATGCCATTGACCACGGGAACCTGGAGATAAAGCCTAATTGTAAAAATCCCAATTTTGATGAAGTTATTTATGAATTAATCAAAAAAGAGAGATTAGGTAATCCTGAATACGGAAACAGGCGCGTAACGGCCAGATATCAGGTAAGTGATGACAGGATAACATATCATATTAAAGACGAGGGCTGCGGCTTTGACTACATGAACATAGAAGATCCAACCGCACCTCATAATCTCGCAAAATACAGCGGCCGCGGTGTTGCATTGATAAAGATGTATATGGATGAGGTTTCATTTAATGAAAAAGGTAATGAAATAATAATGGTAAAGAACTTTGTTCCTCACTCTAAAGACGGCAAATCATTAACCGATATATAGTACCGTTAATACGGTATTGGAGGGAGATTAATGAAGCATGAGATCGTCGGTAATAAGATTTTAATCCTGCAGAATGAACTGGATATATATGATGCTCCAACTCTAAAAGAATATATATCATCAGCTGCAAAAGAAAATGCCGGAACCGTCATTGTAGACCTGCATCACGTAGATAGCATCTCCACCCCGATAATACAGATATTATTATCATCAGGGAAAAGCTTTAACAGCTTCAAGGTACTTAATATCAGCGACAGTGTAATGAGGAATCTGGCGCTGTTTAGTTATTCTCTATAGAGCGATGAAGGTATTTATAACACTCATAGCAATACTTCCCGGCCTCATAATATCTCTCACAGGATTAACCGGGTGGTTATTGGCAGGTGGAATAATATTATCACTGATCTCAGGGACAGTCTCATATATTTTAATAATCAGGATGATTAATAAAATGACAGCGCCTGCGAAGGAATTAAAAGACAAACCGGAGATAGACGCCACTGCATTTCTTCAGCCTCTGCAGGATACTAACAAGTACGGAGCAGAGCTTATCCCGCTGCTGATAAATATCCTGCATAATATCACCGTACAGACAGAATCTGCAGCCATCGATATAGGAGATGCATTCAAAAAGATCATAGAGAAGGCTAAAGAAGGCGCATGTGAGGCAAATACGGTAGTAAATTACTTTATTGCTCCCAAAAGCGAGGATTTTGATCAATCATACGTTCACAAAATTATAAATACCTCTGAGGACGCAACTGCAAATGTATTGAAAGTACTCAATGAGATGTCAGAGATGAGCAAGGCGTTTCTTGAAGAGCTTCATACAATCTCACAGAATTTTGATGGAATTTCTAAATTTGTAAGTGAAATTGAATATATTGCTGACCAGACAAATCTGCTTGCGCTTAACGCTGCTATTGAGGCTGCAAGGGCCGGTGAGCATGGCCGTGGATTCGCAGTAGTAGCAGATGAGGTAAGAAAACTTGCCAATAAGTCAACGGAAACTTCAGTGAATATCAATAAGATAGCAACATCATCAAGGGATACAATCAAGAAAATAAATAAAAACATGAGGGACAGGATAAGTACGGACATTAAGCAAATAGAGTCATCAGACAGGCTGCTGCGGGACGTAATAGGTAAATTTCGTGATTCTATAACCAATATTTCCGATGCAATGCAGACGCTCACAAGCAGCTACAATGTTATAACAGGAGATATTGAGAATGCCCTGTATGCATTACAGTTCCAGGATATAACGAGGCAGGAAATCGAGCATGTCGCAGAACCTCTACAGAAACTGAAAGACAAGCTCATCCAGGCCAATCTTGTTATAAACAGCGTCAGAAATGAATTAACTGCCGATAATTGCCATTATGTACCATCACAGAATGCAGGTAACGATGGTATGCCTCATGAAGATAAGGCTAAGATTGATTTATATAATGATCTGAAAAAGATATATACGGTTGATTCCGAAAGGGTCGCTCTGGCGGCCTTGAATCAATCCAATATTGAACAAGAACCGGCAGCAGTCGGTGCATCAGTACCATCAAAGAATGGCAATGAAATAGGTGCCAATGTCGAATTGTTCTGATAACAGGGAGGGACAAGCATGCAGTGCAGTATTAAAGAAAACGGCGGCAGAACAGTTATAACAGTAGATGGTGACCTTGACAACGAACAGGCTGCAAAGGCATTACGGGATACACTGAGTGAAATACTGACATCAGGCAAAAAACATGCAGTCATAGACATGAGCCTTGTAGAAAGCATTAACAGCTACGGAATAGGTAAACTGCTCCTCTTCTACAAGAAATTCAAGGATGTGGATGGAGAACTAAGGATATGCTCTCTGAAGGGCCATGTAAAAGAGGTGTTTGAAACGCTGATGTTAGACAGATTATTTAAGATCGAGTAACGGAAGGGGGAATTCAATCATGTCTAAAAACATCCTCGCAGTAGATGATTCAGTCACTATGAGACAAACCATTTCCACAACCCTCGAAAAAGAGGGATACAGTGTGACACTTGCAAACGACGGAATGGATGCCATAAGCAAACTGGATGGGAACAAATATCATGTTATTGTGACCGACATTAACATGCCGAATATGGATGGTATAAGACTGATACAGGAGGTCAGGAAGCTTGCTTCTCACAAATTTACACCGATTATTGTCCTGACGACCGAGTCACAGCCTGAGAAGAAAGAAGAAGGGAAAAATGCGGGTGCAACCGGGTGGATAATAAAACCTTTTAAACCCGAACAACTAATTGCAGTAGTAAAGAAGGTATGTCCTTAATGGAAGATATTGAGAAATTAAAAGAGACATTCTATCAGGAAGCAGATGACATCCTTAACAACCTGGATGAACTCCTGCTGCAGCTTGAAAACAATCCCGGTGACAGAGAGACGATTGATGGTGTATTCCGCAATATGCATACACTCAAAGGTTCATCCGGCATATTCGAATTCCACTCAATTGAGAAACTGAGCCATGCATGTGAAGACCTTCTCGATTTCATGAAGAAAGAGGACGCAGGAGAAATCAGCGCTGAAAAGATGATAGACACACTCTTTGTGGGACTTGACCAGATAAAGGATATGTTCTCCTCCATCCAGTCCGGTGCAGAACCTTCCACTGAATATGAAAACACTGTGAAACTGATACGCACCCTTCTGCCAAAAAAAGAAGTACAGCAAATTCAGGTAAACTCCCTCAGGGACTCCGGCGTGAACAGGATATTACTGCTGAATCTGAACCCGCAGCAACGAAATGCTATTATTGAAAGATTCAAAAACAACAAGAAAATATATCAGATATCAATAACTCTGAACAAATATTGTTTCTACAAAGGCATTGACCCTCTCATCCTGTTAAAGAATCTGTCTGCTGAGGGTGAAATACTATATATACATTGTTCAGATGAGCACCTGCCTTCTCTTGATGAACTTAATTCCGCCATGCTCTATTTTGATGACATATGGCTGCTCTACTCCGGCGAAGTTGAAAGGGACTATATAAGTGATGTATGCGAATTTGCCTTTGCTGTAGGTGATGTTACCCTTCATACGCTGACGGAAGATGATATAACTTCGTATGTTTCTCCGGAACAGCGGGATATAAAAACCGGTCCTGATGATTGGGGAATGGAGCTTAAGGATATAAGTAATAATGATGACAGTGGCATACCGGAATCACTCACGACAATGTCAGGTTTAAAAAATATATTCCTCGATTTTATGGAAGAATCAGGCTCATTGATGGAAGACATTGAGTCTTCCATACTGCTTCTTGAAAAAGATAAAGGGAACCTCGATATTGTCAATGATATATTCCGTCCTTTCCATACCATAAAGGGAAACTGCGGATATCTTGGCATTAAAGAAATGGGGCGTCTGTGCCATACAGTTGAAACAATGCTTGATTGCGCAAGAAACAGGAAGTCGTCAGTAACACAGGGCTTTATTGATATCATCCTTGAGGTTGTGGATACAGTAAAGAAGCTCAGGGCAGCTCTCCCCTGGTCATTACGGGATAAATTTGGTCTCGCAGAGAGCGAACTCAGTAAATACCCCATGTGTAATCCGATTGACATTAATCCCCTGCTGCAGAAGATAGAAATGCTTGTATGTTCAGAAGCACTCATCAAAGATAAAAATGAAATACCCAGGGTCGGAGAGATACTCCTTGCAAGCGGGTCAATAAATGAAGAACAGCTAAACAATGCATTGAAACTCCAGGAGAGAAAACTCGGAGAAATCCTGGTAGACGAAGGCATTATAACGGAAGACAAGGTAAAAACAGCCGTAGATATTCAGGAATATCAGAAGGCCGGGGTTAAGACACCATCCGGCGCTATAAAGGTTGACACTGAAAGGATAGATAACCTGGTAAATCTTGTGGGTGAACTTGTGATAGCCCAGACACTGATAAGTCAGAACCCGGCAGTCACACGCCTTGCCGGTCAAAATCTGCAAAAGGATGTATCTCATCTTGGCAAGATAACGAGAGAGATTCAGGACTTAGTCATGTCTATACGTATGATGCCGCTGAAACAGACTTTCCAGAAGATGATGCGTGTGGTTCGTGATGTGGCAAAAAAGGCAGGGAAAAATGTGGACCTCGTGATCTCCGGAGAAGACACTGAACTTGACAAGAGTGTAATAGAAGAGATCAGCGATCCCCTCGTCCATATATTGCGTAATTCAGTAGACCACGGGATAGAGCCCCCTGAAGAACGGATGAAAAATGGAAAACCTGAAAAAGGGGTTATACATCTTAATGCATTTCACAGGGGTGGTTCAATAGTCATAGAGATAAAGGACGATGGTAGGGGTATATGCAAAGAAAAGGTCCTGGAAAAGGCGATTGAAAAGGGTCTTGTAGGTTCAACAACAGATATAACAGACCAGCAGATATACCAGCTTATATTCCAGCCCGGCTTTTCAACAGCAGAAAAGGTAACTGATATATCAGGACGTGGGGTTGGAATGGATGTAGTCAGAAGGAACATTGACAAACTACGCGGTCGCATAGATATCCAGAGTAAAGAAGGGGAAGGAACATCATTATCAATTGCCCTTCCTCTTACACTTGCAATTATAGATGGAATGGTTGTTCAGGCAGGCAACGAAAAATATATAATCCCCACCCTGTCTATCGAGGAGTCATTCAGACCTGAGAAGGAAGAGATCATTACTGTACAGAACAAGGGTAAGATGTGCTACCTGCGCGGCAGCCTTTTATCACTTGTCGGACTGAATGAACTATATCACGGAAAAGCGTTGAATAAAGATCCATGGGATGCCCTGTTAGTCGTTGTTGAGAGTGACGGCATGCGAACATGTATCATGGTGGACGAACTCATAGGTCAGCAGCAGGTAGTCATAAAGACGATTGGAGAAACATTTAAAAATGTAAAAGGTATTGCAGGAGGCGCCATCCTTGGTGATGGTAAAGTAGGCCTGATTCTGGATGTGAGGGGACTGATAGAACTCTCTACGTGATAACCCACATGCCCCTTCGGGCACAAAAATTACCCTCCCCTTCAAGGGGAGGGATAGGGTGGGGATGGGGTTTTCCATCAACACTCAGCCATTTATGGCTGGGACTTTAACAAGGAGGAAAGAAAATGCAGATGACAGTAGGAAAGAAAATCATGTTAGGCTTTGGAAGCCTGATAGCATTACTGGCCATTATCGGCATAACAACAACGGTCATGGTTACAAAGACCGGGACAATTACGGAACAGACGTTGAATGTCCGTTATCCAACCGTATATAAGTCAACTGAGGTACTGAAAGATTTGGAACAATCATTAGCCGCTCTGCGGGGATATATGCTCATGGGGGGTGATCTCTACAAACAGCAGAGGGCAGAAGCAATAAGCAAGATGGGAAAGGATTTGAAAGAACTGGAAACACTCTCTCAGAGATGGACAGTACAGGCCAACAAAGATAAACTGCAAAAGGTCTCGGGCATGTATGATGACTTCGGCAAGTACCAGAGTGAGATTGAAGGTATTACGAGGACCGATGCAGCCAACAGGATGGTTGAACACAACGGTAAGATGTTAAAATACGATGCCTACCTGCTTGCTACCAAACCTGCACCAATAGCCAATTCAATCAGGGAGGCATTAAATGAATTGATTGAAAATCAGCAATCCCTGGTTACGGAAGATAAGGCAACAGCCATCTCGATGCAAAACAGGACAAAACTATTCAGCATATTAATGGCATTAATCGGGATTGGAATTGCAAGCGCCGCTGCTGTTTTGATTTCCAGAAACATAACAAAACTCCTGACACTGACTGTAAGCAACCTTACTGACACAGCAAACCAGATGTCGTCTGCTTCAAGTCAGGTATCATCCTCAAGTCAGTCAGTTGCACAGGGGGCAACTGAGCAGGCATCATCATTACAGGAAACATCGGCAACCATAGAAGAGCTTGCGTCCATGTCACGACAGAATGCAGATAACGCAAAACAGGCAAATAATATTGCCCAGGAGACGAGAAATGCGGCCAATGAAGGGGTAAAGGCAATGACACAACTGGATGGGGCAATGACGGCAATAAATGACAGTTCAGACAAGATATCAAAGATCATAAAGGTCATAGAAGAGATCGCGTTCCAGACAAATCTCCTCGCCTTGAATGCCGCTGTCGAGGCAGCCCGCGCAGGTGAACATGGCAAGGGATTCGCTGTAGTTGCTGAAGAGGTCAGGAACCTCGCACAGAGGAGCGCATCTGCGGCCAAAGATACTGCTTCTCTGATAGAAGAGAGTGTGGACAAGACGCAAAATGGCATGGAGATAACTAAAAAAGTCGGCGATTCTCTCAACAATATTGTAACAAACGTTAAGCGTGTCACTGATTTAGTTGCTGAAATCTCTGCCGCAAGCCAGGAGCAGTCAGAAGGTGTCAATCAGATCAATGTGGCTGTAAACCAGATGGATCAGGTAACTCAACAGAATGCAAGCTCTGCTGAACAGTCCGCTGCTGCAAGTGAAGAGCTTTCTGCGCAGGCAGAGAGTCTGACAGACATCGTAGACGACCTTTCAATGCTCGTAGGCACAAATAACAGCGCAAATGGTCATCATAAGCAGTCAAAAGGGAATAGCGGGATACAACATCGCATGACTAACGTAATAAAGGGGATAAAGGAACATGCTGTCGCCGGCAAGGGATCACATGCTGAAAAGAGTTCAAGACTGTTAACAAGACAATCACATCAGACGGCATCTAAGGAAGACATTATACCCATGGATGATGAGTCCTTTAAGGGATTTTAAGGCGAAAGGGGGAAATTACTATGGCCACAAAAGAACCTGTAAATAATCCGGAAATACTATCGCTTGAAGGCAAGTACCTCACCTTTGTCTTAAACAAAGAGGAGTATGGTCTTGAAATCCTGAAAGTGAGAGAGATCATAGGCGTTATGGATATCACACCTGTCCCGCAGACCCCGCCTTTTGTAAAGGGGATTATAAACCTGCGGGGGAAGGTCATCCCGGTAGTAGACCTCAGGTTGAAATTTACAATGCCGGAGATCGAATATACGAAAGAGACCTGTATTATCGTGGTAGACATCGGCAGCCGGCTGATGGGAATAATTGTAGATACAGTGTCTGAGGTGCTTGACATAACTGCAAAGGATATTGAACCAACTCCATCTCTTGGGAGTGACATAAAAACAGACTTTATCCTTGGGATGGGAAAGATAAAGGGAAAGGTTAAGATACTCCTCGATATAAACAGGGTACTTACCTTTGATGAGCTGGCATTGCCGGCATCATAGAGGAGAAGATAGTTCTATGAAACATCTTGTTGCAGACAGATCTTACAATATAAATACACCACCTCCCGCATTTACGAATCTTCGTGTCTCGGACGAGGAATTTGAGCTCTTCAGGAAACTCATCTATGAAAAGAGCGGCATAAAGCTTTCTCCAGACAAGATGAATCTGATTCAGACAAGACTCATGAAGAGGCTTAAGCTGAGGAGCTGTGAGACATTTCTGCAATATTACCGCTACATCAAAAATGACACGTCAGGTGAAGAGATGATAGCCATGCTGAATGCCATGTCTACAAATCTGACAAAGTTCTTCAGGGAAGAGGAACACTTTAATTTCCTTAACAGCAAGGTGCTCCCTGACCTTATTTCGCAAAAAAGGAAAGAGGTCGAAAGGAAACTGAGGGTCTGGAGCGCCGGATGTTCTTCAGGCGAGGAGGCATACTCTCTCGGAATCACTCTTCTCAGGCACATTGAGACACCGCTTGTATGGAATATAAAGATCCTGGCCACTGATATCTCAACTGACATCCTCAAAATGGCGGCAGATGGGGTTTATGATGAAGATAAGATCAATAACATACCAAAAGAATTATTCAATGAATACTTTGACAGAGAGGGTTCAGAATACAATAACTGCTATAAAGTAAAACCCTTACTTCGCAATCTCATGACATTCCGCAGGCTGAACCTTATAGATGAGAGATATCCATTTAAGGGTAAATTTGATCTCATCTTCTGCCGGAATGTTATGATTTATTTTGATAAAAAGACTCAGGAGGGGATAGTAAACAGATTCTATAACTACCTTGAAGATGGCGGCTATCTGTTCATAGGCCACTCGGAAAGCCTTAATGGTGTAAAATCACCCTTTAAATATGAGTTACCCGCTGTCTACAGGAAGGAGTTGAATAAAAATGACTGATATATTTAAACAGAGAAAGATCAGGGTGCTGGTAGTTGATGACTCTGCTGTGGCAAGAAACATACTTGTCCAGGGACTGCACAAGTATCCATTCATCGAAATTGTCGGATCAGCTCAGGATCCCTACGTAGCCAAGGACAAGATCCTCCAGTTAAATCCTGACGTCATGACGCTCGATGTGGAAATGCCCCGGATGGATGGGCTCACATTTCTAAAGAAAATCATGGAATACCGTCCGATGCCGGTAATCATGGTAAGTTCCCTTACAAGAAGCGGGTGTGATCTTACCATAAGTTGTCTTGAGACAGGGGCAGTTGATTTCATTACCAAACCTGAGATTGACGTAGCCGATGGTATTGAGAAGATGCTGAACACCCTTGCAGAAAAAATAAAGTTCGCAGCCAAGGTAAAGGTCAATAAAAGGGGACTTTCAGGCAATACCGCCTCGCCCGCTCCTCTCCTGTCGTCTGCCCTGATCGAGACTACTAATAAGATCCTCGCAATAGGCGCATCAACCGGAGGTACAGAGGCCATCAAAGCCGTTCTGACAAGGATGCCGGCTGACGCCCCCGGAATAGTCATTACACAGCATATGCCTGAAAAGTTCACAAAGTCTTTTGCAGACAGATTGAATAATCTCTGTCAGATAGAAGTCAGAGAGGCAAAAAGCGGGGACAGCATAATACCAGGTCTTGCACTGATTGCACCCGGAAACTATCACATGACAATAAAGAGAAGCGGGGCAAGATATTATGTTGAGACCCATCAGGAGCCGCAGGTAAACGGACACAGGCCATCTGTGGATGTAATGTTTGAATCCGTCGCAAAATACGTCGGGAATAATGCAGTAGGAGTAATCATGACCGGCATGGGTGCAGACGGAGCAAGAGGCCTTTTGACTATGATGGAGAATGGGGCCAGGACAATCGCCCAGGATGAAGAATCGTGCGTAGTGTTTGGCATGCCAAAAGAGGCTATAGTGCTTGGCGCCGCAGAAAAGATCGTTTCCCTGGAAAGGATTGCCGAAGAGATATTCAGGCTGCTTGAGAAGAGAATTTCACCGGTAATTTGTACATAGTAACCTATTAACGATAATCATGAATATAGAGAAATACCGTCAGATATTTGTAGATGAAACATCTGAAGAGCTGAATAAGTTAGAGAATCTTATCCTCTGCATCAGGGAAGTATCATCTGATTTGGAGTCAGTCAACTCTATCTTCAGACTGTTCCACAGGATGAAATCGTCATCTGCAATGATGGGGTTGAATAATTTCAGTGAACTCTCCCATCATGCTGAAGACCTCCTGTCAATGATAAACGAAGGCAGCGTAAAGGTAGACGAGTCTGTTGTTACGCTGCTTCTGTCTGTTATTGACACTATGCGCAATCTCATCAGTGAGTCTGAGAACAGCGATACAGGAGGATACAAAACTGAGGAACTCCTGGCTCAGTTGAATCAGATATGCAGGGAAACTAAAAGCACCGCTGATGCGTTAAATCAACAGGGTAATGACAATACAGTATGTCACCCTGAACTTGTTTCAGTGTCTCCGAGGAAGGAGACCCTGAAACAAGTTCAGAATGACAAGGACGATAAGGGTGGTAATGAGGGATTTGAAAACCGTAATAATCCTGCAGGCGGCAAGATGCTTTTTGGCCTTAACATTATCAGGATTGATGAAGCTGACCTGAATGATCTTATTGATATGGCAGGCGAACTGGCATCAACGGTGTCAGACATGGACAGGGTTGCCTGTTTTCTTGACCGGATATCGTCGCTTAAGGATATAGAGATTGCAAAGACCAATATTCTCAGCATAAAGCACAAAGCGGAGAAGCTGTCATTAAATATACACACGCAACTCCTCAACTCCAAGATGGTGCCTGCAGGAGATGTATTTGAAAGGCTCAAGCGTGTGATTCATGACCTCTCAATCAAGACCGGAAAGTGTATTCAGGTACATATTACCGGCGCCGATATTGAACTTGACAGGGCTGTGGTAGACAAGCTGTTTAACCCGCTACTTCACATTGTAAGAAATGCAGTTGATCACGGCATAGAGACAGACGCTGAACGTGAAAAGACAGGTAAGTCACCGGTGTCATCTGTAGATATATCCGCAACCCTTCAGGGGCATTACGTAGCCATTGAAGTGAAAGATGACGGGAGAGGTATTGAACCGGACATAATAAGGAAAGAGATCGTAAGAAGAGGCATATATGATAATGATACTGCAAATAAACTCACTGACAGAGAAGTGTTAAACTGCCTTTTAATACCAGGATTCAGCACCAGGACTGAAGCAACAGAATTATCCGGACGGGGGATGGGACTGGATATCGTAAGGGAGAATGTCTCCGAATTAAAAGGCACTATTGATATATCATCCGTTAAAGGAAAGGGTTCGACATTCACAATTACAATACCTCAAACACTCTCAATAATAAGATGTCTCCAGGTGCTGGTTGGCAATCAGATATTTTCTATACCTTCAGAGTCCATCCTCGAAATCACACCATTCAGCAAAGACAGTTTAATGCTCGTAAGCGGAATGCCGGTCTTGCTATACCGCGGCTCCCCTATTTCTATGCCTGATCTGTACAGTGTTCTTAATATAAGACCGGATACAGATTCAATGACGGCCTGCATAATCTGTGGAAACAGTCAACTGAAGATTGCAATACCTGTTAAAAACATTGTAGGGGAACAGGATATTCTGATCAAACATCTAGGACAGGTATTTTCAAATGTGAAAGGTATACTTGGGGCCGGCATATTAAGCGGCGGAAGGATGTCTTTAATCCTGGATACAGACTTTTTATTAAAACAACATACAGCGGGGGGCTGTGATGACACACCCAATAGCGCCAATACTTAACGATGAACAAATACAACGGTTAAATACACTGGCAAAACTCGGGGCTGACAAGGTGGCAGAATCTCTGTCAAAATGGATCAGGACAGAGATAGTAACAAGCAGTGCAAAAGCCGCTGTAATGCATTACTCTAAACTTACTGAACTCTCCCCTTCCACTGAAGGACTTTCTACTGCAATCCTTGTCAGGGTATCCGGCTCTATTTCAGGTTATCTGGCCTTTATTTTCGACGAAATAAGCACTAAGCATATCCTGGCAAGGATATTGCGCAGGGACATAGATAGCTTAGCGGAGTGGGACAATCTTCGCAGATCAGCCATGGAAGAAACAGGAAACATCATAGGCACTTCATTTGCAAACACACTTGCAATGAATCTGGGTCTCGAGATACATCCGTCATCTCCTGTTATGGCATTCGATTTTCCGGATGCACTATGGGATACCTTGCTCACTCAATATGCACTCGAAGGTGACTACGCCCTGAGCTGTCAGGTTACTTTCAATTCTCCGGATAATATGATATCCGGAATATTTTCAGTAATCCCTGATGACCTGCAGACATGGAAGGCGCTATGAAGGTAATAAACGTTGGTGTTGGCGAGCTTGCAGTTTCTGCTTCCCCCGATATACTGAAGACAATACTTGGTTCCTGCGTCGGTATAGCAATATATTCACCGCGGGACAAGGTCGGCGGGCTCCTCCATATTATGCTCCCAAGATTAAATAACGGCGATATGAACAGAACAAAATATGCAAACTCCGGCATTCCTGAACTTATAACGATAATAGAAGGAAAATACGGGGTAAACAGACGCCATATGGCAGCAAAGATAGCAGGCGGCGCCAACATGTTCTCATTTAAGAAGACGGCGTCTCCCCTGTTTGATATTGGTCCAAACAATATAACTGCCGTAAGGTACTGCCTGAACGAATTGAATATCCCCATTATAGGTGAAGATGTCGGGTCAAATTATGGCAGGCGCATAGAATTCCATATTGACTCAGGCAGGATGGTTATAGTGGGACCGGATAAGCAGGCTATAGACAGGTAAAGGAGGAAGATGAGATGAAGAATAAAATCCTCATAGTAGATGATGCGATGCTTATGCGCATCATGTTAAGAGACATATTTGAAGGCAGCGGGTATGAGGTTGTGGGAGAAGCTGACGACGCTGACCAGGCACTGGAATTATACAGGGAAACAAGCCCTGATCTGGTTACCATGGATATAACACTGACAACAACCAGTGGTATTGATGCAATCAGCAGGATACTGGATTACGACAGTGACGCAAGGATCATTGTAATATCAGCGCTCGAACAGAGGAAAATAGTTATGGAGGCATTGAGGCTCGGGGCAAGGGACTTTATTATTAAACCTTTTGAAGAAGATCGGGTACTATCGTCGGCAATGGATGTGCTTGCATATAAATGATCTTTAAATTGTAATATCAATATGAGACTTTTTCTCTTCGGGCTCTTCCTGATTTAATTCTTCCTCAGTTTCTTTATCTTTCTCCCGTGACTCTTCACGCCGGTCTTTTTGATCATCTCTTACACTGATTTCAACCCTGTCAGCAGGCTCTTTACCTTCAATCTTCTTCCCTTTATTTTCTGAGCTCTTCTGTCCTTCAGATGTGTATCTAGCCTGTTCTGCATGAGCCTGCTGCTGCTGAACGTGCTGAACCTTTTCAACACCAGTAACAGTAGAAATGATCTGTTGTATATTGGTTATACTTGACATTTTATACTACAACTTGAATTGTGAGGTCATAGCCTGCAATTCAGATGCAATCTTTGAGAGCTCGTTGGCCGCGTCACTTGTATCTTTCACACTCCCCGATGCCTGACTGGTTACAGCGGCTATACCCTCCATATTTGTTGATATCTCTCCTGCAGCGGCAGACTGCTCCTCCTCAGCCGCTGCAATCTGCAGAATCATATTAGATACACTCTTTACAATCTCCACAATCTTGGTCAGGCTCTCTCCTGCCTCGGAAGCGAGCTCTACCCCCACATCCACATTTTTTCTGCCGTTGTTCATGGCATCAACAGCACCTGCTGTCCGCTTCTGAATGAGCTCAATCTTATCCCTTATTTCTTTTGTTGCCTTTGAAGTCCTCTCTGCAAGCTTCCTCACTTCATCAGCAACAACCGCGAAACCCTTTCCATGATCTCCGGCCCTTGCCGCCTCAATCGCAGCATTCAATGCAAGAAGGTTGGTCTGGTCCGCAATATCATTAATGACAGTAATAATTTCACCTATCTGATCAGAATTCCTGCCGAGCTCTTCAATTGTACTTGCAGACTCTTCA
>Ga0209324_10001718_pt1 | contig 15179 bp, 12 predicted proteins | sample Rifsed19ft3_FD_184015 | JGI IMG/M metagenome (GOLD analysis project Ga0209324, IMG submission 184015) | Soil microbial communities from Rifle, Colorado, USA - sediment 19ft 3 (version 2) | ecosystem: Environmental > Terrestrial > Deep subsurface > Rock core/Sediment | place: Rifle, Colorado...
TTGACTCTCGACCCTCAACTCTCGTCCCTTGACTCTCGACTCTTGACTATTATTTAATCCCATATCGCTTCATCTTTTTGATTAATCCCCAGCGACTCAACCCCAATGCCTTTGCTGTTTGTCGTTGATTTTCCCGACACCTTTCTAGCGCTTCCAGAATCAGGTGCTTTTCTAATTCCTCCACCGCATCTTTCAACGAGCGCGTCGGCATTAACCCTAAGAGTGTCTTTTTGTTGTTAATATTTCGTATAACTTCTGATAAGTCTTCTTCAGTTATTACTCTTCGCGTAGTCAAAACCACCAGCCGTTTCATCTCGTTCTCTAATTCCCTCACATTCCCCGGCCAGGCGTAGTTCATGAGACACCTCAATGCTCCTGGCGAAAACTTCTTAGGTTCCTTCTTCATTTCCTGACTGTGTTTGTTCAGAAAATAGTTTGCCAGAAGCGGAATATCCTCTGGGATCTCTCTCAGTGGTGGCATCTCGATGAGGACCACTTTCAAGCGATAGTAAAGGTCCTTACGGAAGTTTCCCTTTTTGATTTCTGCATCTAGGTCTTTATTAGTTGCTGCTAGGATTCGCACATCAGCAGAAATTTCTTTTCTTCCTCCTACGTGCTCGATCACTCTTTCTTGCAGCACCCGAAGTATCTTGGCTTGTGCACCGAGACTCAGGTCTCCAATCTCATCCAGAAACAATGTCCCTCCATTTGCCTCCTCAAACTTTCCAATTCGTCGCTCTACGCCTGTAGCCACTCCTTTCTCAATCCCAAACAGCTCGCTCTCCACGAGGCTTTCTGGTACTGCCGCACAGTTCAGTGCAACAAACGGATTCCTCGCACGTGAACTGTTATAGTGAATTGCCTTTGCCACCAGTTCCTTCCCCGTTCCGCTTTCTCCCGTAATTAAGACGTTGACAGAGCTATCGCTGACCTCTTCAATTAGCCTTACAACACTTTGAATCTGCGGACTCGTACCGAGGATGTTTTGTGTGGAAAATCGTCCCTCAACCTCCTTCCATAACTGGGTGTTCTCCTCTAGGAGTTGCTCCCGATGAAGCTTCAATTCCTCAACCAATTGCGCTGTTTCAATGGCATTTGCCACGTGCGTAGCTAACGCTTGTAAAATCTCCTCGTCGTCTATAGTGAAAGCACCATCCTTTTTATTCAACACCTGAAACGTTCCGATAACCTCCCCTTCGTGGTTCCTGAGCGGCACTATGAGCATACTCCTCGTGCGATATCCTGTACGAGCATCAATCTTCTTATAAAAGCGTGGATCTTCATAGGCGTCTTCTACATTGATTGTCTGAGCGGTCATAGCGGCGGCTCCTGTAATCCCAAGGCGGGCATCAAACCGTATCTGCTCGCCATTGAGAGTCACTATTGACCATAGCTCAAGCTTCTCCCGATCTAAAAGAAATATACTTGATCGATCTGCTTCCATAAGTCTTGTGGCCTCTCGAGCGATCAGACTCAAAAGAGCTGCTAGGTCCCTTTCCGCATTTATCTTCTGGCAGATTTTCAGGATTGTCGGGAGTTTTTCGCCAAGCTGGCTCTGTTGATGAGAAATTGATCGTTTGATAGAGCGCATCGTCCTTCCACCTAAGCATTAAATCATCTGGCAATCTCAGCTTTTGCTAATACCTGAATGGTTGATCGCTGAAAGTCACTTTAAGTTTAGCACTGGAACCAGATAGTTGTCAACGCGATAGACACAGTGACAACGACATGGTCCACTAATTAGAGAAAGCAGCCATTTCCGGGCATTCTGAAATCCCATTGTGGAACAGTTTAATTTGCTGATTTTTTTATAGTTTTTATTGCACTCATCCTTAATTCTTCAGCTCTTTCTCGGGCTTGGCACAATGCTTGCTTTTTTACTCAATAAGTAAAAAGAACAAAGGAGGGATAAAAGATGTTAGGATTAGCGTTTCAAAACCCTGACATGATGTTTTTCACATACTTTGAAGAGTCACGGTGCCCTTTGTGTTTAAAGAGGACAAAATCATTTTTCCTTGTCAACTTGAATTTTTCACTCTGTATCGATTGCTTCCGCGTATTCTTTGTGAAGGGAAACACTGACATAGTCTATCAATGAGAGAGATAAAGATTACAAAGGACAAAAATGAAGGCTTTTGGGTTTGTAGCATTTAACTTATTAGGCAAGAAGAAACTAGATACGGTAAAGACTTGGAGCTTATCAGAGGCTAAAAGGAAAATACAACAAAGAGGATTTTATTTAGCTTCCACCTGCTCTATCGTCACCAATACCCTCCCCTTCATCAGGAAGATGTACTCCCTCTTCCAAAATGACCACGTTCCCTTTTGCCACTCCTTTTATGTCGTAGGTGATTCTCCTGTATCGTTGACGTATCCTGATACTTCTGACACCTCCGGATGCTTTCTGTTCCTATAAAGTCAGGATGCGACTCCAATCATTATACTAACATTCAACACCTTCACATCAAGAAAAATGGATGCTGTCATCCCTGTTTGATGGCTTTCCCCTGAAAGCTTCTCCTATTTTAATACTGGGGCCAGATCATTGTCAACAAAGTTGACGCTATGACAACATCGTTTGCAATCACTGCTAAGCACCGTTCTATCAACCGTTAGGCCCTCCGGTCGTGTTTACTATGTCAACAGAGTGGACACTTACGGAAAAATCAGCCACTTTCGGATATATAGAAATCCTTATAGTGAAATAACTTAAGTAGCTGATTTTCCTATGCTTATCCTACATTCATCCCTTATTCCTCAGATCTTACCCAGGCTTGGCACATCTCTTGCACTTCAATATAAGCAAAAATCTAAAAAAGGAGGTTAGCAAAATGTTATACGATATACCCACATTAAAATCTCAATACAAGAATTATATAGGTGGCAAATGGACGCCACCGATAAAAGGACAATATTTTGAAAACATCTCCCCGGTGGATGGACAAGGGTTTACGAAAGCACCTCGCTCTGGGGCAGAGGATATTGACCTGGCAATTGATGCAGCAGCAGAAGTAGCACCTAAATGGGGTAAAACTTCTGCGACCGAAAGAAGCAATATTTTGCTTAAGATCGCTGATAGGATAGAGCAAAACTTGGAAATGCTCGCCAGAGTTGAAACCTGGGATAACGGCAAAAGTATTCGTGAAAGCTTGGCGGCCGATTTACCTCTGACCATTGACCATTTTCGCTACTTTGCTGGAGCTATCAGAGCAGAGGCTGGAGAAGTATCCAACATAGATGCGAATACGATTTCAATGGAAGTTCACGAGCCCCTTGGTGTAGTGGGACAAATTATCCCTTGGAATTTCCCCCTTCTGATGGCCGCTTGGAAATTGTCTCCCGCCTTGGCTGCGGGTAATTGTGTCGTATTGAAACCTGCGGAACAAACACCAATATCGGTTCTGGTGCTAATGGAACTGATTGAAGACATAGTTCCTGCTGGTGTTGTTAACATCGTCAATGGCTTTGGACCGGAAGCAGGCAAACCACTAGCTTCGTCGTCTAGAATCAAAAAAGTCGCTTTTACGGGAGAGACCACGACTGGTCGGCTTATTATGCAATACGCGTCTGAAAACATTATTCCGGTAACCTTAGAATTGGGCGGTAAGTCACCCAATATTTTCTTCAGTAGTGTATTGGATTCAGATGATGAGTTTTTTGACAAGGCAATTGAAGGCTTTGTTATGTTTGCCTTCTGTCAAGGTCAGGTATGTACCTGTCCATCTCGTGCTTTGATTCAAGAATCAATATACGACAAGTTTATGGAGAGAGCTTTGGACAGAGTGGCGAAAATCAAAATGGGTAATCCGCTCGACAGCGACACTATGATGGGGGCTCAGGCATCAAATGACCAATATGAAAAAATCAAAAACTATCTGGATATTGGCAAGAAAGAGGGAGCCGAAGTCTTAATAGGTGGCGATGTTGCTCACGTTGCTCAATATCCGCAAGGTTTTTATATTCAACCTACGGTTTTCAGGGGCCATAATAAGATGCGTATATTCCAGGAAGAGATTTTTGGACCGGTTTTGAGTGTAACAACGTTTAAAGACGAGGCGGAAGCAATAGAGATCGCCAACGACGTAATCTATGGCTTAGGAGCTGGGGTATGGTCAAGGGATATTCATCAAGCTCACTCGGTTGCAGGAGAAATCCAAGCAGGGCGCGTTTGGGTGAACTGTTATCACCTTTATCCTGCACATGCTTCCTTCGGTGGATATAAAAAATCTGGTATTGGACGTGAGACCCACAAAATGACGCTAGAGCATTATCGGCATACCAAGAACGTGTTAGTCTCTCTTGATAAAAATCCCCTGGGCTTCTTTTAATAATTGCAATTGGGGATTTTATGTATGAGAGAGTAGATTTAACCGAAAGAGCCAAGAAAGTGATTGATCAGCTTCGTGCTGAGCATGGAGAGCTGATGTTCCACCTGAGTGGCGGTTGCTGTGACGGCTCTTCTCCGATGTGCTTTTCGGTAAAGGAATTTAAGGTTGGTAGTAGTGATGTGCTTTTAGGTGAAATTCATGGGTGTAATTTTTATATGTCTAAAGATCAATTTGAATACTGGAAAAACACACACATAACCGTAGACATTACAGAAGGCAGGGGTTCTAGTTTTTCTCTTGAAATTCCGTTGGGGATTCGTTTTGTTGTTAAGTCACGTCTGTTTACGGATGAGGAAATAAGTAATCTTAGACCTGTACAAGCTTGCTAGGTGCTAAAAAGAATCTAACAAGGCGCTCCAGCTGACGCCGCCGCTGAACTTGTTCATTAGATGTCTTGGTGAATGGCAGTGATAGGATTGGAACAATCGGCTGTAGATATTATCTATATTCCATGTTCCTAGGAGAACCACGGGGGTAGTTTATTGAGGTGATTAGAATGCCAAAATTTTTAGCAATTCATCCAGTAGATCTACCAGTACCACAAGAGGCTGTTATTCCGCTCGCTAAGAAGTGTAAAGCAGGAGTCAGTCTGGATGTGCATATTGGGTTAGTAGTTGGCTACAGCTCAATGACAAGGGTGAGATAACCAAAGTCTACTGCGAGTGGGACGGTAAGGATGCTAAATCAGTACGAAAGTCATTGGATGCATCTATTCCTGTGCTACCACCATCTGAGGGTATATTCCGAATGGTTGAGATACGTGGAGAGGATTACAGGTAGCTTCCTCGACCAAAGGCACTAGAGAGTTTCGTCCTGTTTCTCTAGTGCCTTTTTTCAGCAACCCTTAATTACCGCTATAAGCGGATACAAGTAACCTTTTCTTTTTATGGAAGTGAGGACGGTTTTAGAAGGGGAATTTAGGTTTATACATAAGACGGGATAAGGCAGAGAAATAAGTCAGAGTTTGAAATTTTATTAGGAGACAATTTCAGCTTTTATTATAATAAACGGACGTTCTAAGCCTTAAGAGTTTCCACTTTAATCCTTTTTCCCAATCTTGAAAGTATCTCCTTTTCATATCACTTAGGTTCTCTGTTGCTAGAACCGCCCCTATTTTAGCTGCTGTGATAGCGATAAGAATATCTAACATATGGTCTCTTGATTTGACCTTCCCGAATTCGTTAGAGTTTTGAAAGTCTAAGACCTTAAGCTGACTTTCTATATGAGGGGAAGGTTCTCTACTTCATATTGCTGTCTGCTGCCATCTGGGCTAACAGCGTCCGAAATGTATTGCTCACGCTGCTTGCGCATGAAGAGAGCATTTCCTCAACACTAAACGCTGTTTCGATTCAGGCGCTTTCTACTTACATACCAGTAAGGAAAAGATTTTCTCTTATACCATTTCTAAAAAGAAAATGACTGTTGTAGGCACGAACTTGTTCGTGCAAATTCTTACGGCTATGGCACAGACGAGTCTGTGCCTACAATATTTGAACACTTATCAACTTCTGAATTTTAGAAAGGAGAGGTAAGACGGAAACCTGGATCATAGGATCAACTAGAGCATAGCTTTATGTAGTTTTTAGCTCTATTGTTATAAACTAAGTTTAGGAGATCAGGTGAATGCGCTGCTCGAGTTGTGGATTTGAAAATCCGGAGGAAATGAATTTTTGTGGCAAGTGTGCCAGCCCGCTCAGTCTCCGCTGCTCGCATTGCGGCTTTGAGAACCCACCCGGATTTGCTTTCTGCGGCAAGTGCGCGACCCCGCTCACGGGGCAGACTCCGACCCCAAAAACCTCCCAGACAGATAAGCAGTTAGATAAGCAAGAAGATAAGGCTGCGACTGAGGCCGAACGCCGTCAGTTAACAGTGATGTTTTGTGATTTGGTAGGCTCGACGGCTCTTTCAGAACGACTTGACCCCGAAGAGCTTCGAGATGTGGTGCGCTCCTACCAAGAGGCCTGTGCAGAAGTGATTGATGGAAATGATGGATATATTGCTCAATATCTTGGAGACGGATTACTTGTTTATTTTGGTTATCCACTAGCTCACGAAGACGATGTCCAGAGGGCGGTGAAAGCAGGGCTAGAAATTGTAGTGGCAATTAGCGAATTGCCCCTGAAAACACAGTTACAACAAACCCTGCAGGTTCGCGTAGGGATTCATTCAGGTCTTGTAGTGGTAGGAGAGATGGGAGGAGGAAAAAAGCGCGAACCCATGGCTATAGTGGGTGAGACTCCGAACATTGCTGCCCGGCTTCAGGGTTTAGCTGAACCCAATACGGTGGTGATTAGCTCTGCCACCTATCGGCTGGTTGAGGGATTGTTCGATTGCCAAGATCTTGGTCTGCACACGTTGAAAGGAGTTTCGGCTCCGGTTCAGATGTATAGAATCCTTGGGGAGAGTGCTGTCCGGAGCCGCTTCGAGGTGGCTGTCAGTAAAGGTCTGACTCCGCTTATAGGAAGGGAACAGGAGGTAGAGCTTTTGCTGAAGAGCTGGGAGCGAGTCAAAGAAGGAGAGGGACAGGTAGTGTTGCTAAGTGGAGAAGCGGGTATTGGCAAATCACGCCTTGTGCAAGTGATGAAAGAGCGGTTGGCGGGAGAGACTCACATAAGGATAGAAAGCCGCTGTTCACCCTATTACCAGAATAGCGCCCTTTATCCTATTATTGATCAACTGCAGAGGCTGTTGTTTAGAAGGCAAGATTCCTACGAAGAGAAGCTTAGCAAGCTAGAGAGGGCTTTGGTAGGGGCACAGCATGCTGTGCCCCTACAGGAGACAGTACCCCTTTTTGCCACATTGCTTTCTCTCCCCCTTTCCGATCGCTACCCAACTCTCAACCCAAGCCCCCAGAGGCAGAAGCAGAAGACCATGGAAGCCTTGTTAACTTGGTTGTTGAAGGAGTCGGAGAAACAACCAGTGCTTAGGATAGTGGAGGACCTCCATTGGGTGGATTCCTCAACTTTGGAGTACCTTAGTTTACTTATAGATCGAGTGCCGACTGCACCTGTCTTTGCACTTCTGACCTTTCGTCCGGATTTTAACTCACCATGGCCTCGACGTTCACATTTCACAGAGATAGCTCTAGGTCGGTTAACACAGAAGCAGGTAGAGTTGATGGTTAGTAGAATATCTGAGGGCAAGAGGCTTCCAGCGGAGATGGTTCAGCAGATTGTAGCCAAGACAGATGGAATACCACTTTTTGTTGAGGAGTTGACAAAGATGGTGCTGGAATCTGACCTTCCAAAAGTGCGGATTTGGGGTCATCTACCTCCGCTAGCAATTCCTACAACACTGCATGATTCACTTATGGCAAGGCTTGATCGTCTGGCTACGGTCAAAGAGGTGGCACAACTGGGAGCCACACTTGGACGTTCAAGGCGTAAGCACGACTTTTATTGCTTTCTCCTCTTTACTGTCCATAAGTTTATATCCCCTCGGTGTGTCGCTTAGGGGAAGATCGTGGGTGATTACTGCGGTCGGGTCAATTTTTCCTTTTTCAACAAGGGGCATAAGCTTAGTAATATAGTTCTTTGCCGGACAAACACCTCCTCTTAGAGTAAGGTCTTTTAAATAAAAATCCAGCATTGGAATAGGCACCGACTGGACAAAGAGTCCAACAAATGAAATGGTTCCTGCAGGTCTCACTATTTTAAAGGCATCAAGAAGTGTTTCGTCGGAACCAATACACTCTAAAACTGCATCTACCCCCCTTCCACTTGTTATTTCGAGAATTTTTTCAACTGCGTTTTCTTTATGTGAATTTATCCCGATATCGCTCCCCATCTTTTTCGCCACATCGAGTCTAAAATCATGATGTCCAATTGTTATTATCAAGGAGGGGCCAAAAAGCTTTGCCGAAGCCGTAGCAAAAAGTCCAATTGGACCATCACCAAATACAGCAACTATATCTCCAGGCTTTATATTTGCCCATTCAGCGCAGAAATAACCTGTCGCGAAGATGTCTCCAAGAAATAAGATTTTTTCATCCGGAATGCCTTCTGGAACTTTTTCAAGTGTGGTATCTGCAAAGGGAACCCTTACGTATTCAGCCTGAGCGCCGGGAAAATTCCCAAAGGCTTTTCCATAACCAAAGCATCCACCACCCCCTGTGCACGATGTCGGAACATTGTTTCGGCAATTCGTGCAAACCCCGCAGCTTACCCAGAAGGGAGCTACTACTTTATCTCCTTTCTTAAAATACTTAACTCCTTTTCCAACATCTTCTACAATTCCCATAAATTCATGTCCGACTATAAAACCTTCATCCATAGGCACACGACCTCGGTAGAAGTGTAAGTCAGAGCCACAGATTGCGCTTTTTGTGACTCTGAGGATTACATCATTTTGGTCTTGAATCTTTGGATCGGGAACTGTTTCAACCCTGATGTCTCTAACGCCATGATAGGTTGCGGCTTTCATCTGAAAACCTCCTTGCTCTTGTTTTGATTAGAATTATAACTAGTTATATAATGTTATTTCTAGTAGTGGCATAATCATTATCCAAGAAGCCCGTCGTGTTCCTTCAAAAAATCTAATACAACCTCATTAAATTCTTGTGGCTTTTCGATAGTGGGTATGTGGCCGCAATCTTTTATAATAACGAGCTTTGAACCCTTGATTTTGTCATGCAAGATTTTTGAATATTTTAGTGGAATAAGTATGTCTTCCTCGCCGACAATTATAAGGGTTGGGGCTTTAATCTCTGAGATGCGGTCAGTAACGTTGTGCTTTAGGCACCCCTTTCCTAAATTTATTATTGGTTTTGGTGGGTTATTTGTTATGTTGATTTCCCTCATAACCTGTATAGCCTCAAAATTATCCTTTATATAACTTTCAGCGAAGAGGGCTGGCAGTGCCATATCGTATCTGAATTCGCTTCCTCCGATCTCCGTCGCTTTTATCCATGTCTTAATGATTAGCTCAAGAAGGGTGTCAATGAAACTGCATGTATCAACAAGAACCAAACCACCGATCTTCTCCGGGTACCTTAGTGTGAAATGCTGGGCTATCATGCCACCGTTAGAAATGCCAACTATATGCGCTTTTTTAATGCCTAGCTCATCCATGAGGTTTTTTAGATCGTTGGCGTGCATCTCATGGCTGTAGTCCATATCGGGTTTATCTGATTGTCCTTGACCACGGCAGTCGTATCTTAGAACTTTATACCTTTCAGTGAAGGCTGAACCCTGAAAATACCATCCATTAATGTCCATAGTGAGGCCATTTATAAATACAACAGCAGGGCCCTCACCATCTAGTTCATAATTAAGTCTTATGCTGCTAATCTTTATTAAAGGCATTTTTAGCTCCCTTGGTTAATCTCTCTAAATTTTAAGGAATTGTTTAGCTTAGACATTTAACTATTCAAGATTAATAAAAATAATAAAAAAAACCGCTTGACATTATATTACGTTATATACTATTATTCGGAAATAGGAGCCGAAGGTTTATAAGGCAAAGGATTAATCAAACACTAAATGTTGGAAACAAAGACCGCTGGTATTTCTGATGGGATTCAGATTACTAAGCTAATAACTGATATCGCACAAAAAGCGAAAAGTGCTTCTAATGTCTTAGCAAAAGCCTCTTCCAATTCTAAGGATCAAGCCCTTCTATTAATGTCTAGTGGCATCCTTTCCCGATCGAGCTTCATTATTGAGGAGAATAATAAAGACATAGAAGATTCTAAGGCAAAGGGGATCTCAACGTCCTTTCTCGATCGTCTTACCCTCACTCCCTCGCGTATCAAAGCTATGGCAGATGGGTTAAAGGAGATAGCGTCCCTTCATGACCCCGTTGGTGAGGTTGTAAAGATGTGGAGAAGGCCAAACGGTCTTCTAGTAGGAAGAATGAGGATACCTCTTGGTGTGATTGGAATAATTTATGAGGCAAGGCCAAATGTAACGGCAGACGGTTCGGGATTATGTATCAAATCGGGAAATGCAGTAATCCTGAGGGGTGGCTCCGAATCAATACGATCAAATATAGCGATTGGCAATGTTTTAAGGGATGCCCTAAGAAAAGCTGATCTTCCTGAAGATTCCATTCAGATAATCCCAGTTGTAGATCGGACGGCGGTTCTAGAGATGCTAAAACTTGAAGACTATATAGACCTTATAATCCCAAGGGGTGGTGAAGGCCTAATAAGGTTTGTGTCAGAGAATTCTAGGATTCCAGTAATAAAGCATTATAAGGGTGTATGTCACATTTTTGTAGATGAAAGTGCTGATCTAGAGATGGCTAAGAAAATCTCTTTTAATGCAAAAGTACAGCGACCTGGCGTTTGTAATGCAATGGAGACACTTCTCGTACATGAGAAGATTGCTGGGGCCTTTCTTCCTTCTATAGTTAAAACGCTTGAGGAAGCAGGTGTTGAAATTAGAGGTTGTAGGCGCACGAGAGAGATCATTCCACATATAAAGGAGGCAGCGGAAGAGGATTGGTATGCAGAGTATCTTGATCTCATACTAAGCGTCAAAGTTGTAAAGGACCTAGATGAAGCCATATCTCACATAGAAAAATACGGCTCAATGCACACCGAAGCCATTATCACTGAGAACTATACAAATGCCCAGAGCTTTTTGAATGGCGTAAATTCCTCAACTGTTTTGGTAAATGCATCTACGAGGTTCAGCGACGGGTTTGAGCTTGGACTAGGAGCGGAAATAGGCATAAGCACTTCAAAGCTTCATGCATTTGGTCCAATGGGTGTTGAGGAGCTAACTACGACAAAATTTATCATATATGGAAATGGACAAATAAGAACATAAGTTATGAGGTAAGTTTTTTCCTCTCGCTATGCGATAAGTTAATTGAAGGTGGGAGAAATGGCTTAAAGCTGAATGAAATACTGAAGGGGGAATTTGAGTGAAAAAGACAATGCTAAAAAAAAGGGTATTTCCTCATATGTCAAAACAGATAAATAAGATGAAGTCACAAAGAAAGAGGGGTCGAAAGCCAAAAAACAAAGGCACCGAAGAGACCTATCAGGAATATCCAATTGGTGAGATTGATGCGATACTTGGAGGAGAGGATATTTTCATACCTATAGACATCGAGGATAAAATCATAACTGAGATTGCTGAACCTGAGTTCGACCTTCAACTAGAATCCCAGAAGGGTGAGATGGGTGAAGAGAAGGAGAGTCGTTGGACTCCAGACGAAGAGTTCAGACTTCTTCAGGTCTACTTTAGAGAGATGGGAACAGAACCCCTTCTCACACCTAAGGAGGAAGTGGAGGTTTCTGCAAAGATTAAAAAGTGTGAGGCAAGGGCAAGAGAGGTAAAGAAAATCCTTGAAAAGATACTGGATAAAAAACTCGGAGATTGCTTAGAGGATTTAGTGACTGAACTTGAAGGGATAACCAGTAGAAACATACAAAGTGGAGTAAGTCTTTTTAATAGAAAAACCTTATCAAGAAGAATGAATTCTAAGTATAGAATTACACCTAAGCGAGTAAAGAGATTTAGCGTTCTTACAAGGGCTTATCTTAATAGAGCAAGGGGATTCAAGGAAAGGTTTGTGAAGGCCAATCTAAGGCTTGTAGTAAGTATTGCAAAGAGATACATGGCTCGTGGGCTTCCACTTCCGGATCTTATACAGGAAGGAAATGTGGGTCTTATGAGGGCGGTAGAGAGATTCGATCACACTAAGGGATATAAGTTCTCTACCTATGCCTCTTGGTGGATACATCAAGCAATATCAAGGGCTCTGCTAGATCAGACTAGAACTATAAGGGTTCCAGTTTACGTTTTGGAGCAAGCAAGCAAGGTACACAGGATAAGCTCCAAGCTCCACAAAGAAATGGGTAGGAAGCCGATGCCGGAAGAAATCGCTTCAGAATCAGGGATTTCTATAGAGGGTGTAAAGAGGGTACTTGATGCCACAAAGGATGTCGTCCATCTAGATTCGCCCATACTAGATGGGGAAAAAACAACACTTCTTGAGTTTATACCAGATGAAGGTTCTCCAACACCTGATTCAGCGGTGGCAAAATCAACACTTACTGAAAAGATAAAAGGTGCTCTTTCGACCCTTACTCCTAGGGAGGAGCAGATACTGAAGATGAGATTCGGAATCGGGTTTGAAACCACTTATACCTTAGATGAAATAGGAAAGTATTTCAGTCTTACTCGCGAACGCATAAGACAGATTGAAAAAAGAGCTCTTGAGAAGCTTGAGGATTCAGAGATCGGGGGAATGTTAAAAAGCTTCCTTGAGTAAATAGTAATCAGTAATCATCCGTCTCCCATCAGCAAAAACTTTTATCTCGTGAGATAGCTTGTGACATCTCGTGGGATTTACTGATGGCTGATAGCCGATGGCTTTAGGTAAATGCTTCTTGAACTCACTTTGAGAAACTTCGCCATAATAGATGAGCTCACTGTTAATTTTGGCGAGGGCTTAAACATCCTCACGGGGGAAACAGGGGCTGGAAAGTCAGTCATTGTTGACGCTATAAATCTTATACTTGGCGAAAAAGCCTCGACTGATCTGATAAAATCCGATAAGGAAGAGGCTCTAATCGAAGCCCTTTTTGGTATCAGCAAAAAAAGGGAATTAAAAGATAAACTCATCTCATCAGGATTAGAATCCAAAGGGGATGAAGTAGTCATTAAACGTGTTATTCCTCGTGCGGGCAGAAGTCGTGTGTATATAAACGGAAGCATAGCTACGTTTAACTTACTTGAGCAGATTGTCGAGGGACTGGTAGATATATTTAGCCAACAAGAGCACCAGACTCTTCTTAAAGAAGAGAGGCATCTCGAAGTTTTGGATGAGTTTGGAGGACTGGGGAGTCTTACCGGAAGAGTTTCTGAACTTTATAAGGGTACAACCAAACTTAAAAGGGAAATTGAGGAACTAGAAAGAGACCAGAAGAATAAGATTGAAAGAGAGGACTTCTTGAGGTTTCAGTGTAAAGAAATAGATAGTGTTAGACTTGAGCCAGGCGAAGATGAGAGGCTAGAAGAAGAAAGAAAAAAGCTTGCTAATGCCGAGAGGTTATTTTCAGTGGCCAACGAAGCCTATGGCATTCTTTATGAAGGAGAAAAAGCTGTAACAGATGTACTAAAAAGAATTCGTAATCAGATTGATGAAGTTGCAAAAATAGATGCATCTTTAGTTGACGTGGCAAAATCAATTGAGAAGGGCACTATCGAGATTCAAGATGCTGCATTTACACTCAGGGGTTATGCCTCAAATATAAGCTTCGATCCCCAAAGGTTGAGCTCAATAGAGATTAGACTCGAAGAGATAAAGAAGCTTAAAAGGAAGTATGGTGGAAGCATTATTGAAATTCTTGAAAAAAGAAAAAGCTTAGAAGACGAACTAGGAAGAATATCGGGAGGAGGGGAAAGAATAGAAGCTCTGAAGAAGGATGTCGAATTCGTTGAATCAGAACTCAATAATTGTGCGCGTGAGCTATCGGAAAAAAGACGTCAGGCAGCCGGAAGACTAATGTTATCAGTTTCTAAAGAATTAGGGGAGGTCGGTATAAAAGGGGGTAAGTTACTTGTAGAATTTGAGAAGAAACCAATATCAGAACTTGGTTTTGAAAGGGTCTCGTTTCTTTTTTCTGCAAACCCAGATGAAAAGCCAAAGCCTCTTACAAGGGTTGTTTCGGGAGGTGAGCTTTCTCGGATAATGCTTGTACTCAAAGAGATACTTGCAAGGGTGGAAGGTGGATCAGTACTTATATTTGATGAAGCAGACTCAGGAATCGGAGGGGCAGTGGCTGAAACAGTTGGACGCAAGATCAAGAATCTATCAAAGAGGTATCAGGTGATTTGTATTACACACCTTCCTCAGGTTGCAAAATTTGCTGATACACATTTTAGAGTTACTAAGATGTTCAGGGGTAATAAGACAAGGGTTCAAATTAAAGCACTAAACTATGATGAGCGAGTCGAAGAATTGGGTAGGATGCTTGGTGGGATCAAGGTTACAGAAAAAACAATAGAAGCCGCACGAGAGATGCTGAAAAATTAGAGCATTAACATACATTTTAGGATTATGCCTGGTGGTGATTACAACTGGGGAAATGGGGTGCTAAAGTACAAACACCACAGCGGCAATAACAGTAGTCCAGAGACCGTTTTTATCACCAACAGCCGATTGAGTAAAGTTCATCGTTCTTACCGTGTGTCCACTTATTTTCCAAATATCCTTTTGCTCATCGTAGCTTTTGTCCGGGTCAAATTCAACACCCAGAATGGTAGCAAGCATGTAAGCAGCCAGGTCCTCAGCATAATCACCTGCTACACTATCCGGTTGACCGAATCCATGGTGCTCAGAGAGGTAACCGTAGTGGTTTGACTTTTTAGGTATAGCAATACCCACTGATGAAGCAATTAGGCGATGCGGTTCATTAGTTGCGTTCTCACTCATAACAACATAAACCACTTGTCCAGGTTTAAGGCGATTGAGCCCAAGGGAACGTGGAATAAGCTTACAGCCTGGAGGAAATATGCTTGAAACCTTAACTAGATTAAACTCTGCGATCTTGGCATCGCGAAGAGCCATCTCGAAACTTGTAAGCTTTTCCTTGTGTTTGCCTACACCTTTTGTTGCAAAAGCTGATTTAGGTAATAACAATTTTGCGTCTCCCTGGAGTGAGTCTGTCGAACCTCCGTTTGAGTGGAATTTTTTATACTAAATAGAGTGATTTGTCAACATCTGGATAAAATTATGTTGTTGCAAAATGATAATGTCACTATTTAAGCGCAAAATGAAAATGTCACCCCCCCTGGGTTTTGGGGTAATTTCTGTCTTGTCCTGAGCCAATCT
>Ga0209324_10001723_pt1 | contig 15161 bp, 12 predicted proteins | sample Rifsed19ft3_FD_184015 | JGI IMG/M metagenome (GOLD analysis project Ga0209324, IMG submission 184015) | Soil microbial communities from Rifle, Colorado, USA - sediment 19ft 3 (version 2) | ecosystem: Environmental > Terrestrial > Deep subsurface > Rock core/Sediment | place: Rifle, Colorado...
GGTCAGGTCTCAACACTTGACATAAGGAGAAAATGAAAGTTAAAAGTTGAGACGCGACCCCATTATTGATCCTTTCCTCACCATCTCCCGGTAATGTGAGATAAAATTTAAAATCTCTTTGCTTGCTTTGCTTTCTTTGGTTTGAATAAGATGATCTATCAGCGGAATAACGTATGAATAACTTATGGGAAGATACGAGCTATCACTCGGCGTTTCGCCTTCGACCGTCAAGTAGAGCAAGAGCTTTCTGTACTTCGGATACTCGGCATCGACTATCTCTTTGTACCGTTGCAACTGACTACTATGTTCAGACGAAGTGATTTTGTTTTCGATAACGCAGGCAAAGCGATTTGCGGGATCTGCAATCAGGATGTCAATGTTTCTCCATTCTCGGTACACCTCCCAAAAAAGGGGACGCAACCCTTTTTTCAAGCTTGTCGCGAAAAATTGAAATTGGGGTCAGGCTCAATTTTTGTTAGGCGACCGTTTTGCTTGGCAAACATTTTCTCAAGACTCCCTACTTAAAAAAGTCAAAAACCTTTTGAAGTAATGACTTCTTACTACACCAATAACGGTTTGGGCCCACTCAAAGATAATGCTTATCGAAGGCGCTTCGACTTCTTCAATCTTAATCGCTACCCCATAGGCTTTGGCTTTGACCTTTTCTCCATTTCCCAATTCCACCTTAACTTCAGCCACAGGCCTCCAAGCACCCACTTCCTCCAAAACCTTATGCGGCAAAACGGTGTAAGTAGCACCTGTATCAAGGTATAGTTAGCAGATAACGTATTTGTTAATAGGCTCTTGCCAGTGCTTCACTGAAAATATAAAATTAAGAAATATACTTCTAAACTTACGAGCATTATCCCTCATCAATACATACTCTGTGTTTTTGTCACGTTTATCAAAAGAAATCTTGTCTAGTTTCTGCCGTCTTTCTTTTGATGCCATAAATTTAAGGAACTCATTGTAGTAAATCAATAACTCCCAGTGTTGTTCTTTACCATATTTATGTAGTAACAATATAATCCGTTCTAATGGTGTGCATTGAATAAATTGTTCTTGTACCCACTTTATCCGCTGAGTAGGTTCTACATTCATACTTTCCAAAAGAGGAAGAAGAGCAGAAAGGTAAAACATTTTTCTTGAATGACGTAATTTTGTTAACCTTACTGCCCACGGCTTTCCAGCTTCATTCTTTTTGTATTCGTAATCGACACATATTGTTCTATAATAGCGTAACAAATCGTTGATCAAGAATATTGGCCGTCTGTCACTTATTGGCTGTAAATCTCGAAGGTATTTCATTAGAATTTCCCTTTTGCTATTATCAAAAAAATCACCATTGCAAATACCTTGACCTTCGACTAACAATACCATTCTTCGTGTTAGTATATCGTTTGTCTCTTTTTTGCCTCCTATGTTATGTACAAGATCCCCAAATGCGCAGACATTTGAAAAAGCTCCAGCTGAGGCCATACGTAATTTAATATCATTAATCTTGATGATACTTTTTAATGAAGAAAGCAATTCCTTTGTAATAGATTGCTCCTTTTTATGTACTTTATTTTGAAAGAGAATAAAAGCATCTACATCAGAAGTCTCGTGTGCTTCTTTTCTTCCTAATGATCCTGCAAATACTAACGCAAACTTTTTATTTTGATTACTATTTTCTAATAGAGGCATAATCCTGGTTTTAATCTTTTGGATTCTATCCTCAGTAAAGGTCATTGAATATTCGATTTGCGAACACTGGGTTCTAATCTGCTCAGGTATTTTTTCCCATGTTTTCATAATCTTTTATATTAAGTACTCGTCTGCTTGCTCTGCGATATTAGAAAATCGCTTTCTTAAAAGAGGATATTCTAATATGTCCTCAATATTTTTAATAATATTTTTATCGACTCTTAACATTAAAATGGTTGAAAATGGTTTTACAATGTACCTTTGCTTCCATGATGATTTCCTAGTAATCACAATAGGCTTGGTTTTGTTTATCCTAAATTGTCTAGTAGTAATTCTGAATTTGAGCACCTCGCCGTTAGAAGTGGAGGTAATTTTATCTCTAAAATCAGTTAAAATCTCATGATTCAATACATGTGTAGCTGTATTTGAAGAAGAATAAATAAGTTTTATAAGCTGCCATAATTTTTGAATTTTCTCATATAGCTTTGGAAACATTTGGAAAAAGTCATTATCTGTATAATTTGTTAACTTACCTAAGATGCCCCTCTCTTTACATAAGTCAAAAAGGTAATACCCTATTATCCTCTCAAATAATACCTTCATCTCATCGTATATTCCTTGCATATAGACCTTATTTTTTAATTCCCAAAAAGCATCTAGGTTTTCCATATCAGCTTTACCATCTAAGTTCCCTTTAGATATAATTTCCATAATACAAGTCGGTAATCGTCTCAATTGAGCATCAGGTGTAAATAGAATACTGTGAGCCCTGGTTATACCATCGAGCGTATCTACATTATGAGTAATACCGAAAACTAGTGGTCGTTTCGATCTGGGTTTAAATAAAGGTAAAGACTTCTTCTTTATATTGAACTGTTGAATAATATCCTCAATACTCGGTACATCACTCCTTGATCGAGAAGAGATTATTCTTTCCGTTTCATAGACAAGTGAAAGATCTGGCAACTCATTTTTTAAAGCTAATTCCATTGTATGGGAAAATGGTAAATGGTGAATATCATGTAAAAGTGCTGATAAAACAAATAATCTTTCAGTGATCTTGGGGAGTTCTGATAGTTGACAGAAATAGTAAGTAAGTAATGCTACTCCAATAGAATGGTCTCCGCGGGTATTGTTTATTTCTTTTTCGTCTAAATAAGATAAGGCACCTAAGAATGGGATGCGAAATAAACGCTGAAAAGAGCTTGTTCGAATAATAGTGGTATACAGAGGATCGTCTAAAAATTTGTGCTGAAACTCAATAGAGGGCAGATCATAAGCTGGAACAAATTCTTTCGCGTTTACAATATTATTCATATTGTTGCGAATTATATTTATTAGGTACATTGTCGAACACTTACAAACCTATTTTATGTATAAACTATTTATATCATAAAACACAATCTAATGTCAAAAATTTCTCTAACACTCATTCTGTTCGTTCTTATGCTATTCTATTTCTCACATATTTAGGATTGTAGTAGCTAAACATAACAATACTTTTGCCTTTTAACCGTAGGTCTTTATCTCACGTGTGGGTTTGTATTTCTCCAGCCAAGAGATAACTGATTCAAATATCAGCCTTCCGTTTTCTCCACCAAGTATCTCCTCAGAGCATCGCTCAGGGTGAGGCATCATGCCGAGGATATTTCCTTGAGGGCTACATATACCGGCTATGTTTTCAATAGAGCCATTTGGGTTTGATTCAGGTGTAACCTTTCCTTCTTCGTCACAATATCTGAAAACGACCTGTGAGTTTTGACTGAACTTTACTAAAACCTCTTGAGGTGCAAAGTAGTTCCCTTCACCGTGGGCGATTGGGATTCTCAAACTATCTCCAACTTTCGTAAGATGAGTAAAGGGAGTGTTGTTGTTTTCTACGCTGATATTAACCCACTTGCATACAAACTTTAAGGAGGCGTTTTTCATTAGTGCCCCCGGGATAAGTCCAGCTTCAACAAGAATCTGAAACCCGTTACAGATTCCTATAACGAGTCCACCATTTGAAGCGAATTTCTCCACAGCTTTCATGACGGGAGAGAACCTTGCTATAGCGCCTGTGCGAAGATAATCACCATAGGAAAACCCACCAGGAAGAATTACACAATCGAAACCATCTAGGCTTCTTTCTTCATGCCAAACAAAATCGCATCCTTGGTCAAATACATACTTTATAACATGATAGCAATCATGATCACAGTTTGAACCAGGAAAAACAACGACTCCGAAATTAGGCATCTTAAACCTCTTTACTCAATTTTATTATTTAGCCACGAATAAACACGAATTTATACTGATAAAATGAAACCATATATATTTCCTCCACCCTTGACGGGGAGGATTAAGGTGGGAGTATTAGTATTCATTCCCCATCCTATCCTTCCCCCGCTAAGAGGGAAGGGATAAAACAGACTTTTTTCGTTCGTGCTCATTTGTGGTAATTCGTGGCTGAATATTTACTCGATTTTTATAACGAAATCCTCTATTACTGGATTTGAAAGGAGTTTTTTACACATCTCTTCTACTCGTTCTCTTACTTTCTGCTCGCTTTCGTCTTTTACTGTTAGCTCTATTAATTTGCCGATTCGGGTTTCTTGTACCTCAAGATAACCAAGGTTATGGAGTGCCCCAAGAACCGTTTTCCCCTGTGGATCGAGAACCCTGCCTTTAATTTTACTTCAACCTTAACTCTAAACACTCTCATCATCTAATACCGTTTTCATCTTGAAATATGCCATAAATAATGAGATTGCCACGCCACCTTTTTATTACCATTTCTCCCACACTGCGGGAGAAATACTGCAGGTGGCTCGCAATGACAATTATACAAAGTTATTCGGTCAACATTTGCCTCCTAGGATTTCAATAAGTCTTTCGAGTTCATCCTTTGAATAATACTCTATTTCAATCTTTCCTTCGCCGCCTTTATCTATAATTTTAACCTGGGTACCAAGGGCTTTTTTGAGTTCATCTGTTAGGTGTTTGATAAAGGGGTCAACATCATGGGGCTTGATTGATGCTTGCTTATCCCCTAATAATTTCTGAACAAGCTTTTCAGTTTTTCTTACGGAGAGTTTCTCTTTTCTAATAGCTTCAAGAACCTCTTTCATTTTATTTGGAGATTCTAAGCCCAGGAGTGCTCTGGCATGACCTGCAGTAATTTCGCCTTTAATTAGAGCCTCTCTAACCTCCTCAGGAAGCTTGAGAAGTCTGAGTTGATTTGTTATAGTAGACCGCTCTTTTCCGATTCTTTTTGATATCTCCTCATGAGTGAGGCCAAAATCTTCAATGAGTTGGTCGTAAGCAGTAGCCTCTTCTATGGGGTTTAGATCCTCTCTTTGAAGGTTTTCAACAAGTGCTAACTCTAGGGCCTCTCTGTCAGATGCATCCTTTATTATTACTGGGACTTTAGTAAGGCCAACTCTTTGTGCAGCTCTCCACCTTCTTTCACCGACAATGATTTCATAGGCATTCATGTTCTTTCTCACAACAATAGGCTGTATAATCCCCTTTTCTTGTATTGACACTGCAAGCTCGTTTATGGCTTCTTCATCAAAATCCTTTCTTGGTTGATATGTGTTTGGTCTTATCTCATCAATGCCCAAGATCACATAACCCTGCCCAACTTTTTCAGTAGGAATAAGAGCATCAAGCCCCTTACCTAAGACGCTCTTTTTCAAAGTAATTGTCCTCCATTTCTTTCTATAATCTCTTTAGCAAGAGAAATGTAACTCATAGCTCCCATCGATTTTTCATCGTATAAAATTATGGGTTTTCCATGGCTAGGTGATTCAGCGAGCCTAACGTTTCTGGGAATTATAGTCTTAAAAACCTGGTCTTTAAAAAAGTCTCTTACTTCGTTTGCTACCATGTGGCAGAGTTTGTTTCTCGAATCAAATATTGTAAGCAAATAACCTTCAACCTCAAGCTCTGGGTTTAATCTCTGCTTGATGAGTGAAAGTGTACGTTTTAGTTGTCCAAGCCCTTCCATTGCATAGTATTCACACTGAACTGGTATAAGAACGGAATGGGCGGCTGTTAATGCGTTTACTGTTAGAAGGCTAAGCGAAGGTGGGCAGTCAATTAGTATGAAATCGTATTCATCAACTATCGGCTTTATTGCTTCTTTTAACCTCCCCTCCCTTCCTTCGAGGTTTATAAGCTCAATTTCTGCTCCTGTGAGGTCAGGATTTGATGGTGAGACTCTGAGGTAACCTTTTATACCTTCATGTTGCACTTCTATAATTGTCTCTTTTATATTTACATCACCGATTATAGCATGGTATATACTCTTTTCAATTTTTTCTTTGTCTATTCCGATACCACTTGTTGCATTACCCTGTGGGTCAAAATCAATAAGAAGTGTCCTCCTATGTGTGGACGCAAGTGATGCTGCGAGATTCACTGCAGTTGTTGTTTTTCCTACTCCGCCTTTCTGGTTAGCTACAGATATTATTTTTCCCATTACCTATGACCTTGATGATAAACCCTCTAAATATTTACGTCAACCTTTAATCGGGAGTTTCATATAATGAGTTCATAGAAGGATTTGTCATCTTATTTTTTTAGATTATGCATTCAAGTTTATCATAACTATAAGAAAAAAATTAAAGCTAAAAAGAAAAAGTATTGCATCGTTTCAAATAAAAATTTATAATTTAAGTGAGTAAACAAACCTTCAACCCTAAAGGGTCTTTGTCAAGGGAAACAGTGGATGTTGGGTTGGAAATAAAATAAGAAGAAAAAGAATAACGTAAGATATATATTTATTTTACGTTTTCTCTCGCGTGGTAATTATAGGAATTAAGTAGATTTTGTTTATTTACTAATAAGCTGATTTACTACGGAGGTAACATCACAATGAGAGAAGGAAGAAAGCTTTCATCTATTATAAGAGATAAGTTACATCCTGAAAAATTTCAGGAACTCCATTGGGAGGGAAGTTTTGATGATTACCTAGATATGGTTCATAGGAATCCGAAGGTTGCCCGTACTGCTTTTCAAAGGCTCTATGACATGATTCTTTCTTTTGGTATGGGAGAATACACGGAGTTTAGACAGAAGGTGATTCACTACAAAATCTTTGACGATCCGATTTCACACGGTAAAGATGCGATCTTTGGACTTGATAAGTATTTGATGAAGCTTGTTGATGTGATTAAAGCGGCTGCACGTGGCTACGGCCCGGAAAGAAGGATCATCCTACTTCATGGACCAGTTGGAAGTTCAAAGAGTACGCTTGTGAGGCTTTTTAAAAAGGGACTCGAAGATTACTCAATGACCCCGGATGGGGCTATATATTCTTTTTATTGGCAGATGGTAAATGAGGATGACTCTATAGAAAAGGTTAATTGTCCGATGCACGAAGATCCACTAAGGCTTATCCCTGAGGGTGTTAGAGGCAGCATTTTAACTGAAGTAAATCACGGAAGAAGCGAGGAGGAATTTATAAGGGTAGAAGGAGACCTCTGCCCTGTATGTAGGTTTTACTACAATGCGCTTATGGATAAATATAAAGGTGATTGGGAAAGGATCATTTCTAATGTGAGGGTGAAAAAGCTTACTCTCTCAGAAAAGGATAGGGTTGGTATCGGAACCTTCCAGCCAAAAGATGAGAAGAATCAGGACTCAACTGAACTGACCGGGGACATTAATTATAGAAAGATCGCTCTATATGGTTCTGACTCGGATCCAAGGGCTTTTAATTTTGATGGAGAACTAAATGTTGCAAATCGTGGTATCGTTGAGTTTATCGAGGTTTTAAAACTCGATGTCGCATTTCTTTACGATCTTCTTGGTGCAACTCAGGAGCACAAGATTAAGCCAAAGAAATTTTCCCAGGTAGATATAGATGAGGTAATAATTGGGCACACTAATGAACCTGAATACAAAAAGCTTCTAAATAACGAATACATGGAGGCTTTGAGAGACCGTACAATAAAGATTGATGTTCCTTATATAACTAAGCTCTCAGATGAGATAAAGATTTATCAAAGGGATTTTAATTCTGAGAGAATAAAGGGAAAACATATTGCGCCGCATACGCTTGAGATTGCTTCTATGTGGACTGTACTCACCCGCCTTGAAGAACCTAAAAAGGCCGGAATCACGCTTATGCAAAAACTTAAACTCTACGACGGGAAGCTGATTCCCGGTTTTACTGAAGACACAATAAGGGAACTAAAAAAGGAATCTGAACGAGAAGGGATGGAGGGGATATCACCAAGATATATTCAGGATAAGATCTCAAAAGCGCTAGTAAGCGATGTAAGTAGGAAGTGTGTAAATCCATTCATGGTTATAAGTGAGATTGAAGGCGGTCTTGTTCATCACTCTCTTATATCAAGTGAGGCTCAGAGAAGAAGATTTAAAGAGCTTCTTACTTTAGTGAGACAGGAGTATGAGGAAATAATTAAAAATGAGGTACAGCGCGCTATTGCCGCTGATGAAGAAGCAATTGCAAGGCTCTCTGGAAACTATATTGACAATGTAAAGGCCTATATAAGAAAGGAGAAGATTAAGAATCCGTTCACGGGCGAAGACGAGGAACCAGAGGAGAGGCTTATGCGTTCAATTGAAGATAAGATAGACATTCCTGAGTCGAGAAAGGATGATTTTAGAAGAGAGGTAATGAACTACATTGCCGCACTGGCCCTTGAAGGAAAGAGGTTTGACTATAAATCTAACGAAAGACTTAGGCGAGCGCTGGAGCTCAAGCTATTTGAGGACCAAAAGGACTCGATTAAGCTGACAAGTCTTGTGACTAATGTTATTGATAAAGCAACGCAGGAAAAGATTGATATTGTAAAGAGTAGGTTAATACGAGACTATGGATACTGTGAATCCTGTTCGTCGGATGTTCTCACATATGTAGCAAGCATATTTGCACGAGGGGATATAAAAGAACATAGAGAGCATAGGAGATAGATTAGAAAAGCAAATTCCAAATAACAAATCTCAAATCCAAATTTTTTGCAATTTGGGCTTTGAACGTGTTTGTGATTTGATGCTTGAGATTTAGAATTTGTTTGCAATATGGAGGCATAAGTGTCTCTAAGAATTGAACAGGACTGGGGACGATTTAGAGAAATCGTAAGAGGGAAAATTAAACAGAATCTTAGAAGGTACATTGTACGATCCGAGCTAATCGGGAAGAAGGGAAAGGACCTTGTTAGTATACCTGTACCACAGATTGAGATTCCTCATTTTGTTCATGCCCTTGAGAGATCGGGAGGCGTAGGCCAGGGTGACGGAGACTTAGGAACACCTGTTGGAATAGGCGAGCATGAAGGAGATAGACATGCTGGTAATCAACCAGGTGAGCACATACTTGAGGTTGAGATTACACTTGAGGAGCTCGCAAGAATTTTAGGAGAGGAGCTTGAGCTTCCTAACATAGAGCCGCGTGGTAAAAAGAATATCAAATCTTTTTCGGGAAAATACTCGGATATTCACACAGCCGGCCCTGAATCCCTGAGGCACGCTAAACGTACCTTCAAGGAGGCGCTAAAACGCCAGATTATCTCTGGTTCTTATGATAATGTAGATCCTGTAATTATCCCGGTCACGGAAGATAAACGTTACAAGGCTAGAGAACCTGTAGAGCAGCCTGCTTTTAATACTGTCGTCATTTATATGATGGATGTTAGCGGTTCTATGGGATCGGAGCAGAAGGAAATCGTAAGGGTAGAATCATTTTGGATAGATAGTTGGCTTAGATATCAATATAAGGATATCGAGACAAAATATATTGTGCACGATGCCGTAGCACGCGAGGTTGACCGTGATACATTTTTCCGCGTCAGGGAAAGCGGCGGTACTATAATTTCCTCTGCATATAAGCTTTTTCGGAAAATAATAGATGAGCGTTATCCTCATGAGGAGTGGAACGTTTATGCCTTTCACTTCTCTGACGGCGACAACTGGTCTCGTGACGATACTCATGAGTGTATTGAAATACTGGAGGAAAGCCTTCTTTCCTGGATTAATCTTTTCTGCTATGGGCAGGTTGAAAGCCCATATGGAAGCGGTCAGTTCTATTATGATTTGGAGGATCATCTTGGAGAGAAAGAAAACCTTGTGCTATCTAAAATCCCAAACAAGGATGCAGTGTATGACTCGATAAAGAAGTTTCTTGCAAAGGGTAGGTAATGGCTTCTACAGATCTTAAACAGCATATAGAGGAAATAGAAAAGCGTGCGCATGAGTACGAGCTTGATTTTTTTGATGTGGTCTTTGAGGTGATTGATTTTGAAGAGATGAATATGCTTGCCTCATACAGCGGTTTCCCTGTGAGGTATACTCACTGGCGCTTCGGAATGGAGTATGAAAAGATTTCAAAAAGCTACTCCTACGGCCTCCATAAGATATATGAAATGGTAATAAATAATGATCCAGCTTATGCCTACCTGCTTAAGGGTAACACGGATATTGACCAGAAGCTCGTAATAGCCCATGTCTACGCTCATTCTGATTTTTTTAAGAATAACTTTTGGTTCTCAGTTACCAATAGGAAAATGCTTAATGAAATGGCCAACCACGCTGTAAAAATAAGTCGGTATATTGATAAATATGGCTACGAGGAGGTTGAGGGGTTTGTAGATATTTGCCTTTCAATCGAAGACCTTATTGATATTCACTCACCCTTTATAAAACGTCAGTTTGCTGTTAAGAGCTTTCTTGAAGAGGACGAGGATGGAAGAAAACCAATCTCTAAACTCAGGAGTCCAAACGAATATTTAGAAGATTATATCAATCCTCCTGATTTTATAGAATGGCAGAGGAAGAAGTCGGAGGATGAGAAAATTAAAAAGGAGAAATTCCCCGAGTCTCCCAAACGAGATGTGCTTTTTTTTCTCGTAGAAAATGCAGAACTCGAAGAATGGCAAAGGGATGTGCTCTCTATGATTCGAGAGGAAAGCTACTACTATGCCCCACAGATGCAGACAAGGATCATGAATGAAGGATGGGCAGCATACTGGCATTCAAAGATTTTGACTGAGAAGATCGTTACTGATACCGAAATCATAGATTATGCAGACCATCATGCAGGAACACTTGCAGGTAGAGCTGGTTCGATTAACCCATATAAGCTTGGAATGGAGCTTTTTAGAGACATCGAGGATAGATGGAACAAAGGAAAGTTTGGAAAAGAGTACGAGGAGTGCAATGACATTGAGGCGAAAAGAAAATGGGAAGTGAAGCTTGGGCTTGGGAGAGATAAGATATTCGAGGTAAGAAGGCTTTATAATGACGTGACTTTTATTGACGAATTTCTTACAGAGGATTTCTGCAGAGAACATAAGCTTTTTACCTACGCTTATAATAGGTCTACTAATATGTATGAGATTGAAAGCCGAGATTTCAAAAAGATAAAAGAAAAACTCCTTTTTCTCCTTACAAACTGCGGTAGACCAATAATAGAGGTTATAGATGGAAACTATATGAATCGAGGTGAGCTTTATCTTGCTCATAAGCACGAAGGAGTGGAATTAAAACTTGACTGGGCAAAGGATGTTTTAAAGCATATGTTTAAACTCTGGAGACGTCCTGTTCACCTTGAGACAGTTATAGATGGGAAAGTAAGGGTATTTACTGCCGACGGGGGAAAGAAGGGAAAAGAGGTAGAGATTGAGTCTTTTTTGGTTAGATAAATTTACTCAATATTCTGCGCTTGCTCCCTCATCTTTTCAATTTCGGAACGGAGCTCTACAATAAGGTGTGAAATCTCGGCATCCTTAGATTTTGCCGATATTGTCCCTGCTTCTCTATTCATTTCTTGTAGGAGAAAATCAAGCTCTCTGCCAATTGAGCCATCTTTATTAAAAGTCTCTTTAAATTTATTTATATGGGCTTTAAGTCTCACGGTTTCTTCAGTGATGTCACTTCTATCAGCTAAAATAGCAACCTCTTGATAAAGCCTGGTCTCATCAATCTCTATCTCATTTAGGAGTTCCTTTATACGCCCTCTTAGTTTTTCTGCGAGCTCTTTAGTGAAGTTTTCCCTTTTTGCTTCGATCTTCCCTGTTAGCCTTTCAGCTATTAGTGTCCTCTGTTTCAAATCCTTTTCAAGCTTCTTACCCTCATGTTTTCTCATTTCATCTAGTTTTTTTAACGCCTCTCTAAGGGCTTTTTCAATATCATCATGATGCTCTTTACTAAGAGCCTTTTTTTCTTCGAAAGAGAAAAATTCTTTGACCATCAGTATATGTTCAATCTTTATTTTTTCTTTTATACCCAATTCTTTTTTTAACCTTTCAAGTGTACTGCGAAATTCCTTGGCAAGTTTCGTATTTATGACGGGGGATTTATTCTTTAATCCCTCAGCCACAATCGTAATTCTTACTTTTCCACGTGACATAAATTCTTTTGCAATCTCAATAAGGCTAGGTTCGAAAGAGGATATTGCTTCGGGCAGTTGAAAATTAATATCCAAAAACCTGTGGTTTTCTGACCTTGCTTCAACGCTGACCTTACCGAAATCAGTTTCAACTCCACCCCTTCCAAATCCTGTCATGCTTTTCATGTATTTTGTTCCTAACTATTTAGCCACTAATCAACACGAATTTACACGATTAATAATGATGCACGATACATGATGCATAAATTTAAATACGTCCTTTATTCTCCATCGTGCATCCTGGATCTTGTATCCTGCTTCCTACTTATTCCCATTCGCGTTCATATGTGTAAATTAGCTTCGCTGATAGTGCCCTGCCTACTACCCGCACTATTAGTGGTTGAATATTTACTTTAGTTCCTTTCCTAAATAAAAAATATATTTCTCTCTAAGCGTCTTCATTAATCTTTTTATTTCTTCACTTCTATAATCTGGGTATGTCCAATCAAGTGACTGATATTCTTTATTTCTATATACAAGTGTTAGATCTGCATACACTCCTTTTCCCAAATAAGGTCGGTGATAGTATCCTTTACCTGTCGCAAGAATCAAGTGCTCTTGAGCAATATAGCCGGGGTCAATATTTATATTTCTTCTATTTTGAACGGAGTATATTTTTTCAAGGTTGTTTGTAAAAATTTTTATCTCTACTAATTCATCGCGCTTGATGAGTCTCTTAAAACTTAGGAACCTTCTTGATAGTCCCTTTCCCATCTCCTCTTCGTAATAAAAGGTAAAGTCGAAGTTATATTGTTCGCTGATAAAATCAATCTCCTCAAATTTCTCCTCAAGTTTTTTTATACAATCATCGATTGGAGCGTCTTCACTATAAATAAGCCCTATTAAAAGCCTTACAGGCTTCGGCTCAAGAAGCTCACTCATAACTAATATAAGCATTTGTAGGAACTGGAGTTTGTCAAGCTATGGTATAGAGTCGCATAGAAGATGAAATATAGATTGGTGGTTGTTGCTTTAACAACAAACCCTATACATCAAGTCTAAACCTTTTGTTTTAAGATAACAATTTCGTGCCCTTCGAGTGGTACCCTAACAGCGTTCCTTTTTCCCCTCTTCTCTACTGTTAGGTGCTTTTCTTGGGGAAGAAGGTTCACTAGTTTTTGTCCTTCGGGGATCAGATTGGTATCAACAGTTAAAAAATCGTTCCTTTGATTTGTATCTAAGTTCATGGCGATAAGTATCTCAGTGCTGTCCAGTATTCTTGAATAAGCAAGCGTGCACTTGCCATCTAGAGGATGTCCGAAGTCTAATCCGTTTCCCGAAATCTCCCGAAAATACTGCCTACCATAGCGAAGTGCGGATTCACGCTGTCTAATCACTGCTATTTGGGCTATGTTTTGGTATATAGGATGTGTTGGATTAAAAAAGTGATGTCTTTTAGTGTCAAATGCTCCCCAGCCACCGCCGAACATGCATTCCCTAACATGGCTATCATGGTCTCCTCCTCCATCGAACCCTTGCTCAGTTCCATAATAAATACACGGCACCCCCTGACTCGTAAGTAGATATCCGATCGCAAGGACGGTCTGCTCTGGGAAGGGATTACCATGCATAAAACGCCTATAGGGTCTCGACATCTGGTCATGGTTGTCCACAAATGTGACAAAGTACTGGCCCGCTGCTCCAAAATCTGTATATAGCGTCTTAAAGCGATCGTAACGCTCTCGTAGATTTGAAGGACTGACAAAACCTTTGATTGTCTCTTCCAAGATAAAATACAGGGGGAAATCAAGACAGGCATCAAGTGAAGGGAAGCGCTCGTTAGTACCTTCAACGCGGCTATTCCTCCCGATATAGCGCTGCAATGTCAAGTCATCTGCAACGACCTCGCCAAATATAAAGAAATTGTGTTTGCCAATACTTTTGGCGTATTCTCGTATTGCATTACAGAAGAGGGCGGTAGTGCTATCTTCCATGTGTTTTACTGTGTCCACGCGGAACCCATCTACATCTGCTATGGCGATCCAGTGCTTATAGATATCGATCAAGGTGTTCAAAACATTTGGTTGCGTGATATCTAGCTCTTTCAAGCTAAGAAAGTCTCCGTCAATAGACTCATCCGGGTCACTCCAGTTCCTGATCTGTCCTCTTCTCTTATAATTTTCAGGGTTTCTGAGTTCTTCTGGCCACACAGCATCATCTTCATGAAATCCAGAAGGCTGAATGACCTTCCTCCAGAAACCAAAGTCAAAAGGTACGGGCGCCTCTTTCCAATAATAATAGGGGCGATCACCGGGGTAGGCCCAGTTGTCTCCTGTATGATTGATGATGATATCTAGAATGACATACATATCCTTTGCGTGGACCTGTCTAACTAGTTCTTGGAGGTCCTCCTTAGTACCAAATCTTTTGTCTACTTCTAGGAAATCCTGAATACCGTATCCATGGTAGGTATCTTTTCTCTCTTGTCGGTTTTTGAATATAGGACTTAACCATATTGCGTTAGCGCCAAGTCCTTTAATATAATCCAGTCGGCCGATGATACCTTTGAGATTCCCTCCTTGGAAAAGCTTTCCCTGCTCCATATCTCGCCCTTTTGGAGTTGAGAAAGGGTCATAAGCGGGAATGTTCTCCTGATTATTATCGAATCTATCTACTAGAAGAAAATAGATGAACACATCCCGCCAGTCACGAGGGGAAGGAAAGACATCTCCTTTTGGTGTGAAATCCAACTGCCTTATGGATTTTATCATGTTCACCAAGTCTTGAATCTATCTCTCATATTAGGTGTTAAAAACAATCTCCTTTTTTTATACTAAATTTTAATACTATATTCAAGTATAAAGACAATATTCTTGTTAGTCTTAGCAATTTTCCAAAATTGATTATCATTAGCAAAAAGTTTCTATGTGGTCGTGTGGTCGTAAAGGTATAAAATATCCGAGCGGAAAAAAGTGAAAGTTAATAGATTCAAAAAAGATCTTATAAAGAAGTTTTCTTGAAATTCTTACTTTTAACACTTATCCTATTTCCCAGTTTGAGAATATTAAGGAGTATGAAAGCAGTGAGATTGATTTCTTTTTTTATATTTCTAATGGCATTTTCAGCATGTAGCGGT
>Ga0209324_10001728_pt1 | contig 15128 bp, 8 predicted proteins | sample Rifsed19ft3_FD_184015 | JGI IMG/M metagenome (GOLD analysis project Ga0209324, IMG submission 184015) | Soil microbial communities from Rifle, Colorado, USA - sediment 19ft 3 (version 2) | ecosystem: Environmental > Terrestrial > Deep subsurface > Rock core/Sediment | place: Rifle, Colorado...
CTCTGTTAGCCGATGCGGTCGAGCCAGCCAGCCAAATAGACTTGGAGCGGGCAGAGAAAGCAGTTGAGCGAGCCAGAGAGAGAATCGAGTCCAGAGCCAAAGAGATCGATATACCCAGAGCTCTGGCAGCGTTCAAGAGAGCAGAGAACAGAATCAGAATCTATAACGAAGAGACTGCCAAGAAAAATCTGGAGAGAGTCTCCTGACACCAGATATCATTGAATTTCCTTAATCTTTTATCCTGCTTAAGATTGTAGAAGGGTTCGCCTCTTAAAAACTAGGCCCCATCCATACAGAGGAAATCTCAATCTGCCGATTTATATAGTGTGATCACACGGCCAAGGGTGTGGCAGACAGGCATTTTGCTTGATTTTGGAGAGCAAAATAGTTATCTAATCGCCAAGTAATTTAGCTCCCACAGGGAAGCGGGAAATAAATAGCCAAAGAGTTGTTGATAAAATGGAAGGTCAGATAGAAATTTGGGGGCGGCTTGAAGCTGCCATAGAATCAACCATTAAAGAGCTAACCGAAGCCAACTGCCGCTTAAAGCAGAAAATCTTCGATCTCCACACTATTTTTGAAATCAGCCGGCAGCTAAATTCCGTCTTAGAATTGGAAAAGCTGTTAGATTCCATTCTTTCAGTCTGTGTGGACCAAGCTGGGTCCAGCTCAGCTGCCATCGTGGTGGCCGCGGTGGGCCAGGAAGAAGAACTTAGTCTATGGCGCACCCAGGGGATGAACCATTCTCCACCTTTTCCGGCAATCTCCACTACTGGCCATCTGGTGGAAACACTCTTCAGAAAGACTAGACCAGTTATTTTCTCAGAGTTAGAGCAGATTCTACCCTCTGCTTCAGAAGAGTTAGTTTTGCTGAGGAAACTAAAGATAGGAGTCTGTTTCCCTCTTTTATCAAAAGATAAAGTTCTGGGTATACTGTTCCTGGGACCCCGGACCTCGAAAGAAGACTGCCACAAGGCAGACGTTGAATTCTTGGCAACCCTGGTCAACAACTTGGCGGTCACCCTGGAAAATGCTCGACTCTATCAGAGGGTCAAATCTGCCAATCTGGAAGTTCAGAAAGCCCAAAACCAATTGGCCGAAAAGGAGAAACTGGCGGCCTTAGGAGAATTGGCCGCCTCTCTGGCCCATGAAATTAACAACCCCTTAGGCATAATCAAGAATTACTTAGCCCTCTTAAAACAGGAAAGCCACAAGAACCAGGCATCTTTGGAATATATCAAAGTCGTCAAAGAGGAATTGGGCCGGGTGGCCAAAATCATCCAGGAGCTCTTGAATCTATACCAGCCCCAGAAGAAAGAAGAATTCAAACCCACGGATGTGACTTCGGTCTTAAACCAGACTCTGGATTTGGTGCAGTCGGACTTCCAAGAGCGCAGAATCACCCTGGAGAAACGCATAGCCTCTTCACCGGCTGTAATCTCTGCCAGACAGGAAGAACTCAAGCAGGTTTTTCTCAATCTGCTGATGAATTCCAGAGATTTCACCCCCCCAGGTGGAAAAATCAGTGTCATGCTGGGACAAAGAAATGGGAGTTTAGAAATAGTGTTCAAAGACAGTGGGGTGGGTATCCCGGAGGAGGATCTGAAGAAGGTCTTTATCCCCTTTTATACCACCAAGGAAAAAGGGAAAGGGACCGGGTTAGGGTTATCCATTTGTCGCAGAATCATACAGGATCACCAGGGGACCATAGAAGCCAAAAACCTCCCTGAGGGTGGAGCCAGCTTTTTAATACGCTTGCCATTAAATTAGACCTTAAAGCAAACTATGACTCGCAAACTATCGACTGGCAAGATACTAATCGTCGACGACGAAGAGAGGATGTGTCAATCTTTGTCCCGTTTACTGTCTGATCTGGGCTACCAGACCAAAGCGGTAGTAGAAGCCAGCGCTGCGGTCAAGGAAGTCGAATCGGATTCGTACGACTTGGTGCTCACCGACATAAAGATGCCTGGAATGGATGGTTTTGACCTGCTTAAAGCGGCCAAAGGAAGGGATAAAGATTCTGTCGTAGTATTTATGACCGGGTATGGCTCGCTGGAATCAGCGGTTAAAGCTATTTCCCTGGGGGCTTATGACTATCTTTTAAAGCCCCTGGAATTGGAAGACTTGAAGCTGACCATCCAAAGGGGACTGCAGAAGAGAAAGGCAGACCAGGAGAAAAATAGCTTACTGGCTGAGCTAGAAGCCACCAATCAGGTCCTTCAGAAAAGGGTTCAGGAGCTAGACGCCTTATACCAGGCCAGCAAGTCCATTTCCACTACAGTCGAACTTAAGGAATTGCTCCCTGCTCTTTTGGAGTTGGCTACCAGGGTAATCGGAGCCAAGATCGGCTCGATAATGCTATTGGATCAGAACAAGAAAGAACTCAAGATTGAGGCTGCCATCGGATTAGATCCGGATATAATCCGTGAGACCACTCTCAAACTGGGGGACAGCATCGCCGGCTACGTGGCCGAAAAAGGGACCCCTTTGATGGTAGAAGATGTTGAGTCCGATCCCCGTTTCAAGAGAATCAACAAGGCCAAATATGAAACTCGCTCACTTCTGTCAGTCCCCTTAAGAATCCAGAATAAGACCATAGGGGTGATCAATCTTAACAACAAGCTGGACGGTTCTGCTTTCAGCGCTGATGACCTGAGGCTTTTGACCACTTTTGCCTCCCAAGCTGCTGTGGCCATTGATGATGCCTATCATTTTAACCTAGTTAAAAATAAAGCCAACCAGCTGGCGGTTCTATACGAGGTCGCCAGCGGGCTTTCCACCTTAGGGGAGTTTAGGGAAGTAGCTCATTTCATTTACACCCGTTTAAAAAACGTTGTCTCGATAGATTATTGTCTCTGGTTTACCTGGAACGAAAAAGAAGAGAGCCTCCAGTTAAAACATAAAGAAGGGGTCTTAGAGTTGGCTAGAATTATGCAGTTAGAAATACCCTTTGGCAAAGGAGAACTCTTTCAATTAGACAAACTTAAGAATAAAATCGAGAAAAAACAGGCGGCGGAGTCCGGGCCAGAGCTTAAATTAGGTACTCTGGCAGCAGTACCGATTCTGGGGGAAGGGTCCCTGCACGGAGTCTTCTGTGTGGGTAGTTCTTCTGGCCATCCTATCAGCCAGGCCCAAAAGGAAATAATCTCGATTGTGGCTTCCCAGGCCGCTTCTATATACGAAAGGCAGAAGGCGCTCTTAAATAGTACCCGGTTGATAACCATGGGAAACCTCATCTCTGAGATTTCTCACGATTTGAAAAAGCCTTTGACCAACATCAAAAGCTCCCTGCAGATCCTGCGGGAGAAAAAATTAGCCGACCAAAACCGGCAGGAGCTGCTCTCCTCAGCCGAGCAGGAAGTAATGCGTTTAGCAGACTTGGTTAAAGAATTAGTCAACTTCTCCAAGCCGGAGAGTTACCAGCCGGAGAGGAAACCCATAGCTTCGATTCTGGATAAGGCCCTAAAATTAATAACTCCTGACTTATCCTCCAAGAAGATACAACTGCTAAGGGAATACCCGGCTGATCTACCCTCCCTTTTGGTGAATGAAAAGACTATTCTGGAGGCTTTTCTGAATATCCTAATCAATGCATTGGAGAGCATGCCGCAAGGAGGGAGATTGTCTGTTTCCGGTCGTTTAGCCTGGGTAGAAGAGCGGCGGCAGGAATTCCTGCAGCTTTCATTCCAGGACACGGGCTGCGGAATATCCAAACAGAATCTGGCTAAAATTTGCGAGCGCTATTTTACCACCAAAGAAGGTGGCAGCGGCCTGGGATTGGCTGTGGTTGACCGAGTGATAAAGGCTCACAATGGCTTCTGGCAAGTCGAAAGTAAAGTTAGCAAGGGAACTCTCTTTCAGCTCTTTCTCCCCTTGAATTAAATTGAAGAGAAGTGAACTTGAAATTTGCCGATAACAAGCATAATGGCTAAGGAAAAAATCAGGCTCTTAGTAATCGACGATGACCCCAAAGTGAGCTGGGCTTTAACCGAGGGGCTCTCCCCCAACTTCGAAATCTTATCTGCCCGGGATGGCCAGGAGGGGATTGAGCTGGTCTCTACCCGGAAGCCAGAGCTAGTTCTCTTGGACATCAAGATGCCCAATATGTCCGGACTGGAAGTCTTGGAAAAGATCAAATCTTTAGACTCCGAGTTAGATGTGATCATGCTCTCAGGCCATGGAGATACTCAAAACGTGGTGGAATCCATTCGCAAAGGAGCTTCTGAATTCATCAATAAGCCCTTTGATATCAAGGAAGTCGAGATTCACCTGCAGAATGCCTTGGAGAAAAACCGGTTAAAGAGAGAAGTCTTCACCCTGCGAAAAGAGTTGACTGAGAAAAGTGACCGGGATGTCTTAATTGGAGATTCCCCCATTATGACCCAGATCCGGAGCATCATCGAACAGATTGCCGATTCGGATTTGACCGTATTGGTTCGAGGGGAATCAGGAACCGGCAAAGAAATCGTTGCCAGAAAAATTCACGCCCTCTCTTCTAGGGCTAATGAGCCTTTCATCAAAGTCAACTGTGCCGCCATCCCCAGAGATTTATTGGAAGCGGAGCTATTCGGATATGACAAAGGGGCTTTTACCGGGGCTCACAAGAATAAACCTGGTCGTTTTGAGATCGCCAACAAGGGGACTATCTTCTTAGATGAAATCGGGGATATGCATTTAGATTTGCAGTCCAAGCTCTTGCAGGTTCTAGAGCAGCAGGAATTCATGCGGGTGGGGGGGATACAGCCCATCAAAGTGGACGTCAGAATAATCTGTGCCACCAACCGCAACTTAGAAAAAGCCCTGGAGACCCAGGCCATCCGAGACGACCTGTATTACCGGTTAAACGAAATCACCATTCACCTGCCTCCCCTGCGGGAAAGAAGAATCGATGTCCCTCTCCTAATAGAGTTTTTCTTGAGGAGATACGACCTGTTCTACAACAAGATTATTCGCAACCTGACCCCCCGGAGTATGAAGATTCTGCAGGAATACAACTGGCCTGGAAATGTCCGACAGTTAGAAAATCTGATAAAGCAGATTGTAGTCAGGGAAGATGAAGGGGTAATTCCGGACATTCTCAAGCTCTACACCTCTCCTTTGCCAGAGGAAAGTGCTCCTTCGGTCGGTTTGCCTAAAGAAAAAGGCTACTCTCTGAAAAAGAGAATCAGTGAAACCGTAGCCCGAGAAGAGAAAAGGCTAATTGCCGAAGTCTTAAATAAAACTAATTGGAATCGACGGAAAGCAGCCGATATATTAGAGATTTCCTACCGTTCATTACTTTATAAGATCAAAGAGTACAATTTGGGAGGGGAATGATTTTCCCCACTATTTAGCCAGTTGCACTATTTATGAACAGATTTGCACATAGTTGTCCGCTACCGGCTAAGCTCGCCTCTCCCTGAATTTAGACTTAAAGCTCTGTCCTGCTAAAAGAGTCCAGATAAATCCTCAGCCCCAACCACCCCGATTCCGCCTCTCTTTGGCTTATTGGTTGTGTGGCATAAGTTTTGCTCACGTTAAGCCTGATAGCTTATAGGTTGGTTTCCATTCCAGATGACAGAAATAGCTCTCGCCAGCTATAGCTGCAAAGCAGTCCCCACAGTGGACAGTTTTGACCAAAAGTTTTCAGAGGTTCTAAAGTAATGCCGCTAGATTTAATTTCTAAACAGACAAGTGAATTTACCAGGAGGAAAACTATGTTAGTTCAACCCAAGGATGGGAAACAAAATCTTAACCGAAGTTTTGAGGAACTCTTCAAGTCACACCGCAACTTTGGCTTGCAAGCCCTAAAGGAGCTCAAGCGGGCGGAGAGATACTGTGAGTTTCTCTCTTTAGTCATTTTGGACCTAGCCAGTTTGGCAGAGTCCAGACCTAAGTTTCTGGCGAAGTTTTCTCCCCTCCAGCGCGGCGGATATTTGAAAGAACTGCGCGAGTTTATCAGCAGCTCTGTCAGGGAGACAGACCTGGTTTCAGGTTTCGAAGAAAACCGTTTGGGTCTACTTTTGGCGGAAACACCTCAGGAGGGGGCTAAGTCCTTGGCCAAGAGGCTGGAGGAAGGGATAAGGTTTTTTTTGAGGGAGAAGCTGCAGTTGACTTCCCCGGTCCCTTTACCCTTGAAGATTGTCTCTTATCCGGACAAGCTTAAGGGCAAGGAAGAGATACACGCCACTATTCAAGAGTTTATAGACCTAGGATAACCTTACTCAACTAAAGTATTGACCTGGGGATTGGAGTACATATCCCGGTCTATTTATTTTCCAGTCAATTCAGCCTAATAGGCTTCTTTCTATTTTCACACGTAATCAGATTTTGAGGGTAAAGTTACTGCCATCTCAGAGTTGGCCTGTCTGAATAAATAGGAATTGCAGGGGTGAAACTTTCAGCGTATTTTGCAGTATTGGTAGTTTGTAGGATAGTTGTTTTTGTAGGAAATAGATTCGTCTTGAGCAATAATGAAACCAAAGTTTTGCAAGACAGGTTTGAGGATTAAACAAGGAGCGGAAATGCGGATAGTAAGGATATTCTGTTTTGTCGTAGCCAGTTTGTTTCTTCTTTCAATAGCTTTTGCCGAAGAAGGCCGGCTCTTGCGCTTTCCAGATATACATCAAGACCAGATCGTCTTCGTCTACGCCGGAGACCTCTGGAACGTCAATAGCCAAGGGGGAACCGCCTGGAAGTTGACTAACCATCCCGGCTTAGAATTTTTCCCCAAATTTTCCCCGGATGGGAAACAGATAGCCTTTACTGCTGAGTATGACGGAACCAGGAATGTATATCTTCTACCCTCTGCAGGAGGGGAGCCGAAGAGATTGACCTATCACCCAGGGGGTGAAAGGACCGCAGAGAGAATGGGGTATGAAGATATGGTCTTAGACTGGTTTCCAGACGGAAGTAAGGTGCTGTTCCGCTCCCGAAGAGAGACATTTAGCAGTTGGTTGGGAAAACTGTACGGCATTCCGGTAGAAGGTGGATTGGCAGAGCCTTTGCCTGTCCCAGAAGGTGGACTGGCCTCTTTTTCACCGGACGGAAAAAAAATTGCCTATTGCCGGACTTTCCGGGACTTCCGCACCTGGAAGCGCTACAAAGGGGGGATGGCCCAGGAGATCTGGATCTATGATTTGAATACCTATGAGATTGAAAGGGTCACGGATTATGAAGGGGTGGACCATTTCCCGATGTGGTATAAAGACAGGATCTATTTTGTCTCGGACCGGACCGGCACTTCTAATATTTACTGCTACGATTTGAAAACCAGACAGACCAGACAAATTACTACTTACACCGACTATGACGTCAAGTGGCCCAGTTTAGGCCCGGATGCAATAGTCTATGAAAATGGCGGCTATTTATATGTCTTAGATTTGCCCTCTGAAAGAGTGCGCCAAGTATCTGTCCAACTAAACTCCGACCGGATTTTGGCCCGGGCGGAATTCGCCAAAGTCTCAGAGAGCATCCTGGACTACAATCTCTCCCCGGACGGCAAGAGAGCGGTCTTAGGTGCCCGGGGTGAAGTCTTCACGGTTCCGGCTGAAAAGGGAAATACCAGAAATCTCACCAACTCTTCCAATGCTCACGAGAAATACTCCAGCTGGTCGCCGGACGGAAAATGGATTGCTTATGTCTCGGACAAAAGCGGAGAAGATGAAGTTTACCTGGTCCCCCAGGATGGAAAAGGGGAAGAAGTTCGTCTGACTTTTGAGGGCCAGGCTTACAAGTATGCGCCGGTCTGGTCGCCGGATAGCAAGAAGTTAATTTTTTCAGATAAGAACCTGAAACTTTACTATGTGGAGCTTGACTCAAAAGAGATGGTTTTAGTTGACCAAGCCAAGAGATGGGAGATTCGGGACTACAGCTGGTCCCCGGATAGTAGATGGATTGGCTACGCTAAGCCTCTGGACAATCAATTCTCGGCAGTCTTCCTCTACTGGCTGGATAAAAAGGAGAGCTTTCAAGTCTCGACCGGCTATACCAATGACTCTGAGCCAATCTTTGACCCGCAGGGGAAATATCTCTATTTTTTCTCCAACCGGGACTTCAACGCCGTCTTAGGGAATCTTGATCCCAGCTTTACCTATAACCGGATGACTAAAATATACGCCGTCACCCTTCAGGCTGACAGCGCTTCTCCTTTTGCTCCGCAGAGCGATGAAGTTGACTTGGAGAAGAAGGAGGAAAAGAGAGAGGAAGAAGACAAAGACAAGAAAACAAAGAAAGAGGAGAAGGTTAAACCGGTCCAGATTGACACAGAGGGAATTAGCGAGCGCCAGATGGGTTTTCCCATCAGCCCGGGCAACTACTTCGGATTAAGAGCTGGGGAAAGGAAAGTATTCTATCTCTCCACTGCCACAGGAGGCCTCTCTGGCAAAGCTGACCCTGACACTACCTCACTGCATATTTTCGACCTGGAGAAAAGAAAGGATAGCATTTTCCTGTCCGGAATTGATGGATACGATATTTCTTCAGACGGAAAGAAAGTCATCTACAAGAAAGGGAAACAGCTGGGCATCGTGGAAGCCAAGGCAGAAAGCCCGGCTAAAGCAGGAGATGGCTCTCTGGACTTGTCCAATATGCAGACCAAGGTCAATCATCAACAGGAATGGGAGCAGATGTTCAACGAAGCCTGGAGGCTGCAGAGAGATTTCTTCTACGCCCCTACTATGCATGGAGTAGACTGGACCAAGATGAAAGAGAAATACGGGCAGCTTTTGCCCTATGTTGCCCACCGCACAGACCTGACTTATCTATTGGGGGAAATGATTGGAGAGTTGGCCTGCTCCCACACCTATGTGGGTGGTGGGGAGTTCCCCGAATTCAAAAAGGTAAAAGTAGGTCTCTTGGGCGTTGACTGGGAGCCTGATAAAAGTTCCGGCTTTTACCGGATAAAGAAAATTTTGAAAGGGGAAAACTGGAAAGAGGACCTGCGCTCTCCTTTGACTGAAGCCGGCCTAGAGGTCAAGGCCGGTGACTATATTCTGGCCGTGGATGGTGAAGCGTTAAGTACTGCTGTCAGTCCCTTTAGCCTGTTTGTCAATAAGACCGATAAACTGGTGAGCTTGACCATCAATCCCAGGCCCACCCTTAAAGGGGCACATGAAATCACGGTCAAGCCAATCGAGAACGAATCCGAGCTGCGCTACTTCAACTGGGTGGAGGAAAACCGGCTCAAAGTGGAACAGGCTACCAACGGTAAGGTGGGCTACCTGCACATACCGGATATGGGGGGCAACGGCTTAAACTGGTTTGTCAAACAGTACTTTCCCCAGATTAACAAGGAAGGTTTAATCATCGACGTGCGCTACAATGGAGGAGGGTTTGTCTCTGAGATGATATTGGAGAGATTGAGAAGAATAGTGGTGGGGATGGGCTCCTCCCGTAATGCCGCTGATTACACTTACCCGGGTGCAGCTTTTTATGGCCATATGGTCTGCTTGATCAATGAATATGCGGCCTCGGATGGCGACATATTCCCTTACTTCTTCAGAGAATATGGGCTGGGTCCTGTGATTGGCAAGAGAACCTGGGGTGGAGTGGTCGGTATCCGAGGATTTCGTCCCTTAGTAGACGGCGGCTACATAACCGTGCCAGAATTTGCTGCCTTCAGTATGGAGAGTAAATGGATTATGGAAAATCACGGAGTAGATCCAGACATCGAAGTGGACAATCTGCCCAAACTGGTCATGCAGGGGAAAGACCCCCAGTTAGAAAGAGGGATAGAAATCCTGCTGAAGAAGATAAAAGAGGAGCCTAAGAAACTGCCGGAAAGGCCGTCTTATCCTGAAAAGAGGTAGACTCATAACTGCAATCGAAATAGATTTGCTCAGGCCCAGGCTTAGATAGCTGGGCCTTTTTATCATCAAACACTCCTTAGCCAGTCATTATTGAGAGAAAGTGATTGAGTTTTCCGACTTACGGATGCTTATATTCCAACAGCGCGTTGTTGGAAAGTAAAACTACACCCTGGTGTTTGAGTTTTGGTAATGTCATATAGTCTGTTAGCCGATTCTCTGGTAGTCGTCCACTTTCTCTGGATTTCATTTATGTTAGCCGGCTTTGGTCTGACCCTATGCGGGATTTTTTTCAAAAAAGCACTCCTGGACTGGTTCTGGTTCAGAACCATCCATTTAGCCGGGATAATTTATGTGGGCATTCTCTCGGTTCAGGGAAGATTATGCCCCCTGACTATCTGGGAAAATGCGCTCCGCCCTAAAGTTGAGGCTGAAGCAACTTACTCTGGCTCATTTATCATCCACTACCTGGAGAAATTAGTTTATCCTGAGATCGATCCAGCCTGGTTACAGCTTGGAACCCTTGGCTTAGGGGTCTTTACTTTTTTAGCTTACGTTATTGCACCGCCGCTCAAAATCAAAGGACTCATTCGAGAAAAGAAATCTTAAGAGTTATCTATTGTGCAAATTTACAGGACAATCAAGTTGAGAAAATAGTCAGAACTAATCTCAGAACTACGACCAGAGGAGAAAAAAACAATGATAGACCTGAAGAACAAAGTGGCACTTATCACAGGTGCTTCTCGAGGAATTGGCCGGGCTACCGCGATTTCGTTTGCTAAAACCGGCTGCCAGGTGCTCATCAATTACCACAGCAATGGAAAAGCGGCCAAGGAAGTATTAGCAAAGGTCAGAAAGCTTGAAGTAGAAGCAGAAATTTTCAAGGCGGATGTCTCTAGAAAAATTGAAGTGGAGCAAATGGTGGATTTTACTTTGGGTCGCTTAGGCCATATAGATATTTTGGTGGCTAATGCCGGAATCTGTAAATATGCTCCCATCGACAGTCTGACCGAAGCTGAGTTGAAAGAAACTGTGGAAATAAATCTCTATGGGGTTTTCTATCCGATTACTTGCCTGGTGCCTTATATGAAAAAAAGAAAACAAGGCAACATCATAACCATCTCCTCCACGGCCGGACAGTGGGGAGATCCTTTTCACTCCCATTACGCAGCGACCAAAGGGGCTGTCATCAGTCTGACCAAATCTTTAGCCGTGGAGCTGGCGCCACACAAAATTAGAGTCAATTGTGTGGCTCCGGGCTGGGTGGAGACAGATATGAGCCAGGAGGCCTTAAGCGGTGAAGACAGGGAAAAGATATTCTCCCAAATACCCCTGGGACGAGCTGCCAAGGCCGAAGAAATAGCCGACAGCGTTCTCTTTTTGGCATCGGAGCTGTCTAGTTTTGTGACCGGAGAGATACTCAATGTGAATGGCGGAGCGGTCTTATGCGGATGAAAGCTAACTTAACAAGAAGCAGAAACAAAATTGGCCCGACCCCAGAATCTGAACATCTTTCGCAGGTTTTTACCCAGTTGCTTATACTCAGGGATCTTTGAGATTTGCTTCATTTTTTTCTTGACAATAAAACAGAAATCCTTTGATTTGTCAGCGTTGGCAGGCTGTTGGAAAGGCTCGAAGCTCAGTAAAAAGAGGTCGAGCTTTGGTTGAAATTAGTAATTAAGGTTTTTGAAACGGTTTTGGTGTGGGGAAAGGGAATTCCAGCACGTTTTTAGACTCTTATTGCTGGTTTTGAACTAACAGGGAAGTTTCTCAAGAGTATCAAGTCAGGCGTCGCGTACGCCTGCCGAGGTACATACTGCCTTGGTCACTTTGACGTGAGAATCTGGAGAAGCAATGGCAGTCCACAAGTCGAAAACTCCGATTTAGGATTTAGAGTTTGGCTGTCCAACAAAGGGAGAGACAGGCTCAAATCCGGTGTGATGTGCAGTACAAAAAAAGCAAACAGGAATCTCCGAAGGTCTTCAAGAATGAAACTTTCACTCCAGTTGGCAGGTTCATTCTGATAATGGCTCGTATTAAGCTTGGAGTTTTGGAGGAGGGCCAGAAGAAATCCAGAAGAAAGTAGCCACTAATAAGCGTAAATTGTCCAACAACCAAAAAATCCCACAGCAAGGGAGGTAGTGATGAAAAGGAGCTTTCTCTCAACAGTCTCAATTCTTAGTTTATTAGTTCTTTCTCTGGCTACGGCTGGCTGGGCTAGAGAGGATGAATCGCCAAGTCTGCAAAGCAGCCGATTCTTGCAAGATCCTGGCCAGCCTGATACTGTCTATACGACCATAGACGCCCCTTTAGTCATTCCCCAGGGAGGGGGGGATGTAGTGGTGAGACTGAGGGCCAAGACTGACAATTCCGGGGCGGGTAACGATATAGTAGCCATAGTGGTCCCTTTAATAGTAACTAGCAGTGACCCCGCGGCTCAAATCTACTTAGCTGACACTACTGTAGCATTCATATTCAACGGCACAGCTGTGGCAGCCTGGCCGATCAGACAGGTGACGGTTGACTCCAACAATTTCGTAGTAGGTGCGGTAATCTTCTCTGGCAGTGGACTTCTCTCCGGTACCCATCTTCTGGCTAACCTCAAGTTGCATGTCACCGGTCCGACTACCCTTATCATCGACACACTTTTTTTCCCACCTGCGGCCAACCTTGGCTTCACCACCAGCTTGGCAGTAGACTATCAGCCTAAGTGGAAGTCAGGCAGTTACCCGGTGGCCTGTCCCACCTGCCCGGCCAATCAAGCTCCGGTCCTAAACCCGATTGGCTCCAAATCGGTCAACGAAGGGCAGACTCTCAGTTTTAGAATATCTGCCACGGATCCCGATGCCACTATTCCGATCCTGAGTGTGGCTAATAAGCCCAACAATGCAGTCTTCGTAGACTCAGGCAACGGGGCTGGCTCTTTTGTCTTTACTCCCACTTTTACTCAATCCGCCATCTATAATGTCACCTTCAAAGCCAGCGATGGCCAGCTCTCTGACAGCGAAATTGTTCAAATCACAGTAAACAATGTCAACCGGCCTCCGGTCTTGGCAGCCATCGGAGCTAAGTCTGTGGATGAGGGTCAGGTTTTGTCATTTAAGGTATCAGCTACTGATCCAGACGGGGATACTGCTGCTCTGACAGCTGTGGGTGTTCCGACCAATGGCAATCTTGTGGATTCTCTCAACGGGAGTGGAGGGTTTTTCTTTAATCCTGATTTCACGCAGTCTGACGTATACAATGTCGTTTTCATAGCCTCAGACGGAGTTTTAGCAGATAGTGAAGTTGTGCAGATAACCGTTAATAATGTTAATCGCGCTCCGGTTTTGGCAGCCATTGGAGCTAAGTCTGTCGACGAGGGTCAGAATCTTTCCTTTAAGGTGACTGCTACTGATCCAGACGGGGATACTGCTGCTCTGACAGCTGCGGGTGTTCCGACCAATGGCAATCTTGTAGATTCTCTCAACGGGAGTGGAGGGTTTTTCTTTAATCCTGATTTCACGCAGTCTGACGTATACAATGTCGTTTTCATAGCCTCAGACGGAGTTTTAACAGATAGTGAAGTTGTGCAGATAACCGTTAATAATGTTAATCGCGCTCCGGTTTTGACAGCCATCGGAGCTAAGTCGGTGGATGAAGGTCAGACCTTGTCCTTCAAGGTCTCGGCAATTGATCCGGACGGGAATACCCCCAATCTGGCCGCCCTGAATAAACCGACTAACTCTGATTTTGCGGACTCCGGTAACGGCAGAGGAGGATTTGTATTTAGCCCGGATTTCACCCAGGCCGATGTGTACAATGTTACTTTTATAGCTTCAGATGGAATCTTAGCAGATACAGAGATTGTGCAGATTACAGTTAATAATGTCAACCGGGCACCGGCCATAGACCCGATTGGTTCAAAGAGCGTGCAGGAGGAAAACACTTTGGCATTCAGGGTGTCTGCTTCTGACCCGGATGCTGACGTTCCTTCGCTTACTGTGCCGAATCCACCGGCCAATGCGGTCTTTGTCGATTCCGGCAATGGAGCCGGAGGGTTTGTCTTTAATCCGGATAGTACTCAGGCAGCAGTCTACCCGGTGACCTTTATTGCCAGTGATGGGAGTTTAGCGGACACGGAAGTAGTTACTATCACGGTGACCGAGCAGGCCAATCAGCCACCGGTGTTGGCGGCCATAGGGTCTAAGTCGGTTGATGAGGGGCAGAGTCTGTCATTTAAGGTTACTGCCACTGACCCGGATGGGACTGATCCTGTTTTGGCTGTACCGAATCCACCCCTGAACGCCAGTTTTGTAGATTCCGGCAATGGGATTGGTGGGTTTGTTTTCAATCCGGACTACACACAGGCCGCGGTATACAATGTCGTTTTCATAGCCTCAGACGGAGTTTTAGCAGATAGTGAGGTTGTGCAGATAACGGTTAATGATGTCAACCGGGCTCCAGTCTTAGATCCTATCGGACCAAAGAGTGTGGCCGTAAGCTCAAGTCTTAATTTCAGAGTTCACGCCACAGATCCGGACTTAGATCTTATATTCTTAACCGCCCCTAATGTTCCGAACAATGCCTCTTTCGTAGATAGCGGCAATGGTTCAGGTAGCTTCAACTTTTCTCCAACAACCGGTCAGGCCGGGGTTTATTTGGTCAAATTCAAAGCCTCGGATGGCACTCTGGCAGACAGTGAAATAGTTCAGATAACAGTCACCGAGGGGGGAGACCAGCTTCCTTTCTTAACTATTTCCTTAGACCAGAATTACTGCTGGCCTCCCAACCACAAAATGGTATCAGTAACAGCTACAGTACTAGCCACGGATGACCGGGATCCTTCTCCGACCGTGGTGCTCTGGTCAGTGACCAATAGTGAGCCGGACGATGCCAAAGGCGTGGGGGATGGTTCCACAGTCAATGACATCCAGGATGCAAGTATTGGCACATTGGATTTAAATCTAGCGCTGCGCTGCGAGCGAGATGGCCGGGGGAGTGGACGTACTTACACTATTTGTTACCGGGCCACGGATAATGCGGGCAACTCCACAACCACTTGCGCTACTTTCTTGGTGGCGCACGATATGGGTGGTAGCACTTCCAGCAGTTCTGCCCAAGGGACATCAGTTGCCTTAGTAGGAAACCATCCCAACCCCTTCAACGCGACCACCAGCATCAGCTTCAGTCTTCCAGAACCTGGCAGTGTTACTTTAAGCTTATACAATATCACCGGCCACTTAGTCAAAGAGTTTAGCTTCCCGGCTGCAGCCGGCGATCACTCCGTAATCTGGGACGGGACCGATAATCAGGGCAACCAGATAGCCTCCGGTGTTTATTTCTACCGACTGAAGGCGG
>Ga0209324_10001730_pt1 | contig 15116 bp, 9 predicted proteins | sample Rifsed19ft3_FD_184015 | JGI IMG/M metagenome (GOLD analysis project Ga0209324, IMG submission 184015) | Soil microbial communities from Rifle, Colorado, USA - sediment 19ft 3 (version 2) | ecosystem: Environmental > Terrestrial > Deep subsurface > Rock core/Sediment | place: Rifle, Colorado...
TGAATTTTGCTAGCGGTTCGCGTATATTCAACCTCGAATCTACGGTGATTTTCCCGCAGGGACTTTCACCCATTAGTTAATACCCATGCTGGGCGTACACAACCAGGGACTTGATTTTCAAGTCATGGATACCTTTAAAACCAGAAGTCAAAGAACAAATCCAGAAGGAAAAAAGGTATGGAAGTGATATCAAGGAAATAGCGTCAACTGATAGACCAGAGGTAATGGATGCCGTAACCAGGATATTACCCCCGCAATATTTTCAACACGAACTTGTTATAGGGAAAGGAACTTATCATTCGGTCATCAAGATTATGAACAATGGCTGGCGAATCATCGCTACCATACCAGAAGCGACTTTTCTTGAACCTGTTCATACCAGTATATTTTATATAAGCATTATCAGCGGTATTATCGCCTGTGTGGTCATCGCGGCATCTATTATCATTGGACGGCTCAGTACAAAACGTATCCATGCCTTCGCTTCAATATCCAAAGAAATTGCCAGAGGTAATTTTACCAATGAAGTCCCTTTCACCAATGGTGACGAGATTGGACAGTTAGGGAAGTCCTTTAATATCATGACCACATCTATCAAACAAAAGATTGAACAGCTCAGGTATCTTAATGATATAGCTGTAGAAATACATTCTCATATTGAGATCGAACATCTTCTTCAAGACCTTGTCAACATTTCCCGAAGGATAATTAATGCCGAGATGGGGAGCTTAGTCTTACTAGACGAACAAGGTGAAAATATTAAATATTTCAAGGTCTCCATGCCAAATCCCTGCCAGATTAAAGGACAACCCATAGGGAAAGGGCTTTTAGGCGCAGTGATAAAGAAAGGACAAACCATTCGATTAGATGATATAACAAAGGATCTGCGTTCTATAAAATTACCAGAAAATCACCCGCCGATCCGTACGCTTCTGGGCGTGCCACTCGTAACAAATAGTAGTACGGTAAGCGGCGGGTTATTCCTGGCCAACAAGGCTAACAACGAGTGTTTTACGTTAGAGGACGAAGAAATTCTCCTTACCATAACCTATCAGGCGTCTGTTGCCATAGAAAATGCAAGACTCTATGGACAAGTACAACAGCTTGCCGTTACCGATGGACTTACCGGTTTACTGAATCATAAGGAATTTCACAAGAGATTGGATGAAACGATTGAGGGTTCGAAACGTTATCATTATACGGTCGCACTTCTCATGATCGACATTGACCATTTCAAGAAGTTCAATGATACCTACGGTCATCAGGTTGGAGACCAGGTATTAAGGGTCGTTGCTGATGTAATAAAATCGCAAGTCAGAACCGTTGATGTAAGTGCACGTTATGGAGGCGAAGAATTCGCTGTAATAGTGAGAGATGACGCTGCTTCTTCTCCCCTTGTACTCGCAGAGCGTATACGTTCCACTGTTTACGCATACCCAATCAGGCACGATGGAATACGATCTCAATTATCTGTAAGTATCGGAGTTGCCTGTTTTCCTAAAGACGCAGATAATGCAAAAGACCTTATAAAAAGGGCGGATGAAGCGTTATATATAGCAAAAGAGACTGGCCGAAACAGGCTATGCTGTTACAAACCCGCACAGCCAGATTAAAAACAGTTGTTTGCTTTTTGTTAAGGCAAAAGATAAAACAACCGATAATTCTATTTATCAGGTTTGGATTCTGTAGAGACAGGTTTGAAACCTGTCTCTACTTTTTATGAGGATTCCAATATCGAATAAGGATAAGAAAACCTCATAATTCGAAATTCCTTGTTCGATATTCGTTATTCATTACATGGTTAAATTAATCCGTAATTTTAACTTAGCGCTTATGGGGATAAACCCCCGCTCTACAATTTCCGACTTGTTCGGGTTAAGACCTGGAAAAATAAGCAATGAGAACTAGTATTTTCTTAAAATTTTTCTTTACCTTTTTATTGGTAACTCTATTACCGATTCTGGGTCTGATTGCATATAATGACTGGAAAGACAAGGATATACTTATACAGGCCAACAAAAATACCATTAAAGGTGATGCAGAAAGGGTTGCCAGCAATATCGACGACCTTTTATTGTCTCACAAAACGCTTGTTTGTAATATAAGGAATAATCATGCCCTCATTGATTATCTTAAAGGGAATCGTGTCTCCAAACAAAAAATCAAGAATTGCGCTGTCCAATGTTTGAATACATTACAAAAACTATCTCCTTATTATGAAGGTATTATCCTTTTAGATAAAGGAGGAAAAGAAAGGTTTTCAACCTCAACGGCATTTAAATACAATTTTTCACAAAGAGATATATTTAAAGAAGCATTAGAGGGAAATATTTATGTTTCTGAGCCATCGATGGATGGCAACAAGTCTTACATCTACTGCAGCGCCCCTGTGAAGGATGCGGAAGATAATGTCATTGCAGTATTAGTACTGGCCACTGATGCAAAGTGGCTTCACTCACTCATCGAAAAAGAAAAAGACCGTCTGGGCAAGGGGGTAGTTTGTGTCTTATCTGATAAACAGGGAGTTCGAATTGCGCACGCTTCAGACAGGAATCTTCTCTTTAAATCATGGATACCTCTCCCTCCCGCCGTCGAAAAAGAACTTATCTCAAAAAATAGTTATGGAGAATGTATTACCGAAATTGGGTCTACCAACTATCAGGAAGTAGCCGACACCCTAAGAAATAGCCGTGAAAGTACCTATTTTAAACACAGGTTATTTGTAAACCCCGAAATTAATCACGGTTTTTGTATTGCCTTAAAGCAAAAGGACTGGAAGCTTATCTATACCATGCCGCAGTCTACATTTTTTTACTTTGTAAACCGAATTACCCTGCATGCTATCTTCACAACGATTGCGGTCGTTATCCTGCTTTTCTTTATATCATGGATGATATCCAAGAGCCTGCTGAGACCCATTTATAAACTGAAAACTGCCGCCGTAAAGATCTCTGAAGGCGAATTCGATCACCCTGTCAAAACCAGCAGAAAAGACGAATTGGGAAAACTCGTCCTCCTCTTCGACGACATGCGTAAACGATTGCAGTCAATGAACAATACCTTAAAAGAAATTCACCTTGAAACTATTTATACGCTGATAAAAATATGCAGAGGCTTTGAAAAAGAAGGATTGATTATGCACCTTTTACGCACCAGTGAGTATTCAACGGTTATTGCAAAACACCTGGGGCTTGATACTGTTTTTATAGATACCATCCGATATTCCAGCCTCCTGCATGATATTGGCCTGGTAGCCGTTCCACAGTATATCAGAGAAAAGGCAGATTTTTTAACACAGGCGGAATTAGAAGTCTTGAAATCACATACCATTTATGGCGAACAATTTTTCAGTAAAAAACCCTTTTTCCAAATGGCGCGGGATATTGCATTACATCATCATGAGAATTGGGATGGGACAGGATATCCAGACGGTATTAAAAATGGAGCTATTCCTCTTGCGGCGCGTATCGTCAGGATTGCTGATATATTTGATAATCTGACCTATCCCACAGGTACCTGCAGGCCGGAATTAATAAACACTTATGAACCCTGCGCATCTAAAACAGATGCCATGAATATCATCCTGAGATATTCTGGTATTCATTTTGATCCCACGATTACCAATATATTTAAACAACTCGTAGAATCAAATCTTATTGGAAATAATACAGGAAGATATACAACCGGGAACTGATTTTTTAGAACAGGCGCAACAGTTCAGCCCACCGCAAAGCAAAGGACGCAAAAAAAACGTTACTGCTCAGCAGGTGTTATTTTTTACTATAAAAGAAATGAATAACATATAACAAGAAATGAACAATTAAAAAGTAAAAAAAGATGAGTGCCGGCAATAAAAAATATGATTTGGAAGAGCGGCTGATTCAGTTTATCAAAGATTTTACAAAAGTTGATAAAGGTATTACCGAATGCAAAGAATTGATTTCAATCTTTGTGAGAAGTATAGAAACTGCCCGAAAAAGTAAATCGTCAAAAAGCACTTAAACATTTTTCACTTCTTGTTATATGTTATTATTAAAATTAAGTTACTCAGCATTTACTTTCTAAAAACACTACCTTTGCGCTCTTTGCGCCTGCGGTGAACTATTACAAATAAGCCGGTGTTCCTGCACGTTCAGGATATCACGCCTGAAGCGCTCCAGTATTTCTTGCCATTCCATCTATTTTTTCAAGAAAATCATTAAAATGAAACGGTTTAGAAATGAAATCCACCCTGCTCATTTCAATAAATGCGCTGCACTCTGGAGACAAAGTATCCCCTGTCATCAAGATTATTTTACCTTTCATGGCTGGTATATGGCTCATCATCCACTCATAGAGTTGAATTCCAGACATTTCTCCGGGCATCTTTAAGTCCATAACAACTATACCAAAATGATCTTTCTGGATAGCCATTATGGCATCTTTTGCATTGGATACTGACGTTACGTGACAGCCTTTTGTTGTCAACAATTCAGTGCAAGACTCGGCAATGCTGACCTCATCTTCCACCAATAATAACTGTAAACCCTTAAAATTATATTTCCTTTTAATAACAGGTAAATTGATATCTTCATTCGTTTGTTCCTTAATGGAAAGCATGACAGTAAATATAGCGCCTTTCTGAGTGTTATTACCTATAATCGTTCCGCCATGCTCTTTTATGATGCCATAACTTACAGCCAATCCCAGACCCGTACCCTTTCCCACCGCCTTTGTGGTATAAAAGGGTGTAAATAATTTTTCCATATCCTGTATACCTGGCCCGTTATCCTCAAATTCAATAACAATCTCCCCCCCCCTCCGGAACGTACGAAGAGTCAATATCCCTCTATCAGGAATATTTTTCACGGCATCATAAGCATTGTTAATCAGGTTGATAAAGACCTGCATAAGCTGTACCCGATCAGCAATCGTCATAGGCAAATCCTGGGAAAGCGATTGTTCTACCTTAATATTATTAACCCGCAGTTCGTGAAGTTTTAAAGCTAATGCCTCTTTTAACACTTCATTAATATTAATAAATTGTTCCTTTCTAACGGTCTTACGCTTTGTCGCAAATTTAAGGAGGTTCTCGACAATACGGGCACAACGCTGGGATGCGTCTATAATATGCTGTAATCTATTCGTTGCGCTCTTTGATAATTTTTCACGCATCATCATGAGTTCACCAAAATTTAAAATAATCGACAGCGGGTTATTCAATTCATGGGCAACTCCAGAAATCATCGTCCCCAAACTGCTCATCTTTTCAGCCTGTATGAGTTGTTCCCGCAATACATTTTGTTCTGTAACATCATAACCAAACAGGTTAATGTTTGAAACGGCATCATACTCATCCTTAAAATAGGTTACATTCCATAAAATATCACGGACATGATGATCCCGAGTAGCAAAAGGCATCTCTATCTGTTCTCCCCTATCACCACTCAAGAGCATTTGAATATCATCCAGTAAATCTGACATTCTGTCCCTGGGGATGAAAACATCTACCACCGATTTTCCAAAAACTTCTTTTAGCGTATATCCAAACCTATTCTCTATAGCACGATTCACAAACACTATTTTCCCCTTTGAATTTATCGTCACTACGTACACCTTCGTATTTTGTATCAGGGCATCCAGGAATTTCTTTTGATTGTACATCTTTTTTTTAGTTTCACTCAATCTCAGCGTATTTTCTCTTAACAAATTTTCTAAACTCTCATGGTATTCAGATACCCTTTTTTCCAAATCATGCCGTTCTGTTACATCACGAACAAATGCACTTACAACATAATTTTTATGAGAAGTATCGTATTGTACGGAACAAAATATTTCAACGTCCAATACTTTGCCGTATCTTGTCAACAAAGCCGTAACCAGGCGGTTATCCTTCGGCGCGCTTATCAACACGTTGTATTGTTCCTTAACAACCGCTACATTCTCGCTGGGAATAAGATCGAACAAGTACATCCTGGACATTTCCCTTGCGCTATATCCAAGTAAATCGAGTCCTAGCCTGTTCACATGCAGAAATTTTCCATGACTGTCCATCTTGAATATAATCTCAGGCGCATTTTCAACCATGTCCTTGTATTTCTTTTGTGATGTAGTAAGACTGTCCAGGAGCATGGTATTCATCAGAGCAACGGTAATTTGTGCTGATACCTGATCTATGAGATTACGGTGGGTTTCCGTATACTGAGCGCCGCTCTTACTTACAATATTTATGCAACCAGATAAGGCATTATCAATAAATAGTGGATAGACCATGTATGAGGTTATCTTATCATTATCCAACATGCACTTTTCGCCACGGTCTCTATCTTTATACAATTCGTTCTTAATAACGGCTTTCCCAAATTTTGACACATCCTCATAAAAATATCTTTCCAGGGTTGTCGTTAATTCTGTGCTTATTTGAAAGTTATGTATATTTTGCTCTAAATCCAGTAAATAGGTATAGTATTCACCGCTCGATTCAAACCTCGATATTATACTAAAATAATCAAACTCAACGATTTTTCTAAGCTCAAGGCATAGCGCATTACAAAAATCTTTGTACGTCTGATAAGAAAGCACTAGTCGGTTTATATTTTTGGCAATCTCTCGTTCCTGTTCCAGTCTTTTTAAGATACGATCTGTATCAATCTTTTGAAATACCCTTCTGAGTATTCCCTTCAAACTTTCACAGTGAACGGGTTTCGTTATACGCTCATAAAAACCCTGGCCCAGCATCTTCATTTCTAATGTAATGTCCATATCACCCTCTTTAGTCATAGGAACTACTACGGTGTGGGGACAATATCTTTTTAAGCTCTGGATAGAGACGATCTGTTTGTCAAGTTCTCGCTCCACATCTAGCAGAATTACATCGAAGCGTTTCTTGTTCTTCAGCAATCCATATAAATCCCGCTCATCATAAACGAAAGATGCCTCATAGTCCTCCTGGACAAAATAATCACGCAAAGTAGCGTATTCTGTATCCTTGCCACCGAGAGAAATAACAAGGATTTTTTTAATTGTAGTAACTAATTCATTCATCATTTTAATACACACCAATTATGACAACAAAACTAACCATGTATTTGCCTTTTTATACATTGCCACCTTCTTTTTTGCAATTAAAATATTACATGGACGCAATACGATATTTTATAACTCGATATGTAAAAAATGTCGGACATCATTATCGCAATTAAAACGACTACTATATAACGATCTCACGAATCAGAGAAGCCTTTTTCCTGCCAATACCCTCCACGCAAGAAAGCTCATGCACACTGGCCGTAATTACTTTCTCCACACTTCCAAAACGCTCTAACATCCTTTTGGCTATCCTTGGCCCTACCCCTGGCATCCCTGAAGCATGAATAACTTCCTAGTCAGTAAGCGCCTTGGTCGTCTGCCTGCCCTCTTTAATATTTCATCACGGCATTTGACATCCTGAATACCAGCCATTACCAATATTTCAGCAGTGCCGTCAGGTGATTTTGAAAAGACCAAAGGAATCTGCCATGAAATTGACAATGAAACAATCGCTCCCTTAATCACCTGCGGATCAATTTCATAACCCGTGTAAAATAAATCTGTACCCTCTATTATCATTAACTGAACTTAGGCTTATCGCTTTAATCGGGATGCCTGAGAAAATAATCTTCCATCAATAATTGATATAACAAAGTCCTTTGTTGTTTTTCGTTCGACCGCAATATGTCTGTTTATGAGATAATCTCCAATAAACAACCTCTTTTCTTCTACCATAATGTTACTTTTACGCAATATCTCTGGAATTCCACCATCTCTTTCCCGATAGTCAATTTCAATGAGAATATTCACGGTAAACCCTCATGAGCCAAGTGCTCACAAAAGAGCATAAATATATCACCCTCCCTTAATCCCTCGTTCGACTGAGCTCACGATGAAGTCGCGGGCGGGAAAGTTCCCTCGCCCCTTGTGGGAGGGGGTCTGGGTGAGGAGTATTTTCGTGTCAAAGACTCCAGCATCTTATAGAAACGTAACCCGTCTGTCATCAAATATATGATTAACAGCGGTCACATGTTTATCACGGGCATTGCCTGGATCAATCTCAATCACTATTGATTCTTCCTGATCCGAAGAGGCACGATATAAAATTTCCCCCTTCGTTCCCAAAACCTGGCTTGTGCCAATAAAGGTAAGTAATTCTTCTGAACGCTTCTCCACCCCAATACGGTTAGCGGTAACAGCAAAAACCCTGTTCTCGATACACCGCGTAATCATTGCCTGCGGACAATAAGGAAGTACAAGATTGGCCGGATGGCAGATAATGTCCGCTCCTTTTAAAGCCAGGTATCTCGCCACTTCCGGAAAGAACCAATCGAAACAAATCATCATACCGATCCTTGCGTGCCCAATGTCATAAACTCCCAATTCGGTATTTCCCGGTTCGAACCACCTTTTCTCATGATAAAACAGATGCAGTTTCCTATAACAAGCAATAAATCCATCCGGACCTACCAGCACGGCTGAATTATAACAACAATTATTTTCCCGTTCAGCCAGGCCAGCCACGATATACAGGTGTTTTTTCTTTGCCAGATTTATCAATGATTGTGTCGTCTGCCCATCAGGAACTTTTTCAGCCAGGGCGACGGTCTCTTCTCTTGAGGTAAACTGATAACCCGTATTAAACAATTCAGGCAACACCATCAAATCGGCATCTAAGTCATTCATCTGTAAAAAGGCCTTATCTACGTTTTCGCTCTTCTTACCAAAGACAGGAAATGTTTGCAAAAATCCCACCCTCATCTCATTTCCTTTAAATGAAAGACAAACATCCGTTCTTTATTCAACGGACTAATAATCACAAGAATGACTTCCGCATCAGGTTCCACATAATAATTTGGGAATTCGTACTTACAAATGGCACGATAAGACGTAGATATTCTTACCCCCAGGTTAGCAGGCTTGGCGTGCGTATCGTTTTGTTCAATGATCGGTTGAATAGGTTTATTTTTATACACCAATACGGCGTGATAATCCTTTGTAAAATCAGAAGAATTTCCGTACAAAACGACATGAAATGACAGGATATCCTCCGCTTCCAGGGGAAACTGAATTATCTCTGTCTGTGTTAATTTTCTGGACTCCAAAGCCGCCCGCCTTGCCTCATAGGCGAGTAAGCTGAATTTTGTATTTAATGTTGCCCATTCATAACCATCGCCTGCAACAGTCGTCCACTCATCCAAAAATGCAAAATAGTCCGTATCTTTACTATTTTCACCGTACTCAATAGCCCTCCTGATTTGTTCATCGGACAGACTATAGTATACGGCATGTGCATTTTCAGAAACTACAATAAACAGAAATAATATCCACAGCAAAAGAAACTTTCGTCCCATTTTTATTCGCCATACCTTAAAAGATTCCTTGAAATCATTATAAAATTACTCGTATAATACTAACAGAATTGTATCATTATAGTATAGTGGAAAAACCATGGATAATATTAAGGAATTTATGAAGGTAACTTTTCTGGGAACAGGGACTTCTCACGGAGTCCCTATGATCGCCTGTAATTGCAAGGTCTGTACCTCTAACAATCCCAAAAACAAACGGATGCGCACCTCTGTTCTTGTTAGTAAAAACGGTTACAACATCCTCATTGATGCCACACCGGAGTTGAGACTCCAGTGTATTAAGAACCATGTCACAAGACTGGACGCCGTACTCATTACCCATCCCCATGCAGACCATATCTTCGGTTTGGACGACCTTCGCCGTTTCAACATGGTACAACGCATGGATATCCCCATTTACGGTACTTCAGAGACACTCGACACCATACGTAACGTCTTTTCGTATGTATTTAATAACGAACCAGACCCCGGTGGTTATAAACCCAGGTTTTCTCTGAATACTATCAATAGCAATTTAAAAATAGGCAGTCTTGCAATCGAGCCTATTGAGGCTATTCATGGAAATGGAGAGGTCACAGGATACAGGTTTGAGAAATTTGCTTATGTTACGGATACCAGTGAAATCCCGGAAAAATCATTGGAAAAGCTAAAGGGATTGGATGTGCTTGTACTTGGGGCGCTCCGTTATGTTCCTCATGTAAAACACTTCAATATCGATCAGGCATTACACATCGTTAAACAATTAAAGCCACAAAAGGCGTACTTTACCCATATGTGTCATGATATTGAACATGAGGAGGACAGCCGTAAACTTCCGGCAGGAGTCGAATTTGCCTTTGATGGACTTGAGATCGAGCTTTAAATAGTATACATTCACCGCAAACGGGCGCGGAGACTTCGTCGTAAGCTTAGTCGAACGAACACAGAGAAATGGTAACAGTTTAGTTTTTTGAAAAATTCCTGCAATAATGCTGTTATCATACAATGTAGTGGCAATTCATGAATTACCTCTACATACTGCCATACATGCTTTTCAACTATTGATGTTTTCAAAAAACTAAACTTACGAACTATTAAGGCATTTATTCTGCAGATGACAATTTGTTTATAGTTTTTCTCATTTCTTCCGCCTGTTTGTGATTTGGGTTGAGTCGCAAGGCCTCTTTGATGTGGGTCAATGCCTTTGCTTTATCATGAAAATGATCCAGATATACAACGCCCAGACTGATGTGGACGTCGGCATTTGCTGGGTCTAATTGATAAGCCTCTAAAAGTTTATTATAGGCCTCGCTTAGTTGTCCTTTTTTAAAATAAATTACAGCCATATTATAATGAGCAAGGGCGAAATTCCTTCGTATTTTTACGGCCTTTTCTACCTCAGAGAGCGCCTCATCCAACCTTCCCTGGTCAATTAATGCGCTTCCCAGGTTGTTGTGTGCGTCTGCATAATAAGGATTAACCTTCAGCGCCTCAATATACTCATTAACTGCTTCATTGAGCATGCCTTTTCTTTTGTAAAGGATACCCAGATTGTTGTGAGCTTCTGGATATTGGTTTCTTAGCTGTATTGCAACTTTAAGTTCTTCAATTGCCGCATCATTGAGACCCTTCAATGAATACGCAGCGCCCAGATTGCAATGCGCCTTGGGTTGATTATACCGTATTCTTATGGAATCTTTAAATGCCTGAATAGCTGCGTCATTCAGCCCTTTGTGGTAGTAAAAAAATCCCAGGTCATTGTATATCCTGAAACTCGCAGGTGAACGGCGTATAGTCTCCGTGCTAAACGTGAATTCATTTAACCATATCCTGTTCCTGCTCACCGTACTCCATATAAATAAGGGGAAAACGATAGCAATCAATCCTATACGAAATAGTTTATAGATGCCGTGCCCTGAAATGCTATGGGTCAATATTGAACCGAAGAGCATCGTAAATCCTATGCCGGGGATATAGAGATACCGTTCTGCCATGATATTATTTATCGGGATAATATTTAATACGGGTAGAAGGGTAACAAAAAACCAGATGGTTGAAAAAGTCCATGTCCTTGAAAGGCGGCATTTTTTAACTAAAAGAATAGCCGTAATTATCAATAGTATAGCGCTTATAATAAAAGCAGCGTCAGCAGGAGAGTAAGTAAGGGGTGTAACATAATCTGCGTTAAGCGGGGTTGGAACAAACAATAGCTTTACATAATAACCAATCACCTTCGTCATCATAATAAAATTTACGAAGACGCTGTTGCCTGGATACTCAACCCATTCCCCGGGATTATGAATCAAATAGAATCGTAAAAACAGATACAAACCACCTATAACAACGTAACCCCCATAATTTACGATCAAGCGTCTTGCAAGATACTGGCGGTTTGGAATAAGGTCTCTTTTAAAAATGAACTCGTAAGAAAGAATCAGCAAGGGAAGCACAATTGCAGTTTCTTTCGACACCATGGCTAAAAGATACGAAAGTAACGAAAGCGGGTACCGGATAATGAAGGACCTTCCGGTCGGATTTTGGCTGTACCTAACAAACAGGATAAAGGCTGCAAGCAGAAAAGAGGCAGATAAAAGGTCTTCCCGGTAGCTAACGGCATTTACTGCCTCTGAAAAAATAGGGTGTATCGAAAAAAACAGACAGGAAATGAAGGCCGTTGTACGATTCCCGAAGAGGTAGTATGCTGCAAAATAGACCAGATAGACATTGATGGTGTGGATTATTAAGTTTGTCAGATGATAGCCCCATGGCCGTAATTGCCAGATGGCGTAATCCACAAAATAGGAGAGGGTAACAATAGGACGGTACGTCAGTTCATTGGAAACTACAAAATACTTTTGATTGAAAAATGCAGAAAGGTACCTCCACTCCCGAATAAAATAATTGTTAGTTACGGTAAGATAATCGTCATAAACGAAGGTATTTCCCAGAGAATTCAGGTAAATTAATAAGGGCAATACCGTGATGAGTGCGAATAATATTAAGCGAATCTTCTTGTTCAACGTCTTTGAATCTTAAAATAGTTATAGTTAGGGACATTTATAATGTTGCCGACATCCCCTTAGTCCCTCTTTGCTGAAGAGGGCTAAGGGGGGGTTCATTTAGGTCGTCAACTATAGTAATTTTCCATCTCTTGAGTAACTACATTCATTTCACCTTTACCGTTATTTTCTTTTCCAAACTATTTACTGAAAAAGTAATCTTCGCATTTCCCTTTTTGATGCCGGTAAATGTGAATTCTGCTTCGCCGTTTTCGTTGCTATTTACACTTTCTTCAGAAACAGAGACCTTCTTCTTGCCGGATTTATCTATCTTTACACTCACCGTTGCACCTTCTACCATACAATCGCCTTCTCCTTTCACGGTGACAACGACAGACTTACTCTTACCCACCTTAATCGCAAGTTTGCCCGGAGATACCGATAACGTCTCCGCCTCGCATACCAGATTGGCGGCATACTTGAGGTCTCCGTTAGTCCAGTCGTAATAACTGATATGCGCAGCGCCGGATGCATCAAGCCCCAGAGAGGAATACTCTCCTACATCACCGGTGCTGTCTACGGTTGTCGTTGTCCACGTGCCGGAGGCGTTGGTGGCATATTTGAGGTTGTAGGTGGTATCGTCATAATAGCTAATATGCACCTTGTCTGTTGTGTCAAGTGATATGGATGGCTGCCAGCCAACGTCGCCGGCGCTGTCCACGGTTGTCGTTGTCCACGTACCGGAGGCATTGGTGGCATACCTGAGGTCTCCGTTCGTGCCGTCATAGTAACTGATATGCGCAATGTTTGAGGCGTCAAGCGCCAAAAATGGAGTCCAGCCTGTATCTCCGCCGCTATCAACCGCTGTGGTTACCCATGAGCCGGAGGCATTGGAGGCATATTTGAGGTCCTGATTTGTATTGTCGTAATAGCTGATGTACGCCTTGCCCGATGAATCTACCGCTATAGAAGTGTATTCACCGACATCTCCGGTATTGTCTACAGTTGACGTTGTCCAGTCGCCGGAACTGTTGGTGGCATACTTGAGGTCTGTATTCGTAGCATCGTAATAACTGATATGCGTCTTACCCAAAGTATCAAGCGCTAAGGAGGTGTCGCCGCCCACATCCCCATCACTGTCTACGGTTGCCGCTATCCATGAGCCGGAGGCGTCGGTGGCATATTTGAGATCCCCATTGCCCCAATCGTAGTAGCTGATGTGTATTTTGTCTGAAGTATCAACTGAAAGAGAGGTGTACAAACCTACCCCTTCGCTGCTGTCAACCGTTAACGTTGTCCACGTACCGGAGGCATTGGAAATATACTTGAGGTTGGCATTTATACCATCATAATAGCTGATGTGCGCCTTATCGGATGCATCGAGTGACAGGGAAGTATACCTGCCTAACGCCCCGCCGCTATCCACGGTGGTTGTTACCCACGCGCCTGAGGCATTCACGGCATATCTGAGACTTCCGTTACTCCAATCGTAGTAGCTCACGTGTATCCTGTTTGATGTATCAATTGCTATGGAGGTAAACAAACCTGTCCATCCATCGCTGTCGGCGGTTGTTATTGCCCATGAGCCGGAAGAATTGGTAGCGTATCGGAGGTCTTTGTTGGCATCATCAAAATAACTGATATGCGCGACACCATTGCTATCGAGCGCAAGGGAGGTATAATAGCCCACGCCCTCGTTGTCATCCGCAATTGATGTTACCCACGAGCCGGAGGCGTTGGTAGCATACTTGAGGTTTCCGTTCGTAGCGTCAAAATAGCTGATGCTTGCACTGCCTGAGGTATCAATCGCTATGGACGTATGTCTGCCAACATCGCCATCGCTGTCTACGGTTGACGCTATCCATGAGCCTGATACATTGGTGGCGTACTTGAGGTCTCCGTTGGTAATATCATAATAACTGATGTGCAGCTTGCCTGAGGTATCAAGCGCTAGGGAGGTGTACCAGCCCACTATTTCACTGCTATCCACGGTCGTCGTTACCCAAGAACCAGAGGCATTGGTGGCATATTTGAGGTCGCTATTGGTAACATCATAATAACTGATGTGTAACTTGCCAGATGCATCAAGCGCTATGGAGGTATCCCAGCCTCCGTCACTGTCCACCACTGTCGTCACCCATGAGCCGGATGCGTTAGTGGCATACTTGAGGTCTCCATTCGTGTCGTCGAAATAGCTGATATGTATCTTACCTGCGTTGTCGACTACAATGGATGGATATTCGCCCACTCCATATGATGAATCCACCGTCTCATTGCGCCAGGCACTGCCGTCATAATATGCATAGTAAAGATTTTTACCGCCATACGCAACGTGTGGATTGCCGCTTGTATCGATGGCGATTGCCCTTGAATAAAAATCATGGAAATATTTTGGAGTAACATCCACACGCTCCGTCTTCCATGTATCCGCTGAACAGTTCGTAACGGTCAAAATAAAAATAAAGCTGACAATGACTAAAAACAGGCTTGGCAAGCGTTTTATATTAATCATAAATCCCCCCTTCTTTTTAAATTAGGTTGGGTTTTAAAAGACAAAAACCCAACGACTTTTTCTTTGAACTTAGCTTTTTAACAAGGTATAAATGATGCACATGGAATACGTCAGCAGTAACGGCATAAAGCTCAGAACCATCTTCCTGGACAATGGGAACTGGTTGAAACTGTTTCTGAAACATCGCGATCTTATTCGACTCAGCATCATTGTTAACGTTTTAAAACTTCTCGTATGCAGGACATC
>Ga0209324_10001731_pt1 | contig 15111 bp, 21 predicted proteins | sample Rifsed19ft3_FD_184015 | JGI IMG/M metagenome (GOLD analysis project Ga0209324, IMG submission 184015) | Soil microbial communities from Rifle, Colorado, USA - sediment 19ft 3 (version 2) | ecosystem: Environmental > Terrestrial > Deep subsurface > Rock core/Sediment | place: Rifle, Colorado...
CCGGGATTGGTCGGGGTCGAGTTGCGCCGGGCCATGGACAATCCTGAGAAAGTGGGGCTGGGTGGTGTGCAGCATTGCGGAGATATTTGGAAGTGTCCGGTCTGCGGTCTGTACTCAGCTCTTCGTTGGCAGGGTGAAGTTATCGAGACTGAGAAGGCATTGCGCCAGGAAGGTTACAGACTGCTGCTATGCGTGCTGACTATCTCGCATGACACCGACACGACACTGGAGGAGGAGATTGAGATACTGCGCGCTGCCTACACTGCGCTTTTCCAGCAGCAGAAGAAATCGCAAAAGAAGCGGGCGGACAGGTATGGGATTGTCGGCAGGATGCGCGCCTGGGATGTGATCTATGGTGTGCATGGCTGGCATGCTCATATGAATGTCACGGTTGCGATCAAGCCGGGTGAGACCTTCAACATGGAAGAATTTCATGCTGAGATGGATCGTGTGTATCGCGAGGCAGTTCGTAAGGCTGGCGGCTTTGCCAGCATGGAACATGGCCTGACAGTTGTGGAGTACAAACACGGTAAAGCATACACAGTTCGGACTGGCATGGAAGGCATTGAAGCGCGGGTTGTTGGTGATAAATTTGCGCTGGGCTACGAGATGGTAAGCACGGATAGCAAGGTTCAGCATGGACTGAGCATCGGCGCGCTGAGGCTGGCTACTGTCCAGGGTTATGACCAGGGAGATATCCATCTAAACAGAATGCAGGCTGAGCGTCTCTGCTTAGAGTACGCTGCAACCATGGCGGGTGAGCGTAGTGTGATCAGTGCTGGCGTAGTGCGCGAAAAATTAAAGGTGATCGGGAAGTGTGAAGACCGCAATGAGCAGGAAAACAGCGCGCCGCTTCCAGATGTTAAGTACCGCATTGACGGTATTATACCTACCATAGATTATCAGCGTGAGATCGTTGGCAAGGACCGCTTTGTACCGCTGCTCAAGGCGATGAAAGCGGGCTTGCCCGACCTGAAAACATTCCTGGCAGGGATCGGGATAGACCTGGGCGAGCTGCCTCAGCGGGTGGTATCGCTGCAGCTGGCTGCCATCGATGCCCACAAGGGAGTTGATATCATCGATAAGGAAAGAGCGCTTGAACGTGTAGAGCGTGCGGCGCTTATTTGGAAGGGAGGCGGTTGGGGAGAAACTAGCAGTAACGACCTGGATGAGTTTTTATAAGTAACGAGTAATGAGAAATCCAAGTATGAGGTGTAACCATGCAGAAAGGGTATTTATATGCCAACAGTAAAAGTTTTTACACTGTTTAAGTGCTCAATTTGTGGCCTAATTTTTGACAACGAGCAGGGTGCTTTAGAGTGTGAGGAGCAGGGAGAGTATAGGCCTGAGTTTAGCGTGGGTGATTTTGTAACTACTGACACGGATGACTACGGAAGATTTGGATGGTTTGATGGCGATTCAGACTGGGTAATGAAAAAGCCGCGCGGGTTGCACTCGGATAAGCAAAGTTTCTCATTAATATATGTGGTTACAGCGGTAGAACCCAGAAACCATATGGCCATATATCATCTTGGTACTAAGGCTATGACACGTAAATCTGGCTATCGCTTTGGGTGGACTATATTTAACTCACACTACAATTTATATGCTGTTGATTTGACCATCGCGCTCGACCAGGATGGGTTGTTGGGTGTAAAAACAGATCAGTTAATTTAGCCGTTTAGCCGTTTACACTTCATCGGCATGTGTTTACACTTCGATCATAATTGTGGCAACCTACAGGGAATGTAAGCTATGAACATGAATACGTTGGGTATGCAACATAGGTATGAAACATGGTTATCTCAGGCAAACTACGCACTACATAGGATGCGTCAGGTTAGGGCAGATACGCTTGAGGATTTCTTATCAGCTGACCCTTGGGGTTTTCGGTTGCTGGTCGATGCGGTCGATGGTCTCAAGGCGACGATCCCGCCAGACGTCAGGGAGAGGTTGCCTGCTAATGCGCCAAAGGTGGCCTGATCGTCTGGTGGCCTATCTGGGAACAATTGGGATATACCTGGGCGATCTACCTCAGCGCATAGTCTCATTGCAGTATGCTGCCATCGATGCACACAAGGCTGTTGATATCATCGACAAGGAGCACGCGCTTGAGCGTGTAGAGCACGCTGCGCTGATTTGGAAGGGAGGCGGCGGAGAAGAGGCTGACAGTAGCGATCTCGATGAGTTCTTATGAGGAGGTGGATAGTGTTTAGAAAAAAGGACAGTGTGGTCGTTTCGGATGTTAGTGAGTTACTTGGGTTTGTATCTGGTTTCTTTATACTGATTATTCTTTGTTTGTGTCTTTGGGTTATGCGTCCTTGGGCAGATGTGTTCTTTGACAGTGTAATTGAGTGGAGTTTTGAAGTAGATGAGAACTATCGAGAGTGGGTTGAAAGTGTGCTTTGTCCTGGCGAGCATTGCGTGACTGATAACGGGTAGTGCTTTCTTGGTTAGATAAGGAGAGTGAGACAACTTTTTAGACATACTTGACATCTTTTCAATAATACTATAAACTTAGTTTGTAATTATGAGCGGTTGACACCTGGCTCAGGTGTCAACCGCTCTTTTTTTTGTCGAGGTGAACATGGGCATTATCAAGGATGTGTGCTCTCGCTGCGGGCGCAAGGTTCTTCCAGGTTCGTTGCATAAGATGAAGAACACGTCACGTATCATGATTTGTAGTGAGTGCCAGCGCTCAAGCGCATTGATACAAAAGCGTGTTGAAGAGCATCTTGCAACCATCGTCTCGATACTCTATCCGCTGACCTGATATGATTACTTCTTTTACTTCCACGCTTGACAAACCTGATGATGTCTCCCTGGATGCTCAGTTAGCACTTGGTACTGTGCTCGTTGCGCTATCTGTATACGCTGTCGTTGCTCATGATGTGCTTACTACAGTGATCGTAGCCTCAAGCGTCGTGGCATTTTTCTGGTCGATTGCTGCACATTTTAAGTCGTTGGAGTGGTCTCTATACGCTGCTCTTATTCTGACCAGCATCTGGTCGATAATGCAGCACATCGCTGGTATTCCTCCTCTGGCCTGGACTGGCAACATTAATTTTATTGGGTACCTTGGCGCGATCATGGCCATTATGCTCGTGTCTAAACGATCTAAAGTATGGTGGCCTGGAATAGTGATCGCTGTTGTAGCAATGGTTATCGCTGCGAGTGTTGGCGCAATCCTGTGTGCTACTGTAGCAGTAGCGTATCGCTATCGTCGTAATTGGCGTGTAGTAGTTGTTATGGCTCTCATATCTCTATGTGTCCTAGTAGTAAATGGATCCTTCTCTTACCTATCTCGACTCGAAGTGTGGCTCGCAGCTCTGGTAGGTACATCTGATCTACCATACGATGCGCAACATACTCACAATGTCCTGATCCAGTCAATCTATTCGCTTGGCGTGCTGCCAACAATTGCAGTTGCAGTTCCTGCGTCGATATTCGCCTGGTTGTTAGCTCGCTCTGGTACAGCTGCGATCTGCGCGCTGTGCTGGATTGCGGTTAGCTCATCTGTTGATTATCTCTATTGGTGGCCTGGTGTTGCTGCACTTGTGGTGATGTATCTCGTCTGGTCGATTAAAGTACAGGTATACCATGCGTAAGCGTTTAGTCATTCTAATAATTGCTATCGTTGCTGCTGGTATGCTGATTGGTGTAGCGTCTGACACAAACGTACAACCTGTATATGCACAGTCCATTGTCAAGGGGTATTCGCAGCGTCCTTGGTTATCGCAGGGATGGCATAGGGCAGATGATCTTCAGTCCATAGGCGTTACAAGTGGACCAAACGATTGGCTAGATTACTATGGTGCAAAATTCGCATTTGTCGGCTGCGGTTTTTCTATCAGCTATGGAGTTGTGGTAGGTGGAAGTGGACAAGTGCAGGTATATATCGATGGTCAGATAGCGGACGATTTTAATGTGTCTAGTGCCACGGAAAAGTATCAATCTCGATGGTACATTGCACCAACGTGTGGTGTTCATGTTGCAACATTTGGAACTAATACGATCAGATCGATATGGCTCATAGGTGTGGAGGTTATAGGCAGTGCTCCATAGGATAGTAGCTATTGTAGGCGCTCTATTCATAGCTGCTTGTATGATAGGTCATGCAGAGGCACAAACAGCCACACCGACATTGGTCATGATGGGGCCGGGGTGGTATGAAGAGAGTGCTAGTCAAATCGCATATTCAGGTACAGGTTGGGTATATGACTATGTTGCATCAGCGAGTGGTGGAGCATACAAAGTCACTGGTAGTGCGGATAGCGCTGTACAAATCGAGTTTTTAGGCTCTGGATTTACCGCCTATTTTTGTCGAGCTGTTAATCGCGGTGTAATACAGATTTGCGTCGATAGTGATTGTTATCAAGAAAATCATTATGCATCTACTACCGGATGCAAATGGGGGCGTACATTTGATAGCTTAAGCTATGGCTTGCATAGTGTCTCTATTACACGCATCTCGGGTGATTATACTGAGTTGGATGCATTACATATCTGGGGATGGGAAGCGCCTAATATAGATGTCAATGTGGGAGATATATCTATTGTGATCCCCACATCTGAAGTGGTATTAAATAGTACTCTTCCGAGTGGTAGCACTTATCAGTTGTCGAGATCTGCCAGCTTTGGAGATATGGCTATTGTGTTGTCGATCTCATTACTGGCAATAGTAGGTGTCATGGGCATTGTGGTCAAGGTGTTCTATGGTCGTTCTGAGCGCTGAAACTCTACAGGCGATAGCGGCCATACTGTTTATTATGATTGGATTACCAGCAGTCCTGTTGGTTATCACACGCATGATCGAGGCTGTCATCGGCATGATCGGTGTTATTGATGTTTAGTGACTTTCAAGATTTTTTTTGGATCGTTTACGGCGATACTGTGCAGACATCACTCCTGATATGGATCGTGGCGACAGTCATCGTTACTATGGTTGTTTTGCTGGATCGTGTTTTTACAAAGTTTGTCTCCAGGCGTAACGACTAATTGAAAGGAGGTGAGACAAAATGTTTAGTATCGATGTGACCGGATTGCTGAGTAGCGCTGCTGATATGTTTAACAGCCTTTTCCCGCTCTTTGTACCGATCATGGGCATCACAGTTGGTATTTCTCTGGTGCTCCTGGTCATCGCGCTGATCACGGGCGCTATCAGCAAAGCAGCCAAGCGCGGCTAGCTTTGTTATATAGGCAAAGCTGCTAAGCGCGGATAGCTTTGTTATATAGGCGGCATGACTGACAACGTGCCGCCTATATAACAACATCTTGGAGGTGTCAATGAGAAGGCTATTTGGTATTGTTGTCGTTGTGTTGATTATATTTGGTGTACCATCATCAGCATTTGCTCAAACGGTATTCCAGTATGGTAGTTGCAATGATGGTGTGTATGTATATTATGAGGACTGGACGTTAGGAAGTACATACATAGTTACTGGTGGATGGGGGCAGTGGGTTGATGGATCTGGGTTTGAGTTTGTAACCTATGGTGGAGGGCACGACTCGCCGCAGAGCAGTCAGTTGGATACTGGCACGTCTCCGGTTAGCAACGCGGTTAAGACTGCTGGCTATATTTGGACTGACGGAGACTCTATCGATATCTATCCCTGGTCATACAATGATGTTCCTATTGCAAGCAGTCCTTTCTATTTTACTGGTATTCCTACCAGCATTATGCCAATTTTCCTCATTAGTATACAGCAATCTGGTCTTCACTATAGCACAGCGATTCTGCTGCAGGGCACATATACAGGTACGTGTCCCGTTGCTTCTCTTGATCCGCTGCCGGACGGCATTGGGCTCGATGTACGACCTCTCCGGGATGATGTCACTTACGAGGTTATCCATGTAGATGGCTATGGTCCAATGGTGGATGATGTGCACACAGATCGAGGTGTCAATGTATATAATTCATTCGCTGGTACTGTCGTAGCAATTGAGGATGCGGGTAGTGGATACCTGGTAAAAGTGCTTGCGGATGATGATCGATACACGATATACAGCAATTTGGACTCAGTATACCCACGGCTTAACGACACAATAGAGACAGGCTGTGTACTAGGTACTGCTGCAGATAGTTTTAAGGCGCCTACGAGTGGTCCTTACACACAGGATCCTGGTTTGTTATGGTACTACTCAGGTACAGATTTTTACGACTTTAATACAAACGAATACATAGACTGGCAGACTGAGTTTTACCAGCCTCCAGTTAATGCTGAGCCATGCGGATCTGATTTGCGTACAGACCACTGCATTAATTACAACCCAGGATTAGATGAGCGCGCGTCAGGTTGGATCACACTCAATGTTGAAGATGCTTACATCATCGATGGTTCAGTCAAACTACAAGAGTATAACTCATCACTATCTCAGTACATAGTATTGGACCATGAAGTGGATAACTATGTTACTGTGTCTACCAGGACGTATTGGGATTACGATTACATTGCTGTTACTGTCATAGGGGCAACTGACTATGAGCTGCTTGATACGCAAGTTATCACACTAGATCTCAATGATCTTGGGGTGGATCTGGGGGATCTGGTGGTAACAGAAATTGGTCCTCTTGATTTATCAACATATGATGTCAATGATACCTATATCATAACTGTCATCGCTATGTTTCAGTATACAAATGGTGTTTGGATAGAGGATGTTTGTGTAAGTACAGGTGATGCTGTGGTAGGGATTGGTCACTGCTATTTTGATGACTGGGCATTAGAGGATAATGCACAGTGGACCACACATGCGGGAGCGGATTGGGATTCTAATCCGTCTACGTTTGGGACTGGTGTGGTATTGGGACCTGGTGAGTGGATATCTGGACCTGTATCTTTGCCATCGTATGAAACAGAGGATGTTGATTATACTCTGACGCTCATGGGCAAGGTGACGGGTATCGATATCGGAGATCTAACTGAGATATTTGGTGGCTGGTCTGTGACTGTATCACAGGAGGTCCTCGATGGTGTAACTGTTGAGTTAGATATTGGTGATACCACTGTGGACAATGCGCTTGTAGTGCTGTCAACTCCAACAGATTTCACTGTGCCTATGGATACCACAATCATTGGCGACCTGACAATCACTAATGATTCAGGCAATACTAAAAACTTGTACTTGGATGCTATATGTATTGAGCCAAATACAGGTGTGTGGCCAGGCACTGAGGATCCAGATGTCCCTGGAGCTGGAGACGGCCGTGTATGCGATACATGTCCGATGCCGACGGGGCTCTCTCTGGTAGAGATCCCCGCGTGGCTTGTATGGCTATGGTGCAGCCTATCCAATTTTCTCTACTGCACCCTGATCAGTTGGATAGTGGCGTTATGGGATAAATTATCAGCAGCTGCTGGTTTTATTGGTTTATTTGGTCGTTACCTTGCTGTCCTAATGGCTCAGCTTACAGGCTGGATGATGTCACTGCTTACTGCTCTTGGCCTGGCTCTAAAGGAGGCTATGCTCTATGTAATCAGCCTGGCGTGGAATTCCATGGCAGGTCTCGGAATTATAAAACTCTTATATGATGTGATCGGCTATCTTATCGCCTTCTTGCTTGGTATGGCGGAGATTGGACAGACTGCTGTTGCTTATCTACTATCACTGCTGCAGATGATCATCAATGTCGGTGTGGTGGTCAGTGTCTTTATCTCATCTCTATCTGGTGCTCTGTCTGGTGATGTGGCTACCATTACTGTACCGTCCTGCGCGCCTGCATCGTCTCCGCTCTACGAGGGTTTTTGCCTGGTATTTACGTTTGTTGATGCAGTGTTTGACGAGCTGCCAGCGCTGGCTACTGGCATGCTTCTTAATGCCGGCCTTCTTGGCTTCGTGACTATCATATGGACTATACGCCAGTTTGGGAGTTCGATTGTCAATGTATAGCGAATTGATTGTGATTGCTGTAGCCTTGCTACAGGTACAGCCAGATCCACCTCCTTCGACGGGTAATAGCTTCAGCGTGCCCGTCGGACCGCTCCCGTGGTCGATGCCCTCTTTGCCATCTGTCTCTATTGATCTTGATGTAGGTACAGCAACGTTTGATGAGGTCTCTCACACTGTTGACTATGCTGATAACGTCACAGTGATTGAGGACTGGCTAGGCGTATCATCATCATCCGAGACGGGAATATTGGATGAATGGCAGTCATGGACAGGACCAGGCGGAATTATCCCAGACATGTCAGATCCTGATTTTGACACAGGTATATCTGTACCTGGTCATGAGGATATGACATCCTACGAGATGGCATCTGAGATGGGGACTAACATAGGCATGATGTTTGCCAACATACGCGCGCTGGCGACACTTCTCCAGGTGGATGATATCGGAGGTGCTGATACTGTTATCGGTGGTCTGTTACTGTCCATAGCCTGGATGATACTCGTTGTCATCATCAAGTTTTGTATTCAGCTGCTAGTGGCTCTCTGGTCGTTGGTTAACAAGCTGATCGAGATGATACCGTTCGTGGAGTGAGTTATGTTTAGCCTAGTAGAGTTAGATCTATCAACTTGGCCACTTGTAGCATTGGACTGGTTGTCAATCGCTAATGATAGGACAGATGGCCTGCTCGATGTCATCCTAGCGATTGGTGTTGTTGTTCCTGTCGTGCTGGCAGTTTGGGCCTACTTGACTAGCAGTTCAGGCTCGGAGGTAGAGAGCTGATGCCTACATTCGAATTGCTTGATCCAGGTGTTGACCCTACATCTAGAAGAAATCCCATTCCGCGTACCAACTATACAATGCTTGCGATCGTTGGATTGGTAGTGGCTATCATTGGACTGGGCACATGTTGGTTTGCTGGAGGATCATCACTGGTGTTCGCCAGGGATCCAGATGTGACTGAGACACTTATACCAACGTTTACACTGGCACCGAGCGCAGGGCCTGTAACGCCAACAAGTACACCAGTATCACCAAGTACACCAATACCAACGGTAACCAGCACGCGCGATCCACGCTACACAGCTACGCCAACCTATCTACCAGACACGCCTATCGTTATCACTCAGATTGTCTATCGAGATCGCCAGATCCAGGTGACACGTCTGGTACAGCAGGACGTCACACGCATAGCAACTGTTGTAGTCACTCACATGATACCTGTGACTGTTTTGTATCCAGCCACCGTGGTAGTCATAGTTATCGTTACCGCTACGCCGACATCGACGCCAACGCCAACCCAGACCGCGACGGCCTCTCCAACGCCGACCGCTACGCTGACATCTACTACGACGCCCACAACAACACCAACCGCTACCGCATCGCCAACGTTAACAGAGACTGCTACACAGGAGGTTGGCTCAGATGATTGATTTCAGTATCTGGTTACTCGTTGGCGTGATTATGATCCCAGCTGGCGCGCTGCTGGGGATCCTGTCGTTGTATAAGGTACTGAGACGCTGGTATGTAGTCAAGATCAGGATGCCGCTTATGCGCAGGCTCAAGTATCGACCATCGCGGCCAAAGGCGGATCATTACATACTGGACAATGATGATGCGCGCTGATTATCTCATTATGATGCAGTCCAGAGATCTCATGATGCTCTCTATCTTCGTGCTCGTGGCGCTGTGGCTGGCTATTCCGAATCTGGTGAAGAATGAAGCTATCAAAACTATTATCATCAAAACGTATCTCATCATTTTTTACGCGACATGGGCTATTATCGGCCTTACTGTTATCCTCTGGGTTTAGGCTGGGTGGCCTGGGGATAGAGTGCCTGTGGTATGATGAAGCGTTTACCTCACTGATTAGTGATCTGCCATTCGACCGCGCGCTCATGGCGATTGCTGGTGATGTGCATCCCCCACTGTATTATCTGATGTCCTGGATAATGGCTCACATGGCAGGTAACTCTGAGCTGACCATGCGCCTGCCAGCCGCGCTGTTTGGTATCCTGTCATGCTACCAGCTATACCTGTTTGTTATGGCCATCAGCTCTGATAAGAACCTGGCCATCTGGTCTACGTTTGTCATGGCTGTCCTGCCTGCTCAGCTCTATTACTCGCAGGAGGCACGCGGATACACGCTGCTGACATGGCTTGTCCTGTTTGCTATGACATCTATTGTGCAGCGCAAATGGCTCAGGTCGACATGTGCTCTTGCTCTCCTGATGTTCACTCACAACCTAGCTGTGTTTTACGTCGCGGTGCTGGGTGTCTGGATGTTGCTGCGTGGTCGCGGTGCTGTCGTTCGGTACCTGCCTGTTGGGATGTCATACCTTGCCTGGTTACCGGTCGCCTTCAATCAGTTTGGCGCTGTAGGGGGTGGGTTTTGGATTGTCGATCATGGAATTGGACAGTTAGCGTATCAGTCACTTTTCACGACCCTTGGTTTTCGATTACCCACGTGGATGCAGATGCACGCTGCGCTTGTCGTCGCTGCTCTCACGTTGGTTTCCGTGTGGCAGGCCAGACGCGAGCGTTATCTCGCGCCAGTCCTGGCTGTCGCATTCATCCCACCTATTCTTATGTACACTGTGAGCACAGCGCTGCTACCGGTGTTCCTGGAGCGCGCTCTCCTCCCCAGCGGAGTTATGCTTATGCTGATGTGGGTAGCTATGATCAGATACTCAGCTCACAAAAATGCGGTAGCAATTCTCACGGTAGCGGTCCCGGTTCTGGTGGTCGCTATCGTGAGCTTTGTTGCTGTAGACCGTGACGATTTCCAGAGCTTCGCACAGGACATTGAGTCTCGTGTCGAGGATGGTGATGCTATCTACCACACGTCGATCCCCAGTGTCATATTTTTGTCGCGTTATATGAGCATGGAGCACAACTACATCATGCCGGCCGTGGGTGATCTCAACCAGTCTCTGACTGATGGAACCAAAGCCGCGATGGGTCTCAAGCAGCTGGAGGTGCCAGTATCCGACTTGCACAAAATGGGATACAAACGTCTATGGCTACTGCGTACCATCACACCATCAAGCAATCAAGATAGGCTTGATGATGTAGATACTATCCTGGACAGGTATACAGTTATCAATGTAGAGAGAGTGGTAGATAGCAGTTTGGAAAAATTTGATGTCATCCTGCTCGACCTGTCTTTACCAAACTTTGAGGCAATAAGATGGCCGCATCCGGCAATGTATCTCAGATAAACATCGAGGATCTGGATGATGAGCTCATCGATGCCCCTACCCTGGCAGCGACTTCGCAGCGCATAGATCGACGCCTGGCAAGAGAGCTTAAACGCGAGGCAAAGTATTTCGCTGAACTCGTGCCAGATGTGCTGGCGAGTGTTGGTTACGATCACTGGCTGCGGAAGGAGAGCAGGCCTACCGCGTTCGAGAGCATGTTCTTTGGCGAGGTGTCTAGGCAAAAAGTTAGGATCATGCACGTGGCATATAGTGAAACAAATCTATACCTACGTATCGATCCGCTCCGTCTCCCGTATCGCGTGACGGTGCCCATGCTCAAAGATGATGAGGTTCTGGAAACATTGTCAGTTGCTTGTGGTCGTAAGGTAACATTTCAGCTCAGAGACTATTCAAACGGTTGCTGGTTCGTTATCAATCGAGATGGTGTGATCTCCTCCATCCCGAAGATGTTTAAGTTTAAGGATGCGATCAATCAGGTACCAGCTAGCTCAAATCCCCTAAAATACTGTGCAGGTGTCGGTGAAAACATGAAGCTGCATCTCACTGACATAGAGAAGATGCCTCACATGTTGGTTGCTGGTGCAACACGATTCGGGAAGTCTGTCCATTTACACGCGATCATTCTCCAGCTGATGTGGCGCAACAAGCCGGACCGTATCAAGTTTCTCATGATCGACTTGAAAGGCGGGATGGAGCTACAGGATTATCGTGATAGTCAATTCCTATGGAAGCCGATCATCACTGAAATAGAAGATGTGGTAGCCGCGCTGCGAGAGTATAAACAAGAGATGTTCAGACGCCAGAAACTTTTTGCTGGTAAGGCGCGCAGCCTGCCTGAATACAACAGTTATCACAGCGAGAAGATGCCTTACATTATATTGGTGATCGATGAACTGGCTCAGGTCCTGCGTCACCCTAACCGTGAGATGTCAGAGGCTGCCATGCTAGAGCTTGGCTCGATACTCAGTGTAGCGCGTGCCACAGGTGGACACTGCATCCTGTGTACTCAGAGACCATCTGTAGATGTTGTATCAGGCTACCTAAAAACTAATATAGATACCCGTGTCGCGTTTAAGACGCCGACACAGGCAGACAGTCGTGTCATACTGGATAGCAGCCATGCAGCAGATCTAGAGCTGCCAGGTCGTGCCTGGATGCTGGATGGTGCCTATCGCACACAGATCCAATGTCCATACATCTCACCTACCATGATCAAGCGCGTGGTAAAAGCGATCAACGAGCGAGAGAAACAAACAGAGCGTGAGGTGATCGATATCGTTCAGATCGCAAAACTGGCGTTGGAGCATCATGGAGGCAGATTATCAAGACGTGCACTATGGGAAGATCTCCGGGATCGCATATCGGAGAAAGAGCTGAGATCTATGCTATCAGAGTTTGACAACGAGGTAATAGAGATCGATGGTCAGCGCTATCTGGTCGACCCTGGGGACGGTGGATCTGAACCGCGCCATCTCCAGGTTGTAGAGTTCTGATGCTCATGGGGCATGGGGCATGGGACATTACCTGAGGAGCACATAGACACACATGAGAACAATTGACATGAAAGCAAATGAAGAAATAACTGTTAGCTGGTGGTTCCATTTTCTAGGGTTTGTTTTTGGCGTGGCGTTTTATGCAATACTTGCTCTGGTTTTGGTCCGAGATGATTTTATCGGTGGCATAGGCGAGATCGTGTCTGCTGCGACAGAGCCTATGGCTGCTCTCGCTGGTATTATTCTCGGTCTTTATCTGTCTGTCTCCATTACTGGCCTATGTTTTGGTACGATGGGGGAGTGTATGGGGATAATACTCGCTTACATTAAGAAACGCAGGAGTGAGCACACATGAGAGACATTGCACCTTACCTTATACTTATTGGTAACTGTTGCGTATTACCTGTGCTGATGTTCCTATTCGGTGCTTATGTCGAGCGAAATGGGATGCCGCTTAAGGTTGTGCGCAATGCGAAGAGGAGATCACAGGCGATGAGTCCGAGTAGGTTTGCCAGGGAGGAGTAAAACAAAAACCCGGCGGCTACCGGGTTCTTGTTATTACAACTCTTCTCCTTATCAGTCATCAATGTCCAGCAAAGCGGATCCTGCTGCCCCGATGGTGTTCTCGTATTCATCTGCAATCACTTCAGGCTCAGCTGTCAGTGATACGATGTTCTGCCGCGTGATCATCTGGTAGATCACCATCTTGATCACGTATCCGGCGCGTGGTGTCTTGTCGAGCCAGTCAGCAATGGCACGGTCAATAATGTTGTCACTGAGCCAGAAGCCATTGAATCGCACGCGCTGACCAGCTGCAGCCATGTCCTGTAAGTTAACGGGAACTTTCGTGCTGCGCTGCTTTGTCATCTCGCCCGCTCCCTCAGAAGCATCCTCCGATAAGCGCCCTCACAGTTCACCAGATGAGGGAGAACTCCCTCCTCTACCATGTGAAGATGTGGAAACTCCATTGCCAGTAGGTCATAAGTAAAAAGAGAGCCGCCACCTGTGATCAGGATCGACGCCACATCATCGCCACCGTTCCAGAGCGTTCTGATCTGTCCGGCGATGGCCGGCACCAGCTCTCCGAACCAGTTATCGATCTGGTCGTTGAAGTAATGCTTTTCTCCTGAGAGCATGAACCAGCCCTGGTTCAACACCTTGTCAACGTTCCAGGCGTCGAGATCATAGCCTGCTTTCTGCGCGTATGTCCTGAGCTTCGAGTGCACATCGTGAAGAGCATGAGGAAGTGAGTCGCAACCGTTACGGACGATCTTCAAGGATGACAACTGAATGAAGTCGGTTGTGTAGGTCCCGATGTCAACAATTCCAACGGGGAGATTGGCCAGGTCGATCCTGGTTTGTTTCTCGTGTCCATTCTCATCAAGAATGAGCATACAAACCGCCCCAACGCCTTCAGGAAGCACAGACATGTTATCAGGTGTGATTTCATAGGTCATCGTGCGAAAGGATGGGATATCGACCTTGTAGGTTCCCGCGAGCGCAGCCTTGAGCAGGTCCTTATCCCAGTAACTGGCCGGTGGAAGTGACAACACTACCTTTGGATCACAATCTTCCCAGATGGTCCTGGCGAGCGCTGAGGCAAAGAGCACTCTATAGTAATCGGTCTTGATTCGGGACCGATGGCTGATGTTGATCGGTGTGAGCCCATGCGTCTCGACCGTCTCCCCTACCGCGTAAGTCTTGCCCTCAAAGCCTATCACCAGGTCGTGATTTGTTTTGCTGAGATCGAGTTTAAAGTTACCCAGATTTTCGCTGACCACAGAGATAACGCTGCGGTAGCTGTCAGCTGCGCACATCGATGACTTGCATTTGATGTAACCGTTTCCTAAGTCTCCAGAGAATAACATTGCTCATCCTTTTAGTTTGACATCGATTAATGTTTGGCAACCGGTGCAAAAATAGTATCGATCTTGCATTGTGGTTGTCCGACGTCTCTTGTTAGTTCTTGAGTTGTAACGCCCCAGGTGTCCGATCCTTACGATTTCATCGCAATCGCAGTGAGGGCAGTGATCAATGCGCCAGATGATGAATCTATCTACTTTCTTCATTCCTAATCCTTTCTGCTTATCGGTCTGATCTTCCCATCGGCCACAGCCCACACCTGAGTAAACCCATGCTGAGCATGATGATCGATGATCGCTAACCCTGGCTTGTCAATCAGCTGCTTAGCTGCCAGGATAGCGTCACGCAAGCCAGCGAAGTAACCAGCCCGCCCGTCAATGTACCCTACCTCGAACCTGCTCTCGATTATATTCATTTCGCATCATACGTACAACTATACGTATACAATGAGTTAAAAAAAGAGAATGAGCATACTTACCAGTGATCAATGTGTCTATACGTATAATTATACGTATATCGTTTGGCAAGTCAAGCAACAATGTTGTAACGATATCTAATTGTCTATGGAACGGTTGGAAGGCTTACCGCGACCGCGCCTGTCATCACCAGCACGAGCAGGCAACCGGAGCAAAGCACACAGGCAGGT
>Ga0209324_10001734_pt1 | contig 15104 bp, 11 predicted proteins | sample Rifsed19ft3_FD_184015 | JGI IMG/M metagenome (GOLD analysis project Ga0209324, IMG submission 184015) | Soil microbial communities from Rifle, Colorado, USA - sediment 19ft 3 (version 2) | ecosystem: Environmental > Terrestrial > Deep subsurface > Rock core/Sediment | place: Rifle, Colorado...
AAAGCTGAATTAAAATTAGTTCCATATCCGGAAAAAATAATTTCCTGTATTATATTTTTTAATAACGAAAAGGATGGTTTAAATTTTGTTTTCGATGCGAGAGATAAATCCTATCGAACAAGAAATAAAAAATCAACTGCCAATATTGACGCTCTCGCATTGGAATTCCTTGATGAAAACTCTCTAAACTTTATTAAAGAAGATTATCCTCAAATCCCTGCAAATGTAAAGGCTGCCGTCTGGTTTGAGCAGGAAGTGAATTCATCAAACGAAGAAATTTTACTTGAACAATGGATGCAATTAATAAATCTTCATAATGGAGATGAAGAGAGTGCCTGGTTTGCCGCGAATGAAAAAGAGAAGAAAAACCTGGAGGAATTCAGATATAAAATTGCTCTAAAGGTTACTGATTACCTTGCTCAGTACAATGTTAATAAGCTCGGTACAGATATGGCGGTTCCCAATGAAAGGTTTAATGAATTTTATTATTTCTGTACTGAGGAAATGAAAAAAAATAAATTCAATTATGTAGCCTATGGACATTTCGGCAATTCGCATTTACATTTGAATTTGCTTCCGAGAAATGAAAGCGAATATGAAAAAGGAAAAATTATTTACAAAGGTATTTACACTAAGGCTATTGAACTTGGAGGGACAGTATCAGCCGAGCACGGAATTGGAAAAATAAAAACCGATTACCTCTTGGAAATGTATGGTGAAAAAGTTTTAAGAGAAATGGCAAAAATTAAAAAGCAGCTCGATCCGAATCTTATTCTAGGGTATGGAAATATTTTTAAGGAAAGTTTTCTAAAATAAAAACTAACCTCTATTCTAGGACAAGTCAGAGACTTGTCCCTACATTAAGATCTTAATTCTCTCTTCAAATTTTTATAACTCGGACAGAATTTTTCTACAAGCTTCCAGAATTTCTTCGAGTGATTCATTTCTTTAAGATGACATAATTCATGAATAATAACATAATCCACAATTGTTTCCCTGAATCTAATCAGTTTGTAATTGAATGAAAGCGTTCCGCCCGCCGAACAACTCCCCCATCTTGTTTTCTGTGAGCGGATAGTAATCTTGTTGTAATTAAAGCCTGTCAGGTTAGACAATTCTTTAATCCTTTTAGGAATATAAATCTTAGCTTTATGTTTAAGCCAGATATTAAAAATCTCATCCTGTGTGAAAGAATATCCCGCGGGAATGTTTGTCGTTAGTTTTTTATTGAAATAAATAATTTGTGGTTTCTTCACAAAGAGGTCATAGTTTATCACAACTTTAATTTCTTCACCAAAGAAATGAAAACCTGCTTTTTGTTTTTTCTTAAGATGTTTGAGTATCCATTCTTTCTTCTGAAGGATAAAATCCTCAGCTTTTTCGTGTCTGTATCTTTTAGGGAGAATAACTTCGAGTTCATTTGAGTGATTTATTTGCAGCCTTAAATATTTTGCTTTGCTGCTAAACCGGAGGATGTAGTTGATTTCCCGTTGATTAATGCTAATCTTTTTTTGCTGCTTTACTGAATTATCTTTCAAGCAGTCAATCTCAATCTTTGCGGGTTATTTTGAAAGTGGTTTTTTCTTTTGAATCTTCGAGAACAATTCCAATTTCATTTAATTCGTTTCTAATTTCATCTGCAAGTGCAAAGTTCTTTTCTTTTTTGGCATTGCTTCTGACTTCAAGGATTTTGTTTAAATACTCATCAAAATCTTCTTCTGACTTTATCTCACCTATATTAACATCAGTATGTCTATTTACTATAAGCTTAACCTCAGATGCTATAAGCTTAAAATGAGCGGGTTCAACAACTAATCTATAATGCATTAAGGTTTTCTTAAAATTCATTATTCCAAAAACTTCGTTTGCAGTTCGTTCAAGAAAAGATTTTACATTTGAAAAGAAAGCAGAATTAATGTTTTCATTTTCAGCAATTGTTTTATTAACGTCTTTCACAAACTCAAAAATAACCGCCATTCCTTGCGGCGTATTAAAATCGTCGTCCATCACTTTTACAAAGTCATCTTCATACTTTTGAAAATCAAACTCTGGATTATTACCATCGTTTCTGTTTGCTTTTATTTCATCTTCGATTTTCTGCGAAAGATTACTAAGCTTTTCTAATCCTTTCTCCGCAGCAGAAAGCAACTCATTGCTGAAATTTAACGGACCTCCGTAATTAGTCTGCGCAAAAAGCATTCTAATTGTTTCCGCTGAATATTTCTTCAAAATATCTCTTGCAGTTGAAAAATTGCCGAGAGATTTAGACATCTTTTCATTATCAATATTAAGGAAACCAAAGTGAATCCAGTAATTAACAAACTTCTTTCCGTTAGCAGCTTCACTTTGAGCAACTTCATTTTCGTGATGCGGAAAAATAAGATCGTTTCCGCCGGCGTGTATATCAATCCCGCCATTTGGCGGGACGCCAAGATGTTTGCAGCTCATTGCAGAGCATTCGATGTGCCAGCCGGGGCGACCGTTTCCCCACGGACTTTCCCAGGAAGGTTCTCCCTCTTTAGCCTTTTTCCATAAAGCAAAGTCGAGAGGATTTTTCTTTTCTTCATTAACTTCCACTCTTGAACCAACTTCAAGTTCATCGATTTTCTTCCCGCTTAGTTTTCCATATTCGTTAAACTTTTGTACATCATAAAAAACATTTCCCTCAACATTATAAGCAAAACCTTTTTGTTCAAGCTTCTTAATCATTTCAATAATGTCTTTCATATGCGCTGTAGCTTTAGGATAAACATCCGCTCTTTTTATATTTAAATTTTCTATATCCTCAAAAAAAGCTTTAATATATTTTTCAGCAACCTGGTTTGGCTCTATCTTTTCTTCATTAGATTTCTTTATAATCTTATCGTCAACATCTGTAATGTTCATAACAAATTTTACATTGTAACCTTTGTATTCGAGGTATCTCCTTATAAAATCAGAGTTAATAAAAGTACGTGCATTGCCGATATGGAAGTAATCATAAACCGTCGGACCGCAAACGTACATATTAACATTCGGCGGATTGATTGGTAAAAATTCTTCTTTTTCCTTTGTAAGCGTGTTGTAGATTTTTAGCATAGTACAAATATAAAAAATTTCGATGGAACTCTGATGACACAAATTAACCCGTTCCTGTGGATTTAAATTCAAGTATTAATCAGCGTTAAATGGGAAAGGTGTAATATCTATAGAATAGTGTGTTTTATTTCAGCAATTCTTCTAATTTTTCTTTTGTAAGACCACATTGTTTTACGATACCCAGCAATGTTCCTTTGGATAGATCAGAGTGTAGAGGGACAACTGTTCTGAATTCACCTTTTCGAAGACTTACGTGACTCCCCTTTTGTCTCACGATCTGAAAGCCGTTTCGCTCGAGTGCTTTAATTAATTCTTTCCCTGATAGTACAGGAAGCCTAAGCCATTTACAGCCACTTCGAACGGATAAAGAATAATTTCACTATCTGAACCGGGATAATCATCCTTTTCAAAACTTTCAAGATATAATTCTACGGCTTCCTTAAGATTGGCTTGTGCTTCTTCGATTGTTTTCCCCTGGCTTACTACATCAAGCTCAACACAATGAGCAACATACCAATTCTCTTCTTTGTTTATTACTGCGGTGAATTTCTTTTTCATTCTATCCCCGGTTTTTAACTAATCCCAAAATATGAAAATAAATCTTTTAGAGAAAGGTATAGTAAATTCGGACCGCAAAGTACATATTAGCATTTGGTGGATTGATCGGCTTAAATTCTTCTTTTTGCTTTGTAAGAGTATTGTAGATTTTTAGCATAGTTAAATAGATTTTTACTGATGCAAATATACAAAACAATTAAAAAGGGAAGTAAATAAAACTTTTATTATAGATCAATGATCGATCCTGGACCTGCTGTGAAAAGTGGTTAGCACCATTTTTTAAAGAATAGTTTAACCAATAACAAAATGTTAAAAACAATATCTTTACATATTATTATAATTACGTTTTTACTTAAAAATTAAATTCATTAAATCATGAAGAAATCTATTATCATTGCGCTAATAATTCATTTAAGCTTTTCAACGAATGCACAATATCAAACTAAGACTAATGAAAAAGGAGATGGCTACTATTTAAATCCAATTTTTGCAGGAGATTATCCTGACCCAAGTATATTACGCGATGGCAACGATTACTACATCGTTCATTCATCTTTCCAGTATTATCCTGGTTTATTAATCTGGCATTCAAAAGATTTGATTAACTGGACACCGGTTACAAATGCATTGCACAAATATGTGGGTTCGGTTTGGGCACCTGACCTGGTTAAATATAAGAACAAATATTACGTTTATTTTCCTGCTAATAATACAAATTATGTTGTAACTGCCGGTTCAATTGATGGACCCTGGAGTGATCCGATTGATTTGAAAGTCGGCAATATCAATCCTGGTCATATCATGGATGATGAAGGTAAACGATATTTGTATTTCAGCAGTGGAGGTTATGTTCCTTTGTCTGACGACGGACTTTCTGTTAAAGGCGAATTCAAACATTCTTACAGCGGCTGGTCAATACCACGTGAATGGACAATTGAATGTTTTTGTATGGAAGGTCCGAAGCTTGTTAAACGAGGTAACTATTATTATCTGACAGTTGCAGAAGGTGGAACTGCTGGTCCGGCGACAAGTCACATGGTAATTTCTGCACGTTCAAAGTCCCCTTTTGGTCCCTGGGAGAATTCGCCATACAACCCTATCATTAGAACAAAAGAAAGTTCTGAAAGATGGTGGTCTCAAGGGCACGGTACTTTATTCGAAGACGCAACAGGAAATTGGTGGATGGTTTTTCACGGATATGAAAATGGACATTATAATATGGGTCGTCAAACTTTACTTCAACCCATTGAATGGACAGATGATGGTTGGTATAAAACACCAGACGGTATTAAAACAGATGAACCAATTATAGGAATCCATCCCGCCAAAGGCGGGGAAAGATCTGCAGGAGAAATTTCAAACGCAGCGTTTTCTTTAAATGATAACTTTGAAGGCAGAGAGTTAAAACCTCACTGGAAATTCTTTGGCGAATACGATACCAGCAAATTCTATTTGGTTGATAATAGTTTAGTTATTAATGCTAAAGGTCATTCTGTTGGCGAAAGTTCTCCGTTACTTTGCATCCCGTCAGACCACTCATATATAACACAGGTTGAATTAATTATTGAAGGAGAAGCAACCGGAGGATTAGTACTTTTTTATAACGAGAATGCTTATTCCGGAATATTGGCAGATAAAGAAAATATTTTAGCTAATCTTGGGGGCTGGCAGTTTACAACCGAGAAAGAAGTAATTAAAAATCACGTATTCCTTCGCCTCAAAAATATTAATAATACTGTTGATATGTATTACAGTATAGATGGGGAAAACTGGAATAAAATAGAAAGTTCTCTCGAAGTTTCTTCTTTACATCATAATGTACTCGGTGGTTTTTTAAGCTTACGGATTGGTCTTTGCTCTATTGGAGATGGGAAAGTTAAATTCAAGAATTTCATTTACAAACCTGTTAAATAAACTGATATGGGAATTTCAGAGAAAAGGGAAAAAATATTAGGGAAAATCTGATTATGGAAAAACATTTTAAAACTATTTTAGTCATTCTCATCGGCTTGTGTATATCCAATATATTTGCACAATCTCCTGAACGGATAATCAATCTTGATTTCAATAAGGTCAAAGGTCCCCTTAATACAAAGTTCAATGAATGTGTTGGCGCAGGTAGAGCCAATGAAGGCTTGCGGGCTGATTGGCAGCAGCAATTGGCGTACGTGAAGAAAGAATGCGGTTTCAAATATATCCGTATGCATGGATTGTTGACTGATGACATGGGCGTTTATCGTGAAGATAGAAATGGAAAACCGGAATATAATTATCAGTATGTAGATGTGTTATTCGATTTTATTCTTAGCATCGGAATGAAGCCTTTTGTTGAATTAGGATTTATGCCTGAAGCATTGGCAAGTGGGAGAGAAACTATTTTCTGGTGGAGAGGAAATGTAACTCCGCCTAAAGATTATAAAAAGTGGGAAGAGTTAATCCGCAATCTTACACTTCATTTTACTGAACGCTATGGTGCTGATGAAGTTAAGACATGGTACTTTGAAGTTTGGAATGAACCCAATCTCACACCGGGTTTCTGGACAGGAACGCAGGAAGAATATTTTAAATTATATCAATATTCTGTTAATGCAATAAAAAGTGTTAACAAGGAATTTAAAGTAGGTGGTCCCGCTACTGCCGGCGCAGCCTGGGAAATTGAAATGATTGAGTTTTGTAAAGAGAACAATCTTCCAATAGATTTTATAAGTACTCATGCATATGGAGTTAAGCAGGGTTATCTCGATGAATTTGGAAACTCCGGAACTGTACTTGACCAAAACCCGATGAGTGTTAGCCAGGATGTTCTGAATTCAAGAAATGAAATTGCCAGCACCTCTATGCCGAATTTAGAACTGCATTATACTGAATGGAGTTCTTCATACACACCTGCTGATCCTATACACGATAGTTATCATGAAGCAGCATACATTTTACAAAAACTAAAACAAGTCGGAAATGCTGCTCAGTCAATGTCATACTGGGTATTCACAGATATTTTTGAAGAACCCGGACCTCGCTTCACTCCTTTCCATGGCGGTTTTGGTTTATTAAATTATCAAGCAATCAACAAGCCTGCTTTCTATTCATATCAATTCATGAACAAACTTGGGAAAACAGAGTTGGTAAACAATGATGCTTCTTCCTGGGCATGCAAAGATGAAAAAGGAAATGTACAAGTACTTCTTTGGGATTTTACAATCACACATCCCGGTGATTCTGTAAATAACCAGGTTTATTATATCCGCGACTTGCCTGCAAAATCAAAAGGAAAAGTAAAAATAAATATCTCCGAAATTCCTGCAGGTTCATATATACTTGAAATCTATAAAGTTGGATATCGTGCAAACGATCCTTATACAGCATATTATGATATGGGCAGACCTAATCAACTAACAAAAGAACAGGTACTGAAACTAAAAAAACTAAGCGATGGTTCTGCAATTTCCAATGAAAAAATTCTAGTAAAAACCAATGTACCTTTTCAGAAGGAACTGGATATTCGTGAGAACGATGTATTCCTGATTACAATGAAGAAGCAATAGAGAGTAATGTACAAAATGGATTGTGCAGGAAATCTATGTAGTCCGGCTGGACTTTGAGTTGTACGATCCTTCTATCCAGTGAATAATGAATTCCCTCTGTTACTTTGCTCATAAGTTTCCTGAATTAATTAGAAAAGTTAATTTAATATCTGGTTTTTAAATTCCTTCGGACTCACACCCACTTCTTTTTTGAACAGGCGAGAAAAGTATGGTGGGTTTTCAAAACCCAAGCTGTAAGTATGTGTTATTAGCTTATATTCACTTTATATTTGCGGGTTAAAAAAAATTAAAAAACAATATGAAAAATTTTATTCTATTTTCGATTCCGGCACTAATATGGGGATCTACCTGGCTTGCAATTAAGTATCAGCTTGGAGTTGTTGATCCGTTAGTCTCCGTGAGTTATAGATTTTTATTGGCTGCAATAATTCTATTTGCATACTGCAGCTTAACCCGGATGAATCTAAAATATCCCGTAAAGCAACACTTTTATATAGCATTACAAGGTTTGTTATTGTTCGGCGTAAACTACTGGCTGGTTTATTTAGCAGAAATTCATCTGGAAAGTGGATTAGTTGCTGTTCTATTCTCTACAATAATTTTCTTTAACATTCTTAATGGTACCATATTTCTAAAATCCAAGATCAATTTAACTGTCCTGTTAAGTTCACTTATGGGATTTATAGGTATTACATTGGTTTTCAAAGATCAACTGTTTGGTTTTACCTTTTCCAGTGAAGAGTCTTCAGCTCTACTTTTGGCAGGAGTTAGCGTAGTTACAGCCTCATTCGGCAATATTACCTCTGCATATAATCAGAGAAACAAACTCCCGGTTATTCAAACCAATGCTTTTGGAATGCTCTACGGTTCCTTACTTATGTTGTTATTAGCTTTGGTAACAGGTAAGTCTTTTAATTTTAATTTTTCATTGCCTTACATTGGTTCGCTGATATATTTAGCTATATTCGGATCGATAATAGCCTTTTCAAGTTATCTAACTCTCCTTGGCAAGATCGGGGCTGACAAATCTGCTTATGTAACTCTTGTTTTTCCAATAATCGCATTGGTTTTGTCTACAATATTTGAGGGTTACTTGTGGGATGTGTATGCAATAATTGGTGTTATACTGATTACTCTTGGAAACTTTATGGTGCTAAAAAGAAAGAGAAAAAATCCAGGCAATTAAATCAATTCATAACCTGATTCTTAAATTCCTTCGGGCCCATACCCACTTCTTTCGTGAACAGCAGTAATGGAAGCAGGTTGGGATTCGAGAAAAATAAGAAGCATCAACATTATTCAATTTGGGAAGGGAAATTTCGTTTTGCAACCTGGACATATTTTACTTCGCAGTTTTGACACTTTTATGTATTGACCCTTCAAACATATTGTATGCGTAGTTGTTAAGAAATAAAATCATTCCAGCCATCTTGCCAACCGGATTTCGAAATTTAGGTGTTTTTGCACTTATCAGTTTTATTATGACATTGACTACTGTATCAGGCTGTTCTGCATTTTCCATACTTTTTTTAAAATAAGCTTTAACTTGTTTTCTGTATAAATCATACTCTGCAATATTGCCATTTGATGATACTGTATTATACCCCAGATTGGTTTTAGACCACATCGGTTCTACCATATTAATCTTGATTTTAAACTGATTTAACTCAAAGCGTAAAGATTTAAAATATCCTTCCAAAGCGTGCTTTGAAGCCGAATAAAAAGACTTACCAGGTAGTCCTATTAAACCCATAATTGAACTAACAGTTATAATTTGTCCACTCTTCTGTTTTCTAAAATAGGGTAAAATAGAATTTGTTAAATTAACAGTTCCCCAGAAGTTTGTTTCAAATTGCTGTTTGCCTAATTCAACAGAGGTTTCTTCGGCAAGTCCTGTAAGCATGTATCCTGCATTATTTATCAGCACATCCAGGTGCTGAATTTGTCCGTACAATTGCTCTGCAAAAGATTCGATTGATTTGTCATCAGAAATATCCAACGACAATAATTTAAAAGGCAATTTGCTTTGATATTTTTCCGGATTTCGGCTTGTGCCGATTACATTATATCCATTTTCATGTAGCTTGTTGGCGATAAGCAGTCCAAAACCTGAGGATGCTCCTGTTACTAAAATTGTTTGTTTCATTTTCTTTTATTTCTTTTGTTCATTATATTTACTTGTATTATGCAAGTGAATATATAGATAGAACTTTCAAAATGCAAGTGGACTTAATATTATTATGACTAAAGTCAAGAAAAGATCAAATTGCCCTATTAGTCAATCCCTTGATATCTGGGGAGACAAGTGGTCGCTGTTGATTATCAGGGACCTGATGTTTGCTAAAAAGTGCACCTACGGCGACTTTTTAAAGTCACCGGAAGGAATAGCTACCAATATTTTAGCCTCCAGACTGCATGCGCTGGAAGAAAACAAAATTATTGAAAAATTAGACCATCCTGATAGCAAAGCAAAAGTGTTATACAAGCTAACCAGAAAAGGGATTGACTTACTTCCCATAATGATTGAAATAAATTTATGGGCTGAAAAATATTTTTCTACTATACCGGAAGACAGAAAAGCAATGATAAAAGAGATGAAAAAGGATAAGCCCGGATTTATTAAAGCGATGACGAAAGAATTGGAAGGTTTGAAGTAGTACTTGTTACCATGTAGTTATAGACTGTTCAGGAGAAAGTTAAAGTCTGCAAATGAAAGTGTTCTCCCCCTTTATTAAGTGTTATACTCAATATTATACTCATTTTAATTGAGTCCTTTATAACTTCTCCAACAACTCCTTCATATCCTCCGGCAGTTCGGAATCAAACCTCATAAATTCTTTTTTTTGTGGATGAAAGAAACCAAGTGTTTTTGCATGAAGAGCCTGTCTCGGCATTATTTCTAAAAGATTTTCAATTCTGCTTTTCATTTTAGGCAATGTTGATCCATGAACAATTTTCCTTCCGCCATAAGTTTCATCTCCAAAAATGGGATGATTTATTCCTGAAAGATGAACCCTGATTTGATGTGTCCTTCCTGTTTTCAAATTTAATTTAAGATAAGTTGCAAACTCAAATCTCTCGACTACTTCATATAAAGTTGTTGCAGCTTTTCCTTCCGTTTTACCTGTCTGCCGATCAGGCAGACTGATTGCAAATTTTTTCCTATCGCTTTTACTTCGTACAATGTTAGTTGAAATTTCTCCTTTATTATCTTTAATAATTCCCCAGCAAATTGTCCTGTACTCTCTTTCGGCAGAATGCTTTGAAAATTGTTCCGCAAGCTTTGCATGAGTAAAATCATCTTTGGCAACAACAAGAAGCCCGCTTGTATTCTTATCGATCCGGTGAACAATCCCCGGTCTTCCCGGTTCATTCAATCCGCTTAAGCTTTTTGTATGATGAAGAAGAGCATTTACAAGTGTTCCCGTATAATTTGCATAAGCAGGATGAGCAACCATTCCTGCAGGCTTATTTACAACAAGCAGGAATTCATCTTCATAAACAATATCGAGCGGTATTTCTTCCGGTTCGGCTTCTTCCGGACGGGGAGTTATCGGGTGTGATGCTTCAATTATATCGTTAGGCAGAACTGTATAACTTGCTTTTGCTTTCTTACCGTTAACAATTACAAGACCGGCTTCAATTAATTTCTGGATTCTTGATCGGGTGGCATTTTCAATCTGGCTGGCAAGGAAAACATCGAGCCGTTCTTTCTTCTTCCCGGCTGGAACTTCAATCCGGTATCTTTTTTCCTTTATCAGTTTCGCCATTAGAATTTTCTTTCCCGTTATTTACGGAAATATTACTTTCTCCGAGAGGATTATCCGTAATTTGATTTACAACCTGTTGACCAGCGCTCTCAACCTGCAATCCTGCTTCAACAGTTTGAGTTTCTGTTTCTTTATTATGCCTTTTATAAAAAAGAATAAGGATCAGCACACCTATTGAAACTGCTGCATCCGCAAAATTGAATATGGGCCAGCGGTCGTAGCTTCTTCCAAAGAAAGAAACATTGAAAAAATCAAAATCTAAAAAGTCGACAACCTTACCGTAAAACAACGGTGCATAATCGTATATTATGCCGTAAAACATTCTATCTATAAGATTGCCTACAGCACCGCCAAGAATAAATGCTATTGCAAAACGAAGACTTAAACTCTGGTTTCTTATAAGGTACAGATATATGAACAATCCTACGCTTGCGAAAAAGGAGAAAAGCGATATCCACAACTTAACTTCGGTTCCCGGATCGTATCCAAAAGCCATTCCCGGATTTTCTATAAAAGTCAGTCTGAAGAAATCGCCTATTATAGGAATCCTTTCCCCGGTACGCATACCTTCAAAATGAATATTGAATACAGGTAGTGAAAATCCCTTAACAAAAATTTTGGAGACCTGGTCTAAAATAACTACAGCAAAAGAAACTAATAATATTCTCAATTCTAATTCACAATTACAATTACAATAAAAATATCCTGGTATCTAATTTTACTAACCTCTTTCCTTCTTTTGCTTCATTGGAAGACAAAGCTGGCTGTGAGGAACTGCTTCAAGTCGTGCTTTGGGAACTAAGGGGCAGGTTTCACAAAGATACTGAGGATCTTCAACACATTCTACACAAATTCCATATGTACCGGTTTCAATTCTTTTAAGAGCATCTTCAAGATAACCGAGAAACTTATTTTCTCTTTGAGCATAAAGAAAAGTTTTTTCTCTTTCCATTGCATCGGTTCCCTGTTCAGCCATGTGAAGCGAATAGGGAGAATTTTCATTTATATATTCACCGGTTGTAGGATCCAGCATTTGTTCTTTCAGGTTCTGCAACTGCTCTATTATCTCATCTCTTTTCCCAAGAATAATTTCCTTGAAATGTTCAAGGTCTTTTTTACTGTAACCTTTAATTGATTCAATCTTGATTTTTGCTTCAACAACAGGCTTAGCCTGTTCGGTTTTTACTTTACTCAGAACTTTTACTTTTTTCTCAGTTTTTTTCTTTACCGGAGCAATTATCTTCTTTGCAATTACTCTTTTCACAGTAGTTTTTTTCGCCGTACTTTTAGCCATACTCTCCTTTTTCTTTACAGATTTTTTAGTGGATGATTTTATCGTTTTCTTTTTCAAAGCCTTTTTAGAAGACGCCGCAACTTTCTTTTTCTTTTCAGCTTTGGCTGATTTCTTTTTAGAAACTTTTTTAGGAGCGGATTTTTTCGATTTGGTTTTTTTTGCCATTCTCGGCCTCCTTAGTTAAAAACTCACTTTTTCTATCTGAATAGTACAGTTAAACTCACCAATTTCCCAATCCTGCTTGTGTTGCAAAACAAGTTTATCATTTCCATTTTTAATCTCACCGGAAATTAAACTTTCTGCAAGGGTTTCAGTTGAAACATAATTTTGAAAAGAATTTACAGCATCGACAAGTTTTTCACTTCCATTAAAGAATATCTTAATTCTATCGGTAACTTCAAAGCCTGCATCCTTCCTCATATTTTGTATCCTGTTCACAAACTCCCTCGCTAACCCTTCGTTTATCAACTCTTTAGTAAGTTCAGTATCTACAGCAACAGTTACCCCGTTTTCGCTTTCAACAACCGTGTCCTTAATTTCCGAACTTACTATTTCAACATCTTCTGAAGATACTAAAATTTTCTCGTCTTCTATATTTAATTCAATTTTTTCGCCGGACTCAATTTTTGAAATTTCTTCTTTACCAAATGATTTTATATTCTCAGCAACTCGTTTTACTTTTTTACCGAACTTTGGTCCGATTGATTTGAAATTAGCTTTGGCAGATTTACTTACAATTTCAGAATCATCATCAAGCACAACAAGCTCTTTAACATTTACCTCATCGAGTATAACGCTTTTCATATATTTTAAAGCATCTCTTTTGGTTTTATCGACAACTACCATAATTTTCTTTAAAGGCTGTCTCACCTTCAGGTTTGCTTTTGCACGCATTGTTCTTGTAAGATAAACTACCTGCTGGGCAATTTCCATTTTTTCTTCAAGCTCTCCATCATTATAAACAACTTCCGGCAGCTTTGAAAGGTGAACCGACTCAAACGGCTCTTTCTTTGTTATGGAATTCAAGTTTATGTAAATCTCATCAGCAAGAAAAGGAGCAAAAGGAGAGAGAAGCTTACAAATAGTAACAAGACATTCATAAAGAGTTTGATATGCTGAAAGTTTATTATTATTCATTTCGGATTTCCAGAAGCGTCTCCTGCATCTTCTCACATACCAGTTTGAAAGATGATCGATCGTAAAGTTTGAAACTGCTCTTGCAGCTTTTGTAACATCGTAAGCATTCATTAAATCAGTGTATTCTTTAACAAGAGAATTGAGTTTCGAGATTATCCACCTGTCTATTTCGGGTCTTTTCTGATAAGGAATTAAATCTTCTTTAAATGTGAACTTATCAATATTAGCGTAAAGAGCAAAGAAAGAATATGTATTTAGCAGAGTACCGAAAAATTTTCTTTGAGTTTCTCCGAGAGCTTCTTCATCAAAAAGAGTCGGTCTCCACGGCGGACTATTAGTAATGAGATACCATCTTGTCGCATCAGCTCCATATTTATCAAATAACTGAAAAGGATCGACAGTATTGCCGCGGGTTTTGGACATCTTCATACCTTTTTTGTCCAAAATCAATTCATTCACAATAATGTTTTTGTATGCAACATTATCAAACAACATTGTAGCAATTGCATGAAGTGTGTAGAACCAGCCTCGTGTCTGGTCAATTCCCTCACATATAAAATCTGCAGGAAAGAATCTCTTTTCAAAAAGCTCTTTATTTTCAAAAGGATAATGATACTGTGCAAAAGGCATTGCGCCGGAATCAAACCAAACATCAATCAGCTCAGGAGTTCTTTTGTAAATCTTCCCATTTCTTTCGAAGAATACTTTATCAACAAAAGGTTTATGGAGATCAATATCTTTTATTTCGTTTACAGAAGTTCTTTTTCCACCTGCCCCGACCTTGTCGGGGTTTTCTTCGATAAAACCTTTCTTAAGCTCTTCAATACTACCGACGGCAAACGTATCTCCATCTTCGCTAATCCAGAGTGGAAGAGGAGTTGCCCAAAATCTATCCCGTGAAAGTGCCCAATCTTTATTTTCTTCAAGCCAGTTTCCAAACCTGCCTGCGCCTACTTCAGGCGGCTGCCAATTAATTGTTTTATTCAGTTCAACCATTCTGTCTGCAACCGAGGTAGTCCTGATAAACCATGATTCGCGTGCATAATAAATTACAGGAACATCTTCGTGACGCCAGCTAAACGGATAAGAGTGAACAATAGTTCCTTTCTTAAATAACTTTCCTTCCTGTTTAAGCTTATAAATAATATCGTTGTCAGCATCTTTTACAAACTTGCCAACAAAATCTGTCACTTCTTCTGTAAACAGTCCGCCTCTTGTAACCGGCTGAAGCATAGGAAGATTATATTTTTTAGAAAGCTCATAATCATCCTGACCAAAAGCAGGCGCTATGTGAACAATGCCCGAACCATCTTCAGTGCTTACAAAATCACCAAGAGTAACATAAAATGCTTTCTTACCTGCCTTGCCGTCAGGCAGGTCCGGTTTCACATATTGAAGGAGTTGCTCGTATTCCGTTCCTTCGAGTGCTTTGCCTTTCATCTCCTGAAGTATTTCGTATTCACCTTCAACTACCGAAAGTCTTTCTTTTGCAAGAATGATTTTTTTATCGTTATGTTTGATTTTTACATAATCAACACCAACACCAACTGCAAGTGCAACATTTGAGATTAATGTCCACGGTGTCGTTGTCCAAACAAGAAAGAACTCGTCCATATTTTTGATTTTAAACAAAACATAAACGGAAGGGTCTTTTGTTTCCCTGTAACCAAGGGCAAGCTCGTGAGATGAAAGAACTGTTTCGGATTTAGGATCCTGCGGAACAAT
>Ga0209324_10001735_pt1 | contig 15103 bp, 15 predicted proteins | sample Rifsed19ft3_FD_184015 | JGI IMG/M metagenome (GOLD analysis project Ga0209324, IMG submission 184015) | Soil microbial communities from Rifle, Colorado, USA - sediment 19ft 3 (version 2) | ecosystem: Environmental > Terrestrial > Deep subsurface > Rock core/Sediment | place: Rifle, Colorado...
TGATTTGCTTAGAGAAAAAGTTGACCAAAGAAGTCATCACTGAAATGGCGCGCAAAGAACCGGCGCGTGTTATCTGCCTTGATACGGGCTTCAGCGGTAACGACCAGCTTAAAACGAATGCTGTCCAAATCATGAAATCGCACAAGGTCGAAGATTTTAGGACGGTGTAAGGAATAGTCATGAAATTTATCTTTGATGCCAATCAACAGTACCAACTGAATGCGATTAGCTCTGTCGTTGATCTTTTTAAAGGGCAAAAAGAGAACCGCGGGGCTTATGAGGTAACCTTTCGCAAAGAAGTCGCATTTGTGGGGCAGGCTCTTGTCCAAACATCGCTTGGCTTGGGGAACAATCTGGATATTGATGACGCGGTTTTTCAGGATAATTTGTCTTTGATTCAAAAGAGAAACAGCGTTTTACAAGAGGCTTCGATTCAATCCAAAGGACGCAATTTCTCTGTAGAAATGGAAACGGGAACCGGCAAAACGTATGTTTATTTGAGGACTTTGTTTGAATTAAATAAGGTTTACGGTTTTAAGAAATTCATCATAGTTTTGTACCCTCTGTAGCGATTCGGGAAGGTGTCCTAAAGTCAATTGAGATGATGGAAGCACATTTCAGAGAATTATATAATAATGTGCCATTTGATAAATTTCTTTATGATTCTAATGACGTGGCTAAACTGCGCGGATTTGCGATGAACAATGGGATGCAGATTATGATCATCAATATTGACTCATTCAATAAGAAATCAATCAATATTATTCATGATTATCGGGATCAAATGAGCGGTTATCGTCCGATTGAGTTTGTGCAGGCAACGAATCCGATCGTGGTGATGGATGAGCCACAAAACATGGAAAGCGATAAGGCTAAAGAAGCCATCGCATCCTTAAATCCGTTATGCACATTGCGGTATTCAGCTACCCATAGGGATAAATATAACCTCATTTATCAGTTGGATCCGATTAGGGCATTTCAGATGCGTTTGGTTAAGAAAATATCCGTCAATTCTGTAACAGCCGAGAGCGATCCAACGCAATCCTATATAAAAGTCGAAGATATTACAAATCAAAATGGGACTTTTAAGGTAAAGCTTTCTTTCTTCGAGCAGACCACGGAAGGGGTTAGAAAGAAGCCTAAGCAATTAAAACAACATGACGACCTATTTATAGTCTCGAAGGAATATGAGGCGTATCGAAATGGTTTTGTTGTTGATGAAATTAATGCCCGACCCGGGATGGAGTTTGTGAGGTTTGCTAATGGAATTCGGTTAAATAAGGGAGAGGAACAAGGCGGTAGCAAAGATGACATCGTTAAAAAGCAACTCCGGGAAACAATCAAATCCCATTTTGAAAAAGAGCATCAGGTAAGGGGTATGGGCATAAAAGTGTTATCCCTTATTTTTTTAGATCGCGTGGGTAATTATCGCATCCACAAAAAAGATGGATATGAACTGGGAAGATACGGGAAGTGGTTTGAAGAAATTTATGCAGACATTGCCGAAGAGTATCGAAATTTATTTAATCAAGATGTTGTGCCGTCAGAACGTGTACACAATGGTTATTTTGCTAAAGATAAGAAGGGTGATCTTAAAGATACAACAGGGGATACTCAGGCGGATGAAGACACGTATTCGTTGATTATGAGAGATAAGGAGAAACTGTTGGATGTCTCGAATCCACTTAAGTTTATTTTCTCACATTCTGCTCTTAGAGAAGGTTGGGATAATCCAAATGTCTTTCAAATATGCACAATTAACGAGACAGCCTCGGCGCTCAAGAAACGGCAAGAAATTGGTCGTGGCCTTCGGTTGCCCGTTAACCAGAATGGGAACCGGGTTTTTGATGAGTATGTGAATAATCTGGTGGTCATTGCCAATGAAAGTTACGATGAATTTGTTGCTAAATTGCAAAAAGAACTGGAAGAGGAATGCGGAGTCGTTTTTGGAAGGCTGCCAATAGAGGCTTTTGTTGGTATTGATCTTCAACAGTATGGTATTGAAAAACTAGAGAAAGAGCAATCAGAGGAGATTTGGCAACATCTTAAAAAAGAGGAAGTTGTCGCTGATGACGGTTTGATACTTCCTGCATTTAAGGAACAGGTTGCAAATAACATATTTAGTGTCCCGGAAAAGTACAAAAGTATCACAACTGAAGTCATAAGGGCAATTGAGCGGCATCAGGTTGAAAAGCATATTGAGGATCATAATAAAAAAATCAAGGTGAAGGTTAATGAAAAAGTCCTTTTAGATCCGGAATTCGAGAAGTTTTGGAATACGATTAACACAAAAACCATTTATTCTGTTCGCTATTCTACAGATGAACTTATTGATAAAGCGGTAAAAGCAATTTCCCAGATGCCTAAGATAGAACCATTGAAACTAAAATCAATATTAGTGAGCTTAGATATTGCCGAGAAAGGCGTAACAGCGGTCATGGAAAGGACGCCGGATATAGATTATGGGAGCAACGCAACGTGTTTGCCGGATATCCTTTCCTATGTACAGAGTAAGGTTGAACTAACGAGAAGCTCGATATTTCAAATCATAAAAAAATCGGGGCGTCTGAATGAGTTTGTTGTGAATCCGCAGCATTTTATGGATTCTGTTGTTAAAGAAATACGGGATGTGCTTCATAGGATAGTCATTGAAGGAATTCAGTATGAGAAATTAGATGAAATTTCCTATGAAATGTCATTGTTCAGAGTAGATGAGCACAAGATGATGTTTGCACGAGATAAAGTCGTTCCCACACAAAAATCAGTTTATGATTACATTTTATGGGAGTCTGGGGTTGAGAAACGCTTTGCGGAGGGGTTAGAGGGTTTAAAAAATATTAAATATTTCATTAAGTTGCCTGGTTGGTTCAAGATTGAAACTCCTATTGGCACGTATAATCCGGATTGGGCGATTTTAAAAGAAAATGGAAAAATTGTGTATATGATTCGAGAAACAAAAGCGACAAAAGAACAACTTCAACTTCGTTTGCCCGAAGTTGATAAAATCAAGTGCGGTCGCCAGCATTTTCTCGCTATCGGTGTTGATTATGATGTCGCCACAACTGTCGAAGAGCTGTATTAACAACGGGGTCTTTAACCTTGCTGTTTGAGTGTTTGAATATAGAAAGTCGGTTTAATACTCAAAGCCTTATAAATACCGGATGAAGACTGACAACCCTCTATTTCCCCCTTTGTTAATGGGGACTAAAGCACGGTAGACAAGGTATTAGCCCAGCATTACGGTTTCACCGATGAGGAATTAGACTTCATCCCTTCGGCTTAGCTCAGGACAGGTATCAACTACGACATTAAATATCGTATGGGCAAAGAAATGGACGCAGTGGATTGAGATTGTTAAATCCCCCTTACAGAATCTGTGGAGTCAGACACCGCAGATTGATATATGGTAAGGCGTTCAGGGGGCGATATAAAATATATTGTCGGTGAAGTGAAAAGGAGAGAAGAGTCTATAATCAGACCTTCATATTTCAATTACAGGATGCAGAAAAACCTTGTCCTCATGTAAATGGGGATATGTCAGACCAAAAATAATGAAAGTAATAATTCGCCGCCGAGAACGCAGAGAAAAACAATGTTAATTGGTTTGCAATAGACTTTAAACCTATAAAAACCTTTGAGAATCCGATTTCATTAAGGCAAATCAAGACTGAACCAACTTTACAAAGCATCGGACTTATCAAACAACCAAGATTATCAGTAATACGATTATCAAAGAATGAATTTGAAAATATTATAAATTTAGCAAATTTAAAATCATAGAGCCTGAGTTTACAATGAGTGAGGTGGAGTATGAGGCATTTGGAATTGGGCAGTAATTTCATGGTGTCTGTAAGAAACGGTTGCAGTTGGGAGGAAACTCCTGACTGCACAGGTAACGTTGGCGCTGGAAAGGCAAATTGACCCCGTTAGATAGTAAACATCTAACGGGGTTAACCAAATGGTTTATAATCTTTACGACCTCACACCGGAGGAGATTGCAATTGTGGAGGGAAAAGATGAATGAATTATAGTGGCAATAAAATCGTTAATTAAGTATAGTTGATTTAAAACCTTTGGAGGCAGAATTATGAAGACAGCAAAATTGAGCATAGACATATCAGGGGATGTGTATTCCACCCTTGAGATAGAGGGATACACAAAGGAAAAGCTTGAAAAAAATGCAAGGCAAACCTTTGCAATAAGCCTTTTCTCAGACGGAGTGCTATCTTTTGGCAAGGCAGCAGAGCTAGCTGGCGTGAACAAATGGAAATTCATGGACCTTTTAAGAGAAAAGAAAATAACATTTTATGAACTTACTGAGGAGGAAATATTAGATGAATACAAACTAATAGGTAAAGTAGCCGGGGGAGTAAGGCGTGAAGGTCGTAAGTAACTCCTCTCCTTTAATTGTTCTCACCAAAATCAACCGCATAGACCTTTTAAAGCATCTATTCACTTCTGTCTACATTTCTGAAGAGGTTTATCGTGAAGTTTATAAGATTAAGAAAGGACATTGCCCAAGATGGATAAAGGTTGTAAAAGTTAAAGGCCGCATGGCAGTGGATGCCTTAGATGCTATAGTTGATAAAGGCGAGGCAGAGACGATAATCCTTGCAAAAGAGATGAATATAAAACATGTTTTAATGGACGACAGAAAAGGAGTAAATCTTGCCAGGAAAATGGGGCTCGAACCACTGAGAACCACCACGATTATAGGAATCGCATATAAAAATGATTTATTGGCTGATATACAAAAAGAACTTCTGAATCTCAGAGAAAAAGGCTACTGGATTACTGATTATTATATTGAGGAGATAACCAAACAATTCAAAGACCACTGATCAGATAAAAAAGGGACAAAAGTAAAAAATGGTAACCAGGATTTGGAACTATGGCTAAGGCAATTGCTTCATCCAAAAATCTGTAGAGACACGGCGCGCTGTGTTTTTATGATGCAGCGAGGCAATGTGGCTTTATTTTATCATAGTCGTTCAGGCAAAAATGTATTCGGAATAATGCAGGTTTCAAAACCACCCTATCAAGACCCTACAACTAAAGATACAAAGGGGCTTGCAATAGACTTCGAACCAATAAAAACCCTTGAATCTCCGATTTCATTAGGGCAAATCAAGACTGAACCAACTTTACAAAGCATCGGACTTATCAAACAACCGAGATTATCGGTAATAAGATTATCAAAGAATGAATTTGAAAAGATCGCAAATTTAAAACCATAGAGCCTGAGTATACAAAGAGTGTGGCAGCGTCTGAGGCATTTGAATTAAGACAATAAATGAGAATTGATATTAAAGAAAGATTTGAATAATTTTGGTATATTGTTTAAAGTAAAAGTTATATGAGTTTAATTTATCACTATAACAAAACAATTTTATAATTGGAGGCTATTCAATGAAATTGGTAGATATAATCCCTGAAAAAGAGATTAAAGAAGCTGTGCTAAGTGAGTACGAACGGAGGCTTGTTTTGTACAGACTGACCGATGAGCGATTCAAAAAAAAGTATGGAATGAATTTTACAGAATTTGAAAAAAAGAATCTGGTAAAGGAAAAGGGCTTTTCGTGGGAAGTCGAAAAAGACGCAATGGTGTGGGAACACGCTGTAGAAGGTATCGGGTCCCTCCAGAAAAAAATAAACAAGATTAAAAAAGCAGATGATAAAAATTAAAAACATAGTCCATTGAAAGGATATATGGAATTGACAAAGAAGGCGGTACTTATCACGAACATCCAATTAAAAATCCCATCCTTCACATTCCTACAGAACAAATAGAAATTGAGAATTTTGTTATTAAGAGTCTTGAAATATTAAAAACAATGAATCTAATATAATCAAACAAGTGTGTAATCCGGACAAGTTCAACCGCTAAAAAATTCGCTGACAGATACGTCTGCATTGACAGGCTACCATTTCAGAAAGCAATAATGTAAAAGTTTCGACATGATCAAAGTCGGCACATCAGGTTTTTCATTTCCCGATTGGGTTGGCAACATTTATCCTGCCAACATAAAAAAGGGAGACATGCTCCCATATTACGAACAGAAACTCGGCTTTAAGATAACCGAGATTAACTCCACGTATTACACAATACCCTCCCAAAAATCATTCGAAGGCATGGCAAAAAAGACATCTCCCGATTTTGAATTTACTGTCAAGGCGCATAAATCAATGACCCATGAAATAAGGGATAAAGAAACAGGAAATTTAATCGACAATAAGGACGCCTTTGACCGATTCTTATATGCCATTGAACCTTTGAGAAAAGAGGGCAGGTTAACTGCAATTCTCGCTCAATTCCCGTATAGTTTTCATGCGATAAAAGACAACTATGACTATCTTCTGGCATTTAAAGAGAAATTAAAAGATATTCCATTGGTTGTAGAGTTCAGAAATTACTACTGGCACAGCGAAAGAAGTTTAACGTTTCTAAAAGAAAACCATATTGGTTACTGTATCGTAGATGAACCCAAACTCAAAGGTCTTATGCCTTACAATCCATCGGAAACAACCGACCTGGGATACTTCAGGTTCCATGGTAGGAATACGAATTGGTTTAATGCATCACTAGCAGAAAGGTATGACTATCTGTACACGCCCGAAGAGTTGAAGTCTTTTTTACCAGGTATAAAGAATATATCCAGCATTACCAGGAAGACCATAGTTATGTTCAATAATTGCCATACAGGAAAGTCGGTTAAAAATGCAATTGAGATGTTAAATTTAATTGGGCTAGGATGACGATCCGATAAACTGCGACCTTGACATTCGGCCTTAATTCTATTTTAAGGGTTATCTGAAAGGGGTAACATGATTACTAAACATCTGGAGAGGATTCATACAAGGGGCTTTTATTTGAATGCAAAGGAACACTTTTTGTTGATAACTTACATTGTGCCGTTTATAAAAATGGTGACGTGTGACGAATGGCGAGTGGCGAGAGAAACGCTATCCGTCACCTGTCACTTGTCCCGTCTTCACTATTTTGTTTGTGGTTTTATGGGTACTGTAAAGGTGAAGGTGCTCCCTTTCCCAAATTCGCTTATTACCCATATCTTGCCTCCATGCAACTCGACCAGTTGTTTTGTGAGTGTCAGGCCAAGTCCCGTTCCTTCATAACGACGTGCATACGAAGCGTCCAGTTGACGGAATGCCTCAAATATTTTGTCAATATCTTCAGGTTTGATGCCAATACCAGTGTCACTTACGGCAATCTGTACATGCTGATTCATAAGGCTTGCATTGATAGTAACCCTGCCATTTTCAGACGTAAACTTGACGGCATTGGACAACAGATTAAACATAATTTGTTTAAATTTTACTTTGTCTACGGTTATAGAAGGGACGTCCTCGTGTATATGGGTATGTATGCGAATACCTTTCTTATTGGAAAATCCAATGATCGTGTTCAATACCTCATTGATTGCCTCTCTTACAGGAAACTCTTCATAATGAAGTTCTAATTTCCCAGCCTCAATCTTTGAGAGATCAAGGATGCTATTAATCATATTGAGGAGGTGTTGACCGCTGCCGTGAATATCACCCAGGTATTCTTTTTGCTCGGCGCTGAGGGTTCCGGCGACTTCGTCCTTTAAAACTTCTGCGAAACCAATGATGGCATTCAGCGGGGTACGAAGCTCATGTGACATAGTCGCCAAAAACTCTGATTTAAGTCTGTTGGCCTTTTCAAGCGCAATGTTTGCCTTCTGAAGTTCATCTGTTCTTTCTGCAACCCTTCTTTCCAGCAGAATGTTCAGGTCTTGAAGTCTAGAAATACGCATAAAATCGAGCCATGAAGCCACGTCTTCATATTCGGCGACATTGAGTCCCTTTTTTTCTTCTTCGGTGCTTACCCGTATGCCCAAGGTCTTTTTAACGCACCAGAAAAAAAGCATCCCCAGCCCAAATGACCATACAAAGGCTATTCCAACGCCTACTGCCTGTATACCCAGTTGATGTAATCGGCTGCCCTCTACCAGAAGGCTTGATTTTTCGGCAAAGGGTGCAACGCAGAGCGTACCAATAACACCGCCTACCCCATGCACTGCGACAGCGGCAACGGGGTCATCGATTTTTAATATCTTTTCAATAAAGTCCTGAGCCAGGATTGCAACAACACCCGTAATAAGGCCAATATAAACAGCGCCATCGGGATTTACCCTACTTGAACCTGCCGTTATTGCTACCAGGCCAGCCAGTACTGCCGTAAAGAGCTTGCCGGCGTTAAGTCTTTTTTCCGTTGCGTAATTGAATATCAGCGCCGAAACTCCGGCTGCAGCCGCTGCCATGTTTGTGTTTGTAATAACAAGTCCAATATCCGCACTGGCACGCAAAAGACTTCCACCATTAAAGCCGAACCAGCCAAACCAGAGGAAGAAAGTACCTAATGTGGCCAGCGGAACGTTGTGTAACCCCATGGGATTTGAAGAACCATCAGGATTGTACTTGCCAATTCTTGGGCCTAAAACCAAGGCCCCGGCCAGGGCAAACCACCCGCCAATGGAATGCACCACCGTAGAACCTGCAAAATCAATAAACCCCATTCTTCCTAACCAACCGGACTGGTCAGGATAAAAGAGATTCCCCCATGCCCAATGACCGAAAATTGGGTAGATAACAGACACGGTAAATGCGGGACCTATGATGTTGGGAATAATACTTGAACGTTCAGCTATGGCGCCTGACAATATGGTGGAGGCTGTAGCGGCAAAGACCAATTGATAAAAGAAAAAGGTATATGATAGACTACCAGTATGTGTCGCCACCCCACAGGCAAAGAAGTGGTTTGTACCAATCCAACCCATATGACTTGCGCCAAACATCAACCCAAATCCTACGACATAAAACGCTAGAGAGGATACAAGGAATTCCACCAGGTTTCTGATAGAAATGCTAATGGCATTTTTTGATTGTGAAAAGCCTGCTTCGTAGGAGGTAAACCCCAGTTGCATGAAGAATACCATACAGGCCGCTACCATAACCCAGACATGATTGATGTTTATTTGTAAGTTTTCCATTTTTTAATCACAATAGTTTTTAATTATGGTAAGCCCTTGGAATGGGCATGTTCTGGTTTTATAAAACCTTTTTTCTGTGTCTGTTTCGGTTTTTATCCCTTGGGTTTGCTTTTCTTTATGTATTAAATTTTCTTTGAGTTGTTGTGATGTAGAGAATTTTGTGGGTTCGGGGACAGGCCGCAGGCTGAGATTATCATGCCACCCTGCCACATCCCCATGCATCCAATCTTGCCGTGTTTCCGTAAAGACAGTAATTACATCTTTTGAGGGAATGATCATGAGAGAAAATTCCATCCAGGATGAAATAGTATTGCCACCGATATAAATTTTTTTTATCGTAGTGAAGGCAAGCGCTGGATTCCACGAACCATCCAGAATCCCTACAATGGTTACATCCCCAATATCATCGCCATAAAATGCCATGTAGCCAGTTAAAATATAGGGGGTGTTCACAACAACCTTAACTTCCTGATAGAGTCCGCCTCTGGCTGTTCCGTTGTGGCCTACTTGCTGTGTCAGGGCAAAAAAGCCGCTCGTTGCAGGTGGTACAGGAGTGCCGATGTTACCTGGAATTGCAATGGTCACGTGGGTGGGTGATTCTACAGGAGCGCCGTCTCCATCCCATGGGTAGGTTTCCCAGTACTTCCAACCTGTGGCGTCCCCCGTTTCAAAATCCCCGTTTTTGAGCAATTCTGCAGCAGGCAAAGTCCGTAGTACGAATAGGCTGAAGATTAGGATCAGTAAAATATGTCTCATACCATTAAAACCGCTGATTAAAAAAAGTTTTGTGACCTTTCGTGTATTTCGCGGGCAGTAGATGAAGTTGCCGAAGGCCTAATTTAATTGTATAAGAAATTTCAAACTATTGTTCCTCCCCCTTGACTTCGTCGTGAGCTCAGTCGAACGATGGGGGAGGTTGGGTGGGGGTGAAAGAAACAAGCTGATCACCCTCCCTTAGTCCCTCCCATCAAGGGAGGGACAATTTGTATTTGTAAGTTGCCGAAGTCCTAATTTATTTTCGTTTTGGTTTTAGTTTTTTATAGATTGCGTATTCCTCATCCGCCTCTTCTTTCATTCCTTTTTTGTCATAAACGATACTGAGATTAAAATGGGCAATGGCGCAATAAGGGTCTGCTTCTAAGGCCTTTTTGTACTCTTCCATTGCTTCATCATACATCCCCTTTCGCAGGTAAAGGTCGCCGACTTCATTGTGCACATCGGCAGAATTTGAACTAAGTTTACGTGGAGGAAATTCTTTATTTTCGATTGTTGGTTTAGTTTCTTTTCCGTAGGATTTGGGTGTGGATGATGCAACGCGGCTGTGTACAGGTGTGGGTATAGACACAGTTACCATTTTGATTTCTCCTGCACGCAATAAACTTAATTTAGCCTCTTTGCCTGCATTAGCGTCAATCATCTGTCTTAGCTGATTTTTATTTTCGATTTTATTGCCATCCCATTCCGTAACGAGGTCTTCTACTGTAATATCCGCATTTGCTGCAATGCTTCCAGGCAAGATATTGGCGACAATCACACCGTTTTGTGATTTTTTAAATCCAAACCACTCTCTGTTTTCTTTGCTAAGGTTGCATAAGAGAAGTCCCAAAGGGTTATGGGATTCCATAAATACAATTGCAATACCCTTGCACCACGACGTATGCCTTATGCCGTAATCTGTCCCGCCTAACTCCCCGTATCCTTTCCATGTTTTTGAAGCCCCGGTGTCGTATTGGACATTAATTACTGCCTGAGCGCCCACGGCGGCTGCCTTTTCTTTTATTTTATAAGCCAGAATGTCATGCCCTGAGAAACCAAACTCGCCCAGACTAACCTCGCCCAAGTTTTTATAAGTAATATCAATGTCGCCTGCGCATACAAATATTTCATTACTTTTCTGCACACCAGAAGGTTGTGCACCCTTTTTTGGTTCAAGGGTTGCTTTCTCTTTTTTGAATGGGGACATTTTTTTTAAATACTGGGTGGAACCACAGCCTGTCACAAAAATGACGAGGGCAAGAGATAGCAGCTTTTTTGTATTCATTCTTTTATTTGTTCTTTCTCTTAAATTTTGACTTTATTTTTGATTCAATATTGATTACATATCGATTGTAAAATTTTGTCTTCTTCAACTTGGCAACAAGAAAGGGCTTTCCCGGAAAACTTGTGATATATAATCCTGCCAGGATTGTAAGTAGTCCCGGGCCAGGGGTGAAAATCAACATACAACCAATGATTATAAGACAAACCCCGCCGGTGTTCTTCGCGATGTTTTTTACCACTTTCTTCATCCGCACTTCCTGAGCATAAAGTATTTATGTACGGGATGCGACACCTTGACAAGTGCCTTTTGCCCTGCATGGGCTGCTTCAATCGGCTCATTGTCTTCGTTTCTAAGGTCTGAAAGCACCTGGCTGAAATCTTCACTCAAACGCCTTCCTATTATTTCTACAGGAGTGTTACCCATGATTCTGTTTTTTACCAGAACCTCTGCCACGCCATCTGAAAGGACATTATTGATCATGCCTAGATAATCATATTCTTTTATGTAGAAATTCCCAGGATGCGTTGTCTGGCTATTATATCCTTGATTTCCAAAAAAGAAGCCTGTTCCGTACTCCCTGTGACTGACCTTTTCAAGCTCAGATAACCACTTTTGATCGTATACGTATCCGCAGGGATCGGCAAAATAACGATCCAATGCCTCCCGATATATCCTTGTTACAGCGGCAACGTAATACTGGCTTTTCATACGCCCTTCGATTTTCCAGGCTGAAACGCCTGCGCGGACCAGCTCTGGAATATGTTGAATCATACAAAGGTCCTTGGAACTCAGGATAAAAGTACCGCTTTCGTCTTCCACAATAGGATATGTCTCGTCTGGCCGGTTTTCCTCTTTCAGTATGTATTGCCAGCGGCATGAATGCGAACAGTCTCCCAGGTTTGCATGTCTGTTGGCCATAAAACTACTCAGCAGACAGCGTCCTGAGTACGACATGCACATAGCGCCATGCACAAATACCTCGGTTTCTATTGTGGAACTGTTGGTAATCTCTTTAATTTCACCAAGAGTCAATTCTCTGGCCAGGACCACCCTCTTCATGCCCTGTTGACGCCAAAACTCTACAGATTTTGCATTAGTAGTGTTCGCCTGTGTACTCAGATGGATGGGAATATAAGGGGCAATTTCTTTGACCGTAAGGAAGACCCCAGGGTCTGCGACGATTACGGCATCTATGGGAATTTCCGCGAGTTTTTTTAAATAAGAGCGTATACCGCTAACATGATAATTGCGTGCAAAGATATTTAAGGCAAGATAAATTTTCTTGCCTCGCTTGTGAACCCAGGAGGTGGCATCTTTTATTTCTTCTATGGTCAAATTGGTTGCGCCCATCCGTAAATTAAAACCCTCTCCACCTACGTAGACTGCATCGGCGCCGTATTCAATCGCAGTCTTGAGCTTTTCAATATCGCCTGCCGGTGCAACCAGTTCTGGTCTTTTGTATGATGTATTGTTTAGGTGTATCATGATGGTAATAGTTTACCGCAAAGGGCGCAGAGAACGCAAAGATAAAGAAAAAAACAAAAAATCCGCATAATTTATCTGCTATTCTCCGGGTTCTCTGTGACCTCAGCGTTCTTTGCGGTGATAAATTTATTTCTTAATCCTATCTAAATAGCCCTGCAATATGAGCTGGGCGGCAATCATATCAACTCGGTCCTTTCGCTTTTTTCTGGAAAGGTCTCCTTCCAGCATGGCCTTATGCGCCCTCAAGGTACTGAGTCTTTCGTCGATCGTGTTCACAGGTATATTAACATGCTTCTTTATAAGATCGATAAAGGCCAGGACGGCCTGCGCCTTTTCCCCCAGTGTGTTATTCATGTGTTTTGGTAAGCCAACGACAATCTCGATCACCTCTTTTTCCCGAATTATATTCAATATCTTTTGAATGTCTTTCTGAATATTTGTGCGTTCTATGGTGGGCAAACCCTGAGCCGTAATTCCAAGGGGATCACTGATTGCTACCCCGATTCGTTTTTCACCGTAATCAATTCCCATAATACGCATGATGGAACCGTACTCCATTTAGTTCAAATTATGTCCTGCGTTATCCCCCTTAACAAAGGGGGATAAAGGGGGTTGTATTTTTCCCTGAGTTATTTTACAACCCCCTTACCCCCTTTTCTAAGGGGGATTTTGTGCCACCCTGTAACCCGCATAAATAAAATGAAACATCCATGAGCCAAAGGTTCCCAAAAGAGCATGAAAATATTTCATACTTCCTTAATTCCTCCCCCTGTCCCCTTCTCAGAGGGGATAAAGGGGGAAGGGAGGGAAAGTTCCCTCGCCCCTTGTGGGAGAGGGTCTGGGTGAGGGTATTTTCGTGTCAAATATCTATGAGTACCCAAGACACATCAATAAGATGCCAGTGCTAATGGGTATGAGTAAATTATCCAGTGACTTCAGTGGTAGTGATTCAATTATACTAGAAAATGATGCGACAAGCAAAGCATAGGAAATAGGTAAATAGATACATCCACAAAGGAAGGCCACAATCCAGGCCGCTATAGTGCCTTCCCAACTCTTTTTTTTGTTATAAAATATACGATGGTTACCCATGCTTTGTCCCACTATGGTAGCAGCTGCATCGGCAAAGGCCACAATCAGGATGACGGTACTTGCGATAACTGGGGGAAAGAACAGTAACGAAAGGATTGTTCCAAAAATCAGAGTTACTGGACCAAATGCAACACCTCGTTCTTCCATCCTGCGAATGCTGGACTTTGTTATGCGCCCTAACATGGGGAATGAGTATCCATTTATTCTTAGACATTCAGAGATCATATAAATAATCGGCAAGGCAAAGAGTACCGTTAGCGTTGTATGATAAACCAAATTTGAAAATATCGGCACACTTGCGATGAGTATATGTAAAAGTTTTCTGCGAATTTCCTGATACCAGGAGTGTGCGTATTGCTTCCGCATACCTGCGAAGAGTGTCTTATAGGTGTCGGCGTCTGCAATGTCCAAAATGTCCAGCGCCTCTGCAAGATTCCCGCTATCAATCAGGTACTGCGCTTGCTGTCGGACAGAATAATGGGCATTAACACCAATGTTAATACTGGCTTTACGCATGATATTGAGGTTGTTCCGGTCGTCCACGAGGACGATTGTGTCTTTCCATGTAAGGTTGTTTTCGTGTAGTAAATCTTCGATGATTTCTTTCTTCCCGGTTGATCGCGAAAGACGTCCAAACACCTCACCCGTTAATGTGCTGTTATTTGTACCAATCTCCACACCGTAACCGCTATGTGCGGATAATCTGGTCGCAAGGTCTTTTACAAAGAAATCAGGCACTCCACTGCTGATGAGTACCACTCGATATCCATGTTTGCGTAATGTTTCAATCGTTTCCCTTGCATGTTTTATTACGGTAATATTCTGATAAACTTTTTTGGCGTGTTCAAGCGTAATGCCTTTAAAACGTGCATAAACCCTCGTTATTAACTCCTGGATAGATATCTTATTTATGCTAAATAGAAAGCACAACAGGGCTGTTCGTATATAAATCAATCTCCCTGCGTGTCGTGCCTGGTGCAAAATGAAGTGCCCTTTAAACAGGACACCATCTACGTCCATTACCACAAGTTTTTTAATGGAGCTATGTATCATTAACTGAGTGTGTTCTGTGAATGTGAAGGCTATGCATTTATATAGATTCCTGAGTATATAACTAAAACATTCCCCCTACCATCCGTTTTACAATACCTAAACCAATAAATACGATTATAGGGGAGAAGTCTATACCTTTGATGGGCGGGATGAGTTTTCGTACAGGATTCAGTACAGGGTCTGTAATTTTATAGAGGAATCGTATGGCCTGATTATAAGGGTTATGCGGTACCCATGAAAGTACTATTCTAATGATCAGTGCAATTTCGTAAAGTCCAATGAGATTACCCAAAAGGTTTCCCATGTAAAAGCTCCTTTTCCAATGAGTAGAAGGATAAATGTTTTATATACTTATGATAGACATGATGAAAAATTTTATCATAGGTCGATACATAGAGCA
>Ga0209324_10001738_pt1 | contig 15098 bp, 15 predicted proteins | sample Rifsed19ft3_FD_184015 | JGI IMG/M metagenome (GOLD analysis project Ga0209324, IMG submission 184015) | Soil microbial communities from Rifle, Colorado, USA - sediment 19ft 3 (version 2) | ecosystem: Environmental > Terrestrial > Deep subsurface > Rock core/Sediment | place: Rifle, Colorado...
GACGCTGGAAATCCAAATCAGCGACAGCGCCGGGGTGCGCGAGTACGAAATGTTCTCGGGCGGCGAAGCTTTCCGCATCAACTTCGCCATCCGCCTGGCGCTCTCCGAAGTGCTGGCCCAACGGGCCGGCGCCAGGCTGCAGACACTGGTGGTGGATGAGGGCTTCGGCAGCCAGGACGAGGCCGGCCGCCAGCGCCTGGTGGAGGTGATCGGCCTGGTGCGTCAGGATTTCGAAAAGATCCTGGTGATCACCCACATTGATGAGCTCAAGGACGCCTTCCCCAACCGCATTGAAGTAGAAAAAGGGCCGAGGGGTTCAATGGTCAGGGTCATTTAGCCGTGAAGTCCGGCCCACAACATATTTTTTCGCCCCGCATCATCATTACAGGAAATAGCGGCTCTGGGAAAACTTATCTGGCGCAAAACCTAAGCAATAACTCAGTGAAGGTCTCCCATTTAGATGCCTACTTTTGGGAACCAGGTGGATTCAATAAAAAACGTCCCCAAGGCGTGGTGACAATGGACTTGCAGCCATATCGGCCTTGGATGAATGGATTGTTGAAGGTGTTTTTGGTGAGTTAATCAAGCTTTTTCTTAAAAGAGCCGCCTGTTTCGTATGGCTCGATCTGGACTGGGAAACCTGTCGAAAAAACCTGGTGCGCCGCGGATCAGAGTCCAGCCGACAATTGGATACAAGCACCGCTGAACAAAATTTTCAAACCCTGCTCGGTTGGGCTTCCAAGTACTGGGAACGCACAAACCCCCGTTCCCATTCGGGCCATCAGAAACTATTTGATGGATTCCCTAGACAGAAATATCAGTTGAAATCCGAAAAAGAAGTCAACGTTTGGTTGCTGGCTAGGTCAGCCAGTTATAATTCCTTTGAATTGCCAAAATCTAACGTCTAAAGGTTGAGCGTTATCTTATGCTAGATAAACTATCCGGTATCGAAGCGCGGTTCGATGAGATCGAGCGCGAGTTAGCCCAGCCCGTCGCCAACTACCAGCGGGTGGTTGAGCTGTCCAAAGAACGCGCCGAATTGGAGCCGCTTATCGCCAAAGTGCGCCAATATCGCCAGGCGCTCGGGCGCAAGCAGGAAGCGGAGGAAGTTATTGGCAGCGATGACACCGAGTTGGCAGAACTGGCTGCTGCGGAACTGGCGGAGTTGGATGCCGAGATCCCGGTTCTGGAAAAGGGAATTAAGAGCCTGCTGCTGCCTAAGGACCCGCGCGACAACCGCAACGTCATTATGGAGATCCGTGCCGGCACCGGCGGCGATGAAGCCGGCCTGTTCGCCGCCGACCTCTACCGCATGTACACCCGCTATGCTGAACGCCAGGGTTGGAAGACCGAGCTGATGAGCAGCAGCGAGACCGGTGTGGGCGGTTTGAAAGAAGCCACCATGCTCATCAAGGGAAAAGGCGCTTTCTCGCGGCTCAAGTTCGAATCGGGTGTGCATCGCGTACAACGCGTGCCCACTACCGAGGCGCAGGGCCGCATCCACACCTCAACGGCCACCGTGGCCGTGCTGGCCGAGGTGGACGAGGTGGAGATCAAGATCCCGGAGAGCGACGTGAAGATGGACGTGTATCGCTCCTCGGGCGCCGGCGGCCAGAACGTGCAGAAGAACTCCACGGCAGTGCGCTTGACCCACTTGCCAACTGGCATGGTGGTGCAGTGCCAGGATGAACGCTCCCAACTCCAGAACCGCCTGCGCGCCATGGCCATCTTACGCGCCCGGCTTTACGAAATGGAAGAAGCAAAACGCCGCTCTGAGATCGAACAGACCCGCAAGCTGCAAGTGGGCAGCGCCGAACGCTCCGAGAAGATCCGCACGTACAATTTTCCCCAGTCCCGGGTGACGGACCACCGCATCGGTTTCAGCTCGCACAACTTACCGGTGTTCCTGGATGGCGGCATCGATGAGCTGCTGGACGAGCTGGCCACCCAGGACGAAGCCGAACGCTTGGCCACGGTACAAGCCTGATGAAACCTCGCATCCTGCATTTTGTTCTGGCACTTAGTTTTGCGCTCGCTTCTTGCGCCGGTCTCACTTCGCCCACAGAGGCCGAAACCACCGCATTGGATCAAGCTCAGCAGACCTTGATCGATTTCTTCGACCTGCTGGTCGCAGGCAACTATGAGCGAGCCGCCGCCCTGCACGTTGATGATGCGGATTTCTATGACACGCTCAGGCAAAACAACCCAGAGGTTGACCCCAGTGACCACGCTGCGCTGCTGCAAGCGGCATGCACCTTCCAATTGCGCTGTATGCGAATCTTACGGGTGGTCAGCAGGCAGGGGCTTGGCGCTAACCAGTTCCAATTCGTGGTTGAGTTCGCTAACCTGGATGGTTCGCTTTTCGTGCTTGGCCCATGCTGCGGGGCAGACGAAACGAGCATGCCTCCTGTGTCACAATTTGAGTTCCTCGTCGAGAACGACGGCGGCTTTTATCTAGTGCTCAGTAGTCCCATCTACGTTCCCTAACAGCAACCAATCAAACAAAAAAGGCGCTGTTGCCAGCGCCTTTTATACTATCTTAGAAAGGCTTGGTCATCATCAGCCACAGGATCAGGGCGAAACCACCCACCCCGATGATCAGCATTTCCATGGGACGCGTCTTGGCGATGTGGGCCTGGATCTCGGAAAGCGGGCGCGCCTTCTCGACGGGTTGGGGTTTGCCATTGATCATCCATTCCATGCCCAGCATCTTGCGCAAGGGGTGGTAGGTGCCCGCCCCCAGGCGGAACATCCAGACGGTAATAACGATCAGAATCAGCAGCGAAGCCCACATCCAGCCCATGGACCAGTAGAAAATATTCAAGAAACCTAAAACGATGCCCGCCAGAAGCAGGACAAGCAAAGAGAGCATCATGGTGGGCCAGGATGCCGCCGAAACGTCTAACATGGCTTTCATGCGTTCGGGGTCGGTTTCTTTCTTGAGCTGGAAGGCGACAAAGACCGAGCCGCCGTGCCCCAACAGAAACAGAAAGCCTGCAAGCACGTGGATGTATTTGACCAGTTGGTAAAGGTTTGGCATAAGGCGAAGATCCTCCAGGCGAATAGATTGGCCGCATTAAAACACAAGACCTGCAAAGTCCCAAGCCACATCAACAAGCAAACACGGCGCTCTGCTAGAATTTAGCCTAATGACTCTCCCAGCTCCTGCAGTCCGGGCGCCGGCGGCTGTCCAGCCACAGCGAGAACCCCAGCCTGGAAGTCGAGGCGCTGTTGGCGCACGCCCTCGGCAAGGAACGCGGTTGGCTACTAGCCTACTCCGAAGTTGAATTGGATGCGGCGCAGGCTGCGGCCTTTGAGGCTGCACTGGTGCGCCTGCAAGCCGGGGAGCCGCTACCTTACGTGCTCGGGGAGTGGGAGTTCTTCGGCCTGAAGCTGAAAGTCAGCCCCGAGGTGCTCATCCCGCGGCCGGAAACCGAGTTGCTGGTGGAGACGGCGCTGGCCTGGCTGTCCGCTCACCCCGGCCGGCGGCGCGCCGCCGATGTGGGCACCGGTTCCGGCTGTATCCCGGTGGCACTGGCGATGAACGCACCCGACTTGCAGATAGTGGCTGGCGACCTTTCGACAGGAGCGCTGGCAGTGGCGCGCACTAATGTAGAGCGCTACGGGCTGCAGGCTCGCATCCAAGTGGTGGAGAGCGATTTATTGGAAAACATGAGCGGTCCCTTCGATTTGATCACCGCCAACCTGCCCTACATCCCCGAGGCGCGGCTTCCCGACTTGGCTGTATCCGAGTGGGAGCCGCGCCTGGCGCTGGGCGGCGGCGCGGATGGCCTGCGCTTCATCGAGCCCTTCCTGCGGCAAGCGCAAACCAAGACTAACCGCCCTGCAGCCATCCTGGCAGAGATCGACGCCAGCTTGCAAGTCGCGGTGCTGGACCTGGCGCAGAACCTATGGCCGCAGGCGCAGGTGATGGTGCGCCCGGACCTGGCCGGCCTGCCGCGCCTGCTGGTGGTGGAGCTGTGATCACCGAACGGCTGGCCGCCGAAGCGCCGAAAGCGTTGAAGCGCGCCCTTAAAGTGTTGGCCAGCGGCGGGGTGGTGGCATTTCCAACCGACACGGTCTATGGCCTCGGCGCGCCAGCCTTCAAGGTGGAAAGCATCGAGCGCCTGTATGCCATTAAAGGCCGCCAACAGACCAAGGCGATTGCAGTGCTAATTGCCGAGCCGGGCGACCTAGGCAAGGTCGCCAAGGAACCCAGCGAGCAGGCAGTGCGGCTGGCGCAACGCTTTTGGCCGGGCGCGCTGACACTGGTGCTGGCGCGCCACCCCGACCTGCCCGGCGTGCTTTCCCCCAACGACACGATCGGCGTACGCGTGCCGAACCATCCGGTAGCCCAGGCCTTGCTGGCGGCGGCCGGCCCCCTGGCGGTGACTTCGGCCAATGTAGCCGGAGGCGCCAATGCGCGCAGCGCCTTTGAGGTGCTGGTGCAATTGGGCGGGCGCATCGAGCTGGTGCTGGACGGCGGGCAGACCCCCGGCGACCGGCCCTCCACGGTGGTGGAACTGACCGGGCCGCAGCCGCGGGTGCTGCGGGCGGGGCCAATTAGCGAGGAGCAGATCAAGGCGGCGCTGGATTAAGTTGTTGCTGTAGTGGATGTCCAACGTCCTACGCCCCACGTCCAGCGCATGGCAAGTTGTAATAATAACAACATGGGGGCTAGAGGTTTGTGACAAATGACAAAGTTTTTAGCCTTTTCGTCGGCACTCTCGTTCCCACATGCCCATAAATATCACGGTTACAGCATTCCATCCGGTTCCAAGTTGCCTAGTCAAGGCGTTTTAATATTGCGCTAACCCGAAACTTAGCTGGGTTTTAGATTGGCGGATTAGGATAGGGGCAATAGATGAGATCTCCTCCTCACTACTAAATCGCACTCTTGCAGCCAGCAGAGTGCGATTTGGGTTTAAAAGTCCACCCTCTTCATTAATTAAGTTAGAGAATGTAGGAAGAATTGCGCGCTTAGGATCGTAAAAGCGCGGTAAGCTCTGGGTGCGGTTCAACCATTCGCCTGGAGGAATTATGAAGCGCATCCATATTTTGCTTGCGGTCCAATCGCTGGTCGCCATCCTGGTTTCGGTGAACCGGCTGGGCACCTGGACCCTGGGCTACGTGCTGCCCAACGAGTTCCTGCGCTGGGTGGACCTGAACAATATGCTGGTGCTGCCGCTGATCAGCATCGTGGCCTTTTACCTGTTGAAGAAAGTGATCGAAGGCAATTCCTCGGCGCTTGTCAGCCGCCAGCATTTGTGGGTCAATTTGATGTTCATCGTGGGCATCTACCTGCTAGCTGCCAGCTACGGCACCCATGAGGTGACCAACTATATGCACGCCCGTTTCTGCCTGGAGGACTCCAGCAGCGACCTGTGCCGCATCGTCATTTTCAACGACGACGAGTTCAGCCACTGGGTATTTTTCAGCGGCTTTGTGATGGTAAATGCGGCGCTGTTGTTCCTGCAAGCACTGTTCGCTCAGAAGGAGCTGGTTTCGAGGAGCGACAGCCTGATCCTGATGTTCAATGCCCTGTTCCTGGCGGCCGGCATCGTGGCCAACCTGGGTTTCGAAGAGATCGGCCTGGACCTGTACGTGGTGGGGTTACTGGCTGTGCTTTCCAGCTATTTGCTGTGGAAACGCGGCAAACAACCGCTATTTATTTACTATACGTTCGCGTATTGGGTGGGGTTGGTAGCCAGCGTCGGGTTGCAGATGGCGAGGTAGCAGTTCTCCGTAGTAAGCACTTTCGCAGCAACCAATCAGAACCTTAGCGCCTTTTCCTGCCAATCTCCAACAATCTCTTCCGTGGCATCCCATCCAAACCTTTCGAAAAGGTAAATCGAGGCCTTAATCGCCAGGGCTTTAGTATTAGAAACGAGTTCTTCTTTTTTTAATTCGGATTTATAAACAAGATTGGGCATTGCTGTTTTACGAGCATAATCAAACGGCCATTTGTTCTTTGTATCAACGTAGAGTTGGCGATTCTCAATATTCCCAAGCTTCACATCCAACTTTACAGCATTTTCGTAGATACCCGTTAATACGAGACGAGAAACGAATTCGAATATTTCCGTGAATCTAAAAATCGTTTCGCCTACTCCTAGTAGTTGTCCTGGCTCCCACATTTCATGTTTAGGCCAGAGTGTGGATTTGTCCCTCCAATCTTCAGGCAGGGCCTCCAGGTAGTAGAGCTGCCCACTCTGAAAAAAATATAATATTGATCTATGGTGCTGCCAATCAAATTCGTGTTTTATCCAATCTTCACCGATTAAGAATTCACTCTTGTGCCCAACATGTGGAAAGTCCCATCCTCTAAGAGAAACGAAAGTTTTTTGCAAAAGGGGATATAAGTCAGCGATTTTTGGAATTCGATTAATACCAAATCTCATTGGACGTATCTTTATTTCCCAGTATCCTCGAGAAAGAATACTTTCTTTTAAACTCTCGCTCATTTAATTTCCCCCAACTGGCGATTAAATTGGTCTTCATCGCTTTGATCGCGCTCCCTTTCTAAACTCAATCCAACAGCGCTTGCAGTTCTAGTAAACTGACGCAACCTTTTCTCTACGGCCAAATCCAAAAGTTGTCGCATATCTTCATGAGTTGGAATATCTGAGGTTTCTGGTTTGCGTCTAGTACGAACATAAACAGCGCCTTGTCTCAAAACCCCAGGAAAATCCCTTTTGCAAATAATTGGTATGTCCCCAAATTCATCAATATTAACCACAAGGAAAGTCTTACTTTCAAATTCAAACTCTTCTGTCATAAAGGTGATACTTGGGTCTGCGTAGGAAGATAGCGAATCAGAAAAATCATCATATTTCCAACTCTTTAACTCGGTTGGGTTGAGGCCTACGAGAACTGGATTTCCTTCTCCGTCCTCATTAATGCCAACAATTACGATACCCCCATATCTTCGATTTGACATTCCTATGGCGGCCCTAATTACTCTTGCCAATAGTTGTTTATCTGTTCGCAACCCCGCACTTTTAAATTCTACCCCATTCTGTTCGCGGCCCAAACCTATTATTTGAATAAACTCATCACGGGTCATAGTTTGCCCCTCAAGGACCTATCCCCCAGCCCGGTTCGATATCGATGCCCAGGCTATCCGGCTTGCGCGTGATGGCGTGGCGGAAGTAACCGGCCGCGGCGATCATGGCGGCGTTATCGGTGCACAGCGGCAATGGCGGCAAGCGCACAGGCAGCGTACTGGCTGCCAGCGCTTCGCGCAGGGCCTGGTTGGCGGAGACGCCGCCAGCCACCAGGATCTCTGCTGCGCCGAACTGCTCGGCGGCGCGCAGGGCCTTGCCCACCAGCACCTCGACTACGGCGGCCTGGAAGCTGGCAGCCAGATCTGGGACCGGCAAATAATCGGCCAGGCTGGCGCCGCTTTGCAGCTTGCCTTCGCCGAACTCGAGGGCCTGCCCCTTGGAAAGCTCACGCACTTTGTGCAGCACGGCGGTTTTCAGGCCGCTGAAGGAAAAGTCCCAGGTCTCGTCCAGCCAGGCGCGCGGGAAATCGAAAGCGGCCGGGTCGCCTTCGGCGGCCGCCCTCTGGATGGCCGGGCCGCCGGGGTAGCCGAGGCCGAGCAGGCGGGCGATCTTATCGAAGGCTTCGCCGGCGGCGTCGTCCAGCGTTCCGCCCAGGCGCTGGTAAGTCAAATGGTCGGTCATCAGCACTAATTCGGTGTGGCCGCCGGAAACTATCAAAGCGAGCAGGGGAAAAGAAGGAGCCCCCTGCTCGCTTTGATTCGGAGAATGCTGCGCATTCTCCATCTCGCTTTGCGATCCATCCAGTTGCACCCAAGCCGAATAGATATGGCCTTCGAGATGGTTGACGCCGTACATGGGCAGCCCGGAGCCCAGCGCCAGGCCCTTGGCCATGTTGAGCCCCACGATCAGCGAGCCAGGCAGCCCTGGGCCGCGGGTCACGGCGATGGCATCTACATCGGCCAGTTCAAGGTGGGCCTGGGCCAGCGCTTCCTCGATCACCGCGTCGATGACCTTGATATGCTGGCGCGAGGCGACCTCGGGGAACACGCCGCCGTACTTGGCGTGCAGCTCGGCTTGCGAAGCGACCACGTTGGAGAGCGCCAGGCGGCCGTTCTCGACCACCGCGGCGGCGGTCTCGTCGCAGGAGGTCTCGATGCCCAGAATGCGGGCGGGTTGCAGCTTCTTTCGGCGGGCCATAGGCTAATTATAGAGCAGGCAGCCCAAGCGTAGCTTAGCAAAGCGCGGGGAGATAGGGTGCTTGGGTGCCTGGGAGCTTGGGAGCCAAGGTCAGGGCGTGAACAGCGCTGCCTGCTGCGCTTTCCGTGTCATGAAGTAAATCGCGTGACGGTTTTTCTACGTTACGAAGAAAACTGTCAGGAAAAAGACCAGGCCAGCTACCAGGCTCAACATGAGGGCTGGACCCGGCCTGGCGATGAGCCGCTTGGGGACGAGGACCATCTGTGCCAGTACTATGAAGGCTGTAAGCACAATGGTTAAAGCCATATTCAAGGCCATGATGAAATAAAGTTCCGGATGAAGGCTAACAGTAGCACGGCCATATAAAATCGGAAGCAGAAACTCCAGGCTATTGCTTGCGACGAAAAAGAGCAACAAGCCCACCAGGATGGGAAGACCAGCCCACCACCACTTCCCATTTGCGCTATGAAGTCTAAATGCGGCCAGGATGGCAATAAGGATGAGAACGATCCCAAGGAAATCCAACATATCATCCTCCACACAAATGAACAGCGAGGTTCGCGTTCGGTTTGTTCGGCTTAACAATAGGGAATCAAGTTCTCTGAAGCACGGGTCATTTGTCCCGGTTTAGACGCTGAACCATTTAAAGCTCTGTGCCTGTTGGCTAATGCGGAAGTAGTTGCTGCAACGAACCAGGAAGCAAGAAGCTCGTCTCCGTTTGGCGGATGAGGCGAGCGAAATTATGCCAGGCGAGTTGGCGAAGTTCGCTGACGGCAAGGCCATATTGCTGTGTCACCAAGTGCTCCACCCATTGGATACGCGCCGGAATGCCAGCCGGTGGATCCTTAACGCCGTGATCGCTTTCCAGCAGCAGGCGCTCCAGCGGCACCCAGGAGCGAAATTTGGTCTGGCGCGCCACCTGGGAGTGAATCGAAAAATAGCAGCCTAAGGCCACCGCCTTCCGCGTCTCGACCGCGGTTCCCGTCCAGCGGTGCAAGATAGGCACGGAAACCGGCGTGCGTTTCAATTCCTTTAGAACCAATGCTGTGGCGCGATCGCTGTGAATGCTGACCAGGCGGGGGAGATCTTTTAGGGTTTCAAGAATGGTTCGAAAGTTGCGCATTTGGAGTTTGAGCTCAACCCGCGAACCGGTATCCAAGCCCACTTCGCCAACCACAGCCGTGCGAGCCGCCAGTTCACGAAAGCGCTCGGGGTCAAAGGATTGCTGCGCCTGCGCGAAACGCGGGTGGCAGCCGGCGCCCCAGGCCACCATGCCGTCGCGGCGCTCGAGCGCCAGGGCGGCACCCTCGAGCGAAAAGGTCATGGCAAGCACAGCGCTGGACTCGGCGAATTCCTCGGCAGGCCGCGCCGGGTCGAGATGGGCGTGCGTCCAGGGTCAGGAGTGTGCGACCAGGCATGAATTAATTATAGGCTTGTGTAGCGCCGTAAAACAGGCGGGCTGAGACGCATCTACATCCTTCACGTCATTGCGAGGAAAGCCCACGTAGGGGGCTGACGAAGCAATCTCCACCACGATGGGGAGATTGCCACCCATTCGCTTCGCTCAGAGCAGGCTCTGGCCTAACGGCCTCCTCGCGATGACGTAAGTGATTTGTATTTATCAGTGTTTATCTGCGTTCATCCGCGGTTAATTCTTTAGCGGGATCACCAGGTCCAGCGGATATTCGGCCAGGTTCTCAGGCTGGCCGTCGGGGCGGATGAAGACGGCGTCCTCGATGCGCATGCCCAGGCCGCGCTCGGGGTAATACAGCCCGGGCTCGATGGTGACCACGGAGCCGCGGCGCAGCATGTCGTTGGGGGTTGCATCCCGTCCGAAGGCCGGGCGTTCGTGCACCTCCAGGCCCAGGCCATGAGCCAACCCGTGCACGAAACCGACCTTGGTGGTGGCATCCTCGGCCACAGTAGGATGGTCGCGTTGCTGGAACAGCTCGCAGGCGCGCGCTTGGTAGCTGGAGCATTGCGAGTCCGGCTTAAGCTCGGACATGATTGTTTCATAGACGAAACGCACATCGTCGTATAGCTTCTGGGCTGCATCGCTGGCATGACCCAGGCACCAAGTGCGGGTGAAGTCGGCCCAATAGCCGCCACCGGCTTCCACGGGAAAGATGTCGAAAACGATGGGCTCGCCCAGGCGCAGCACGGCTTCGGGGCTACCCATGCTATGTGGCACGCCGCCCTCGGCGCCAGGGGCGAAGATGGTGCCGTGGGGGTTATCCAGGCCGCGCTCGGCCAGCCACAAGTTGATCTTGGATTTCACGGCACCAACGGTGACCGGTTGGCCGTCTTTGTCCACCAGCACGCCGTCCACGCCGCGCTGGCGGCCGAGGTAATCGGCCAACTGGCCCACCACCTCGGTGGTCTGTTTTTGGATGCGGCGCATGCGCTCGATCTCGGTAGCATCCTTGGTGGCGCGCGCCTCCAGCAGCACGGAGGAGCCGAACTCGCCGACGAATTCGATGTTGGGCAAGAGCTCGCCCAACGCCGAGATCAGGCCGAAGGCGCGGCCAGCATCGCGCTGGCCGAAGACCGCCACGCGGCCGGCGGTGATGCCGGCATCGGTGAGCATGCGCTGGTAAAGGCGGGCGTTTGCCAGTTCGTGGTTGCCGTTGCATTCTTTGAGGAGCTCGGAGAATTTGTAATCGGTGATGCTGCGGGTCTGCAACCCCGTGGCGGCAGCCTCCTCGCGTTCCATGGCGTGGCAAAAAAGCAGCGGCTGGCCGCCGCGCCTCAAGGCCAGCAGGGCCTCGGTGACATGGACGACGCCGGTGAAGTAGACCATGGCAGGATTGTGCAGTGCATCGCCGAACACCAGCAGCGCATCGAGGCTGTGCTCTTTCATCATGGCAGGCAGGTCAGATTTCATGAAATTCCTTTGTCAATGGGGCAACTGGTCAAGGTTCCCAGCGGGCGTGTTCCCGCAGGCGCAGGAACCATTCGATGGCCAGGAAGGCCAGGGCCAGGATGACGGCCAAAGCCAGATTAAGCACGCGGCCGGCCAACAGCCAAGCCAGGGTGCCGGCGTAGACACCTACCCACAGCGCCTGGCGCAGGATGACGCGTACGGTGGCAGGCGGCTCGCCGGGGAAGCGGTAGTTGAGGAAGGAGGTGACGGGCAGCGCCGCGCCGGTGAAAGCCACCACGACCAGAAAGAAGAACAGCCAGCGCGGCCAGAGCAGCGGCTCGGAAAAGTTCAACAGGGCGAACAGGCCGCCCCAGCCCACCAGCACGAAAAGAAGCGTGGTGGGCAGGAAGGAGAGCGGCGAAGGTGTGCGGGCTGGGATCATGGGCTGGAATGATTATAAACGGGGGAATTTGCCAGGCAGCGCTATTACTGAGAGCGAAGTGTTAGCCGTCAAAAAGCCCTCAACTTATGCCCAATCCCATCCTGTATAATTGGACGAGCGGGAGCAAGAAGTGAATCGCGCCAGTAGCAAGTAATTCACTTTGATAAGACCGCCCGGAGCCCAGGCGGATTTTTTTAACCGAGACAAAGCATGCCAAATAATAAAACGGACCCCACCCAACCCCTGATCATCATCGCCTCCAACCGCGGGCCGTTTTCCTTTAAGAAAAGGGGCCGCGGCTTTTCGATGGAGCGCGGCGCCGGCGGCCTGGTGACGGCCCTCGGCGCCCTGGCCGAGCGCCACGATGTGCTGTGGGTGGCTTCGGCGATGAGCGAGGATGACCGGGCCTGGTCGCAGCAGCATGGCGGCCAGGTGCAGGAAGTGGCGGGCATCCGCCTCAAGCTGGTGGAACCCAACCTGGAAGATTACGAAGGGTATTACAACGAGATCGCTAACCCGCTGCTGTGGTTTATCCAGCACCAGTTGTGGGATACGCCGCGCACGCCTAGCATTACCCAGAAAACCTGGGACGCCTGGGAGAAGGGCTACAAGCCGGTCAACAAGCTGTTTGCCCAAGCCATGGCGGAGGCCGCCAAAGAAGCGGGCCGGCCGGTGATCATCCTGCCGCAGGATTATCACCTGTATATGGTGCCTTATTACCTGCGCCGCATGGTTGGGGAAGGGGTTCAGATCCAACCCTTCGTGCATATCCCCTGGCCTGGGCCGGACGCCTGGCGCATCCTGCCCCCGGTGATGCGCTCGGCCATCTTCAAAAGCCTGCTGGAATCCAACCGGGTCGGCTTCCAAACAGCCAAGGACGCCTTCAACTTCGTCCAGACCTGCCGCTTTTACCTGGACGCACACGCCTACGGCCGGCGCGATGCGGTGGAATATAAGGGGCGCGATGTGGGCGCGGTTTCCTATCCCATCTCCGTCGACGTGGAGTATCTCAACCAACTGGTCCACGAGCCAAACACCAAGTTGGAGCGCGCCAATTTGCGCAATTCGGTCGGAGACCGGCAGGTGATCCTGCGCGTCGACCGGGTGGAACCCAGCAAGAACAACCTGCGCGGGTTCCAGGCTTATCGCGCCTTGTTGGAACGCTATCCCGAACACCGCGGCAAGGTGCAAATGCTGGCCCTATTGGTGCCTTCACGTATGGAAGTGGGTGAATACCAGGATTACCTGGGAGAGATCATGACCGTGGCGGGTATCATCAACGCCGAGTTCAGCGATTCGATCTGGGAGCCAGTGCGTATCATCCTGGGGGACAATTACGTGCGCGCCATAGCCGCTATGCAAATGTATGACGTGCTGCTGGTGAATCCGTTGGCGGACGGAATGAATTTAGTGGCGAAGGAAGGCGTGGTGGCCAACCAGAAAGACGGCGTGCTGGTGCTGTCCGAATATGCCGGGGCTTTTTACGAATTGGGGGAACACGCGCTGATCGTTTCGCCTTTCGATGTGTACGGGACGGCAGAGGCAATGCACACTGCCCTAACCATGCCGGCGGCCGAGCGCCAGCAGCGCGCCCAGGCGCTGCGCGCCATCGTCACCAAGGCGGATGTGCGCGAATGGTTCGCCGCTCAGGTGGCGGATGCCTTGCGGGCTGCCAGCAACCAAGCCAGCAATTCTTCAACATCGGCAACGCCCTCCGCCAGAAAATCGGCGGCGGCGGCCAAGTCCTCCGGCGCGTCCTCCGATTGAACGCCAATCCCCCAGGCTTCACATACTTTTTCATGGCGCAGTGTGCGCGCCATGTGCAGCGCGTTAAGATCGCTGATGTCGTCACCAATAAAAAGCGCAGCGTTCAGGTTTTGAGCCTCGACTAAGCTGCGGAAGGTAATGCCCTTGTCCATTTCAATGGGTGGGCGGACTTCAAAAACCCGCTTGCCGGCAAACAAGACCAAGCCGTGCCTTGCGACCAATTCGGAAATCCGGGCGGCATGCTCAGCGGCGAATTCATCTGGCTGCGGCGACTGGCGATAATGGAAACTGAGCGTGACTTGTTTGTCTTCTATGAAGGCGCCATTTTGTTCCAGGGCGTGTAATCCTTTTTTAACTGCCTGCAATTGAGGCAAGTAAGGCTGGGCCTCTGGCAGCATGATGGTTTGGCCATGGTCCCAGCGCTCCAGGCCATGGTTGCCGATATAGACGATTCCCGGAATTGCAACTTTTTCCGCTACGCTGGCGGCGCGGCGCCCAGAAATCAGCGCAAGCAAAGGGAGCTCATCGCGCAGGTCGGCCAGCAATTGCCTGGTGCGCGGGTTGAGGTGGGCCGCCTCGGGCGAGAGGGCGATAGGAGCCAAAGTGCCGTCCAGATCGCTGAACAGACCAAAGCGCGGCGTGCGCACCAGCTCAGCCAGGGTGTCGGTGGCTTGCTTCCAGTGGGGAGTGGTCATGGTCGGCTCAAGACGCTAATTATGAACCATTAGCAGCTATAGACATGATTGCAGAAGGTGGTAATTCGGAAGACTACGCCTGATGGATTTCTCGCTTTCTTGAATCTTCATCGGATAATGAATTAATTAGTCCGCTCGAAATGACAAAGGGAGAGATTTCTTCTTAGTGAATCGCTTGCAACGATAGGCTTTTGTATAGGCGCAGCAGGCTGCGCCCATACTGCAAAACAGAGAAGTGCTCGAAACTAGCCCACATCGGCAAATTAATCCGCTTTCTCTCCCAGTTCGCCAAGATAGCCCAACTCCAACAGGGCTTGCAGCACCTGGCGGCCAGCGCCAGGTTTCACCGCGATAGCGGTCGGACCCAGTGGCTCACCCAGGTAGCGGGCGGCGCGCGAGGTGCGCAGCGCCTTAAGCGCCGCCGCCGAGCCCAGCCGCAGCACCAGGGCGGTCCCAAGGCGCGCCTGCGCCCCTTGCTGCTCCCAACGCTTGAGGGCTTGCACCAGGTTAGGAGGCAAAGGCGCGGCGCTGTGCTCTTTGAGCAGGCCCAACAACTGGCGGACGTGCAACCCATGCCTGCGCGCCCGTTCCAGGGCGGCTGCGGTGATCTGGTAGGCAGCGCCATCCTTCTGGCGAGGCAACCAATCGCAGAAGCGCGCCAGCAGATAGCGGGCGGCCCGCGGCGCCAGATTAGGGATCAGGATGAGCCCCTGAGAATTAACCTTAAACTTCGATCTTTCTTCTTTCAGCCCGGTTGGTTTTTCCCCTTTAAGCAAAACAGGCGCCCAGCGACTCCAGCGGAAAGCGGCAGCGGGCTGCCCTCTGGCAGGGCCGGCCAGATCTACCAAACCCAAGCTGTGCAGAGACCCGCGCAGGAAGTAGGCGAGCAAGGCGCCGTCAACTGAATCCCAGTGGGCATAGCCGCGCAGGTATTCCCCCGTGGATGCAGCGCGCAGGTACCAGGAGTCGAAATCGCCGGCAGGACGTTGGAAATCGGGGTTACGGGCTTTAACATCCGCCACCAACGCCGAAATGCTCCACCATTGCTCGGCAGGCGCGCTGCGCGCAAAGGCAAGCAGCTTGCGGCGGGTGGCCAGGGGATCGTTCTGCCAGGAACCATCCGCCCG
>Ga0209324_10001739_pt1 | contig 15095 bp, 10 predicted proteins | sample Rifsed19ft3_FD_184015 | JGI IMG/M metagenome (GOLD analysis project Ga0209324, IMG submission 184015) | Soil microbial communities from Rifle, Colorado, USA - sediment 19ft 3 (version 2) | ecosystem: Environmental > Terrestrial > Deep subsurface > Rock core/Sediment | place: Rifle, Colorado...
TTTGCTCCCGTTCAGATACTCTGAGCGGGACATTTCACTCAGATTTCTTACGTGAGGCAACGAATGGGTTTCACTCAGGTTTTTGATGAGGCAATTCGCGAGCTTTACTTTCAAACAGGCGTTTGATACGCTCATCAAGCAATTTTGGCTTTTTATTCACGTTATTCCTTCATTTTCAAATTTTAAGGGGATCGTCATGAAAATTACCAACGTACTGGTGCTGTACTACTCGAGCTATGGCCACGTAGAAGCCATGGCGCAAGCGATTGCTGCAGGTGTGCGCGAAGTGGCGGATACCAAAGTAACGATCAAGCGCGTGCCGGAACTGATGCCGGAAGAAGCGGCGCGCAAGGCCGGCCTCAAGCTCGACCAGGCCGCACCCATCGCCAGTCCCGATGAGCTCGCCGAATACGATGCCGTCATCTTCGGCACGCCGACGCGCTTCGGCAACATGGCGGCGCAGATGCGCAACTTCCTCGACCAGACCGGCGGGCTGTGGATGAAAGGCTCACTGATCGGCAAGGTCGGCAGTGTATTCACTTCCAGCGCCACCCAGCACGGCGGACAGGAAAGCACCATCCTCTCCTTCCACACCACCTTGCTCCACCAGGGTATGGTGATCGTCGGCGTCCCCTATTCCTGCGCCGACCAGATGCGCATCGACGAAATCACCGGCGGCTCGCCTTACGGTGCCAGCACCATCGCCGGCGGCGACGGCAAGCGCATGCCCTCAGCGAATGAACTCGGCATCGCCCGCTTCCAGGGCCGGCATGTCGCGCAGATCGCGCGCAATCTCATGCTCGGGGGCTTGTAAGCAAACCTTCTTTTCAAGAGGACAAAAGCGGCTTGCCGTGCGTCCCGGCGGGCGTGACAGCAGCCGCCAAATTTTTCGGAAATTCACATGACTACCTTTGCCAAGCCGTTTGTTCCGACATTTCTTCTGTTTATCCTGCTGACCGGATGCGGTGCGGGAAATGACAAGCCTGCCCCACCCGGACCGGGTGCGGGGATGCCGCCGCCCGAGGTGGAAGTGATAACGGCCGGCATCGGCAGCGCGACACTCACCCAGGATCTGCCCGGCCGTCTGCAGGCTTACCGCACCGCGCAGGTGCGCGCACGAGTCGAGGGTGTGATCGAGAAGCGCCTGTTCAAGGAAGGCAGCGAGGTGGAGGCGAACACATCCCTGTTCCAGATCGATGCGCGCAGCTATAAGGCGGCGGCCGAATCTGCGCAGGCCGATCTGGCGATCGCCCGCCAGATCGTCAAACGCTACAAATCCCTGCTGGAAGTCAAGGCGGTCAGTCAGCAAGAGTACGATCTGGCTGCCGGCAAGGCCAAACAGGCAGAGGCAGCCTCGATAAAAGCAGAGGAGGACCTGGCAAACGCCAGCGTCCCCGCCGCGATCTCCGGGCACATCGGCCGCGCGCTGGTGACGGAAGGCGCGCTGGTCGGGAAAAATGAAGCCACGTTACTGGCCACCATCGAGCAGCTCGATCCCATCTATGCCAACTTCACGCAATCAGGCGCCGATATGTTGCGCCTGAGACAGGCCGTCAAGGCGGGCAAGCTCAAACACGCAGATGCTGCCACGGTGCAATTGCTGCTCGAGGACGGCAGCCTCTATCCGCAGACAGGCAAGATATTCTTCACCGACATGGCCGTCGATCCGAGCACCGGCGCGGTGTCGCTGCGCGCAGAATTTTCCAATCCCCAGCGCGAATTGCTGCCCGGCATGTTCGTGCGCGTTCGTTTTCCCGAGGCGGTGGCCGAGAACGTGATACGCATCCCGCAGCGCGCCCTGCAAGCCGGTCCGCAAGGCCAGTTCGTGATGGTGGTCGGCGCGGAGAGTAAAGCGGCACCGGTGCCGGTGAAGACCGGCGGCATGGCGGGAGGCGATTTCATCATTACCGAAGGACTCAATGGCGGCGAGCAGGTCATCGTGAACGGTCTGCAGAAAGCGCGGCCGGGTACGGTAGTAGTCGGAATACCCCTCACCCCTCCTTCGACAAGCTCAGGACAGGCCGGGCCCTCTCCCGCCAGCGGGAGAGGGGAAGCTGAGTCTACGCCACCGGTCGATAACAAAAGATAAGGCCGCGCGATGTTCGCAAAATTCTTCATCGACCGCCCGATCTTTGCCTGGGTCATCGCGCTGATCATCCTGCTGAGCGGCGCGCTGGCCCTGCGCAACCTGCCGGTCGCATCTTATCCGGAGGTGGCTCCGCCGGCTTTGGCGATCACGCTCAACTACCCCGGCGCTTCGGCGCAGGTGGTGGAAGAAACCGCTGTCGCCCTGGTCGAGCAGGAATTGAACGGTATCGAGAATTTGCTCTACATGGACTCGTCCTCCGAACTGGGTCGCGGTTCCATCACGCTGACTTTCGAGGCGGGCACCAATCTGGATATCGCTTCCGTCGAGACGCAGAACCGCGTCAAGCGTGCCGAACCGCGCCTGCCCGAGGATGTGCGCCGTGCGGGTGTAACCGTGACGAAGTCGGCGCGGAATTACCTGATGTTTGTCGCGCTCATCTCGCCGGACAAGAGCCGCGACAATGTGGCGCTCGGCAGCTACGCCGCCGCCAACCTGTTGGAGAATATCCGCCGTGTGCCGGGCGTGGGCGAGGCGATACTGTTCGGCACCGAATACTCGATGCGGTTGTGGCTGAAGCCGGAGAAGCTCCATGCCTATAACCTGATGCCCGGCGATGTCACCAAGGCCGTGCGCGCCCAGAATACGCAGCTCGCTACCGGTGAACTCGGGCAATTACCGGCTGCACCCGGCCAGCAGTTGAATGCGGTGATCGTCACCAGGAGCAAGCTGTCCACGCCGGAAGAATTCGGCGCTGTCATCGTGCGCGCCAATCCGGACGGTGGAACCGTCCGGGTCAGGGATGTAGCCCGGGTGGAGCTGGGAGCGCAGGATTATTCCATTGCCGCGCGCATCGACGGACAGCCTGCCTCAGCCATCGCGATCCGCCTGTCTCCCTCGGCCAACGCGCTGGAAACTGCCAAAGCCATCAAGGCGAAAATGACGGAGTTGGCAAAATTCTTCCCCGAAGGGGTGGACTGGCTAGTGCCTTATGACACCTCCAAATTCGTCGAAATTTCGATAAGCGAAATGGTGATGACGCTGGCGGAAGCCATGCTGCTGGTGTTCCTGGTTATCTACCTGTTCCTGGGAAACCTGCGCGCCACTTTCATTCCTGCCATCGTCGTGCCGGTCGCCCTGGTCGGCGGGTTGGTGGGGTTATATGCCGTCGGTTACTCGATCAATACCCTGACCCTGTTTGCGATGGTGCTGGCGGTCGGCATCGTGGTGGATGATGCCATCGTGGTGGTGGAAAACGTGGAACGCATCATGAGCGAAGAAGGCCTGGCGCCGCGCGAGGCAACACGCAAAGCGATGGGGCAGATATTCGGCGCCATCATCGCCATAACGCTGGTGCTGTGCGCGGTATTCATCCCGATGACTTTCTTCGGCGGTTCCGTGGGTGCGATCTATCGCCAGTTTGCGGTCACACTGATTTTGACCATCCTGTTCTCGGTGCTGATGGCTTTGACGCTGACACCGGCGCTGTGCGCCACATTGTTGAAAGACTCCTCCGGCCACAAGATGGTGCCGACATCGGGTATTCTCGGCTGGTTCAATCGTTTTTTCACCAAAACGACCCAAAGTTACAAGTCCGGAGTAGGTCGCGTGCTGACGCGCACTGGGCGCTATCTGTTGCTCTACGCGGGTCTCCTGGGAGCCATGGGCTGGCTGTTCGTGCAATTGCCGACCAGTTTCCTGCCGGAAGAGGATCAGGGTTATTTCATCAGCGTGATCCAGTTGCCGCCGGGCGCCACGAGGGAGCGCACACAGGAAGTGCTGACTGAAGTGGAACAGTTCTACCTCAAGCAACCCGAGGTGGAACACGTCATCGGCGTGCTCGGGTTTTCTTTCTTTGGCCGCGGACAAAATGCCGCGATCACTTTCGTCCGCCTGAAGGGGTGGGATGAACGGCCCGGTCCGGACAGTTCGGCATCTTCGCTGGTGAAGCGCGCCAACATGGGGCTGTTCCGCATCAAGCAGGCGATGATCTTCGCCATCAATGTGCCGCCGATTCCGGAATTGGCGGCTGTCGGCGGATTTGATTTCCGCCTGCAGGATCGCTCCGGGCAGGGCAGGGACAAGCTGCTCGAAGCGCGCAACATGGCGCTGGGTATCGCAAGCCAGCATACCGCGCTGATAGGCGTGCGACCGGAAGGACAGGAGCCGGGACCGCAGCTACAGATAGACATCGATCGCCAGAAAGCGCGGGCATTGGGTATAGACATCGCCGATCTGAACGAAACTTTGCAGTCGGCCCTCGGTGTGGCATACATCAATGATTTCGTGCGCGATGGCCGCATCCTGCGGGTGCAGATGCAGGCGGAGGCTGACAACCGCACAACGCCGGAACAGATATTGCGGTTGCCGGTGCGGAATGCGCAGGGCGGGATGGTGCCGCTGTCCGAGATTGCCTCGCACCGCTGGATCGTCGATCTGCCAAAGCTGGATCGTTACAATGGGCTGCCGTCGATGAAGATTGCCGGCGGCCCCGCACCAGGACGCAGCAGCGGCGATGCGTTGGCGGCGATGGAAGAAGTCGCGGCTAAATTGCCGCCCGGTTTTGGTTTCGAATGGTCCGGAACATCAAGCGAGGAGCGGCTTTCCGGGAGCCAGGCGCCATTCCTGTTTGCTCTTTCGGTAGTGGCCGTATTCCTGTGCCTGGCTGCGTTGTACGAGAGCTGGTCCATCCCGGTTGCCGTGATCCTGGTAGTGCCCATCGGCATACTGGGTGCGCTGGCCGCTGTCACGCTACGCGGCTTGCCCAACGATATTTACTTCAAGGTCGGGCTGATCGTCATCATCGGACTCGCGGCGAAGAATGCGATACTGATCATTCAGTTCGCCCGCGATTTGCAGGATAAGGGGCACGACCTGATCGACGCCACGCTGGAAGCTTGCCGCCTGAGGTTCCGTCCCATCCTGATGACCTCCATTGCCTTTGTGCTGGGCGTTTTGCCGCTGGCCATTTCCACCGGCGCGGGTGCAAATGGGCGTCATGCCATCGGCACCGGCGTCATGGGCGGCATGATCGCCGCGACAGTCCTGGCAGTGTTTTTTGTGCCGGTCTTCTACGTGGTCGTCCGCCGCATCTTCCCCGGCCATTCGCACAAAGCCGGGCAGGAGAGCGGCCATGAATAAAAGATCCGCGTCGGTTGCATTGCTCGCGTTGTTGGGCGGATGCTCGCTGACGCCCGATTATGAACGTCCCGCCGCACCTGTTCCCGCTGCATGGCCCGACAGTGTGAAGTTGAAGATCTCAACGGGGATCACAATCACCGGCTGGCGCGATTACTTCCCCGATCCGCGCTTGCAGGCGTTGATCGCAGCGGCGCTGCAAAACAATCGCGATCTGCGCATAGCGACCGCACGGATCGCAGAGGCGCGCGCGCAATACGGCATCCAGCAGGCCGACCGCCTGCCCAATGTCAATCTTGGCGCTGCCCGCAATGCCTCGCTGACCCCGGCCAGTGCATCCGTCACCGGCACTGCGCTGCAAACCCAGCGCTATGACGTGGGCGTGAGCCTGGTGTCGTTCGAGCTGGACTTCTGGGGGCGGGTCGGCAGCCTGAATGCGGCGGCCAGGAACAGCTTCCTCGCTACCGAAGCCGCGCAACGCGCGTTTCGTTTGTCGTTGATCGCCGACGTGGCGAACGCCTATCTATCGCTGCTGGAGCTGAGCGAACGCACCCGGCTCGCAGCCGCTACCGTCAGGGCACGTGCGGAAACCAGAGACCTGCTGATGCGCCGCCGCGAGTTGGGTGTGTCCAGCGGGCTGGAATTGCTGCAGGCGGAGGGCGCCTATCAATCCGCGCTGGCCGAGCGTGCGAATCTGGAACGACAGCAGGCCGCCGCAGAAAATCTGCTCGACTTGTTGCTGGGACAACCGGTGGCCGGTATCAAGGATCTGCCCGACGGGCTGAACCTTGCCGGGCAGGGCATCACGCCTGACCTGATCGCCGGATTGCCTGCCGAGGTGTTGCTGAAGCGTCCAGATGTGCTGGCCGCCGAGCACAGGCTGATCGCCGCGAATGCCAATATCGGCGCGGCACGCGCGGCCTTCCTGCCGCGCATCACGCTGACCGGCAGCGGCGGCACCGCCAGCCGCACCCTGGCCGGTTTGTTCGATGCGGGCAGCGGTGCGTGGAGTTTTCAGCCCGCTTTGAGCATGCCGTTGTTCGATGCCGGGCGCACTTCTGCCAACGTCGACATCGCCGAAGCGCGCAAAGTGATCGCCGTTGCCGAGTATGAAAAAACCATCCAGCAGGCGTTCCGCGAAGTGGCGGACCTGTTGAATGCGCGCGACAAGATCGCGGAACAGCTTGCTGCCCAGGCAGACTATGCCCAGGTGCAGAACCAGCGGCTGCATCTGGTAGAGGCGCGCTATCAGGCGGGTATCGCCAATCATCTCGAAGTGCTGGATGCGCAGCGGGAAGCATTTGCCGCCGAGCAGGGAGCAACGCAGGTGCGGCGGTTATCGCTTGGTGTGGCCACGCAACTTTACAAGGCGTTGGCGGGCGAACTCAGTGATTCATCGCAAAGAGCTAATCAGGAGGTGCCCGGCAAATGATGTCTGAAACACAGTTTGTAGGGTGGATAAAAGGCACATCGTGCCGTATCCACCGTTCCGCATGGTGGATACGTGCTTCGCACTTTATCCACCCTACCGCTAATGGATAAATTGGGTTAACTACAGGATATTAGGATGATAGTTACAGCAGAAACTAAAACCGCCAGTGAGCAAACACGGACGCGTTTGCTGGAAGCGGCGCGTGAGGTGTTCTCGCAGCACGGATTCCAGGGTGCGACGGTGCGCGAGATTTGTCGCCGCGCCGAGGCGAATGGCGCGGCGGTGAATTATCACTTCGGCAGCAAGGATGGCCTGCTCGCCGAAGCCCTGAATTTCGCGCCGCTCAAAGCCATGCAGAAAGCCAATGTCAAAGCCGGCGAGTGTCCAAAAATGCGTTTGCGCCTGTTCATATGCGATTTCATGCTGATGTTGCTGGATGAAAAAAATCCTTCCTCGCAATGTCAGATCATGGCGCGCGAGCTGGCCGATCCCACACCTGCGCTGGACAAGATCGTGCGGGAAGCGATAGAACCCATGCATGAATTTTTAGGTAAGCTGGTGCGCGAAATCGCCGGTGGCAAAATCAGCGAAACCGAATTGCGCCGCTGTGTGCACAGCATCTTCGGCCAGTGCCTGTTCTACCGTCATTCGCAACCGGTGTTGCAGCGCCTGCATCCCAAATTGCGCTACGACCGCAAAGAGATCGAAGCGATAGCCAAACATATAGCGGAATTTTCGCTGGCGGGGATCGAGCATCTCGACTGTTAAGTGATTTACCGTAGGGCGGGCTTTGCCCGCCGCGTCGGGCGTAGCCAGACCTACGAGATGCGGAGACTCTGTCTTCAAATATGTAATCCTCAATAGAACTGAGTTTGGATATAACGAAGCATTCCCCCTTTGTAAAAGGGGGCGAGGGGGGATTTGAACCGCGCGCGGATACGAAAATCTCCCTCCGCCCCCTCGCAAGCTCTCCCCCTTTTACAAAGTGGGAAGCGGGTCGAATTTCCCAATGGATTATCCGGGTTTAATCCGGTTCAGACTATGCTTCCGGGGTGGTTGCATTCAAATGTCGGTAGCGGGAAGGAATGTCATGCGCACATCGCTTGCAGCGCCCCGGCGTGAGCAATCACGAGGTGAAGAAATCGCGAACAGTATCAGCCACGGGATCGGGCTGATCGCGGCGCTCGCGGGGACCCCGTTTCTCGTCATGTATGCAGTGCGGCACGGAGATACGGGATTCATTGCCGGCGCGAGTATCTTCGCCGCGACCATGGTACTGCTTTACCTTTCCTCCACGCTCTATCACTCGCTACCGGCAGGCAAAGCCAAGCGTGTGTTTCGCATCATCGAGCACTCCGCGATCTTCCTGCTCATCGCAGGCACCTACACGCCTTTCACACTGGGTGTTCTTCGCGGCGGATGGGGCTGGACGCTGCTTGGGCTGGTTTGGGGTCTTGCACTGGCAGGAGTGATCCTGAAGATATTCGACAGAATGTCACACCCCATCATCTCCACCGGCCTTTATCTGCTGATGGGGTGGCTGATCGTGATCGCAGCCGATCCGATGTTGGTTCGCGTACCATTATCCGGCCTGTTATGGCTGGCCGCGGGAGGTGTGGCTTATACTGCGGGGGTGGCATTCTTCGTGACCGATGCGCGCCTGAGATATGGTCATTTCATCTGGCATCTGTTCGTAATGGCGGGTACAGCATGCCATTATTTTGCGGTGCTATGGTATTCGGCCTGAGTCATTGCTTGCATGCCACATACCCTGCAGCGCGTCTTCAGCGACGTGGTTCTCTCTGCTCGTGGTTGTTAAATCGCTTAACCCGGCTGCTGATAACAGGCTTGCGCCCTATCTGGCCAGAAGTGTATCTCCCGCCAAAGTCAGGGTAGGCACGCCTATCCACAGTGCTTCGCAGGTGGTGCCGCCGTCCGTGTACGGGAAAAATCCAAAGCGATGCGATGTGCAGCAAACCACTCAGCTATCTGTAAATAACGGCCACTCAGTGGTAGGGGTGTTGCGCAACATGAAAGTCGACTAACCGCCCGCCATGCTCGATCATCACCAGTCGAACGCGAATACCTTCGCGCTCCATCTCGGCAACAATATCCCGTGCTCGCCATTGTGTAGGAATGATGATTACATCGGCAACAATATTCTTTAGCACATCCCTGAATTGAATTTCCTGACCAGTACCCGGTACGAAAGTCCCTGCTTTGTCTGGATCAGAATCGACCACCAGCGGGAACCGCTCAGCATCTGCGCCAAACTGGTGAATAAAGGCCGCTGCTTTGCCCGTGCCACCCCAGATTGCAACCTTGGTGCCGCTGGTGGCGAGTTCGTCAAGTTGGGCACGGATTGTTGCACGGCTGATGTCAGCTCGCTGTGAGAAAGCAGCAGTTGCTGCTGCACGTTCCTGTAGCACCTCTGGCATACCCAACCTTACCAGCGCGTAAACCACCTCGCCATCATAGCCATGAGCCAATTCCACGACTTCCCCCGCTCGCGACATAAGGGTGCGAAATGATTCCGTAGTGAAATGAGCGACATGTTCGTAGAAAAAATCAGCCAGACGGTTGGTTTCGAATACCCGGTCAATACACGGGACTTCGGCGAACAACCAGCAGGGCTTGTTTAGCGGGGTTGCACCCCAAGCCAGTTGCTCCAACAGTGTTGCAGGCTCGGTAAGGTGTTCCAGCACATGTCGGATTACCACAGCATCCGGTGCATGAATGACCATATCCACCAAGGGATCGAATATTCGTGCCTGAAACTCCACACCCAAACCTGTTTCCGGACTAGAGTTGGGATCAAAGCCAATAAATCTCCCCATTCCGCCCCGTGCTTCGGCTAACCCGCGCACGAAGTGGCCTTCTCCACAACCGATTTCCACCACGGTGGGATTCATCGGAAGATGCTTCAGCAGGCGATCTCTGGTTTCCGCCAGATGCCCTTTCCAGAAACCTCCCGTATTGAACATCCGGTTAGGGTTGCTCTGGTAGGGAATGGCATCGTAGTGGAATGAGCGGTTCCACACATGTGAACAAGCCGGGCACTGAACGAAATCGTGGGGATAGCGAGACATCCCTTGGGCCTCGGCAGCCGACTTGGGCCAACCCAGAGTTGCAAGAGTTTGCCGGCCGCCATTGAAAAAAGGTACGGCGATATTGTGGGCACAGATCGGGCAATGTGTGGGAAGCAGGTAATTTAAAGTTCTCATGGGGCATCGGTGACGATGAATGATATCGATATCAAGATAGCGCTTTCCATGCATCAGCATACTTACCTGGTTGATTATTGTATCAAGCGCTTATTCATAGTTTCCAAATTCATATGCGTCGGGAAATTGATTCATGAAAAATGTACATTGCCAAAACACCCTGTCGACAGACTTGAAGACACGGATTCAGCAATGCTGTCATCTGCTCAATAACTTCTTGAAATACGCAATTGTCTCTTTTAACCCGTCTTCCAATGAGACGGCAGGTTGCCAATCCAGCACTTTGCGTGCAAGCCTGATGTCAGGTTGACGTTGTATTGGATCATCCTGCGGCAGAGGGCGAAATTCAATCCTGCTGCTGGAACCAGTTAGACGCAATACCAGTTCTGCCAGCTCGCGGATGCTGAATTCTACCGGATTACCCAGATTGATAGGACCAATTTCCTGCTCTTGGTTCATCATGCGTAACATGCCCTCAACTAAATCATCAACGTAACAAAATGAACGCGTTTGTTCGCCATCTCCGTAAAGTGAGATAGGTTCACCACTGAGCGCCTGAACTATGAAATTGGACACTACACGCCCATCTCTCGGATGCATGCGCGGGCCGTACGTATTGAAAATACGCACCACACGAATGTCCAGCTTGAATTGCCGGTGATAATCAAAAAACAAAGTTTCGGCACAACGTTTTCCTTCGTCATAACATGCGCGCGGTCCGATAGGGTTGACATGCCCCCAATAGTCCTCAGTCTGCGGATGTTCAAGCGGGTCGCCATAAACTTCAGAAGTAGAAGCCTGTAAAATTCGCCCGCGACGGCGTTTCGCCAAACCCAGCATGTTGATGGCACCCAGCACCGAAGTTTTGGTTGTTGACACCGGGTCGTTCTGATAATGCACCGGGCTGGCAGGGCAAGCCAAGTTAAAGATACGATCAACTTCAACATACAAAGGCAACCACACATCGTGCCGGATGAGTTCAAAGTTTTTCTTTTCAAGTAAATGCCGGATGTTGTCTTTGTTGCCGGTACGGAAGTTATCTACACATAGCACTTCATGGCCTTCGTTTACCAATCGCTCGCTTAAATGCGATCCTATAAAGCCTGCGCCTCCTGCAATCAATGTTGTAGATTTCATGCTTTCCTTTTTGGTTGATTATCGTACCGAGTTTGCCACATCCCCGATAGTGCGGTTTCAAAATTTTGCGCAAAGCGTGATACATCGAACACAGGCGAGGCTAATACCTGTTGGCGCAAGCCGGCGCGCAGGGCGGCCAAGCGCTCAAGATTGGACACGAATGCCACGGCTTTGGCCACATAGTCATCTTCATCTGCGGCAATCCAGTCGGGCAACCCGGCGTTGAGTGCGATGGTTTCTCCAATATGTGAGAGGAAACGATCACCACGGCGAGTGATGATAGGCACCCCCATCCATAATCCTTCCACACTGGTGGTGCCGCCAGGATAGGGAAAGGGGTCGAGAGCGATATCCACCGTGCGATAAGTCGCCAGCAGTTCGGCTCGGGGTGCTCTACCTTCCAACAGAATCCGATCAGGCGAAATCCCACGTTCGGTAAAGCGCTGACGGGTGTTATTGCACACCACAGGGTCATTCAGTTGTTTTGTTTTAAGGAGCAGCCGTGAGCCGGGTACGGCATGGAGCACACGAACCCATAAATCAACCACGGCATCGTTCATCTTGGCTAAATTATTGAAACACCCGAACGTAATGTAGCCTGCTGTGAGTGCGGGTAGTGGAGACACATCCACAGAGTGTGTAGGTTCAGTAAAACACAAATAACTTTCGGGCAGCCGCCAAATTGTTTCTGTAAAGCAAACTTCTTCAACACGCGGCGCAACATACGGGTCAGCCAACAGGTAATCCATTTCAGTCACACCTGTGGTAGCGAAATACCCCAACCAACTGACTTGTACCGGTGCTGGCTTCCAGGCGAACACCGGCAGGCGGTTGTGCGCGGTATGGCCGGAAAGATCAAGCAGAATATGCACGCCATCGGCATGTACCAGGCGGGCAGCGGCTTCATCACTCTTTCCTGGCAGGGGCTTCCATGCAGAAAAGTACGGCTTGATGCGCGCCGTGAGATCGTCTTCCTTGTTGTACGTCGGATAAGCGATCAACTCGATGCGGGCAGGATCGATATGGGCCAACAGTCCTTCCAGAAAAAAACCTACTGAGTGACTCCGAAAATCTCCTGACACCAGCCCGACACGCAGACGTTCGGGCCGGGCTGCACACCGCCAATCAGAAAATGGCGCAGTCACTTTCTTTGCCACCATCCGGCCATATTTTCGAGCTTCTTGCAGGCAGTATTCAGGAGAGTGGTCGGTATAGTTCAGTACGAACAGCAGGTTGGTTTGCGCCTCGATGTAATCCGGCTGGATTTCCAGTGCCCTTCGATAGCATGTCAATGCGCCATCCAGTTGTCCAAGGTCTTTGAGAGCAACGCCCAAGTTGTAATGGGTCTCGGCGAAATCAGGCTTGAGTTTCACTGCTTGGCGGCAGTGGTCCACGGCTCCGTCGAATTGCCCGAGCTCATTCAAAATGCTGCCCAGGTTGCTATGCGCCTCGGCAAAATCAGGTTTGATCTCCAGAGCATGGCGGTAGCCCTCCACTGCTTCATCTAGCCGCCCGAGGGATTTCAGGACAGCACTCAAGTTGTAATGTGCTACTGCGGAATCTGGCTTTAGTTCCAATACACGGCGGTAACTTGTAACTGTATCTTCGAGTTGCCCTAGCTCAATGAGGACAGCACCCAGATTTTTGTGAGCTTCAGCGAAATCCGGCCTGATCTCTACCGCCTTGCGGTAGCTTGCTACCGCATTGTCCAGTTGGCCGAGCTCCTTCAGGGCATTGCCCAGGTTGAAATGCGCATCAGCGTGATTTGGATTGATCTGCAACGCACGGCGGTAGCTGTCCACCGCGCCGTCAAGTTGCCCGAGGTCTTTCAAGGCAGAGCCGAGGTTGTTGTGTGCGTCCGCGGAGCCGGGTTTGAGCTGCAATGCACGGCGGTAGCTGGCCACTGCGTCGTCGAGTCGCCCGAGGTCCTTCAGGGCATTGCCCAGATTGCTGTGTGCTTCGGCGTAGCCGGGGTTGAGTTTCAATGCGCGGCGGTAGCTGGCCACTGCATCGTCGAGTTGCCCGAGGCTTTTCTGGACCACACCCAGATTGAAATGCGCTTCGGCATCATTGGGCATGAGTTCCGCGGTCTTCTGAAAAGCCGGAAGGGCATTCTTGCCCTGCATCTGCAGGGAAGCACCCAGCAGTTTCCAGGCAAAGCCGGAATCTGGATACTGCCCGGCCAGTGCGCTCGCCCGGCTTTCCAGTTCCGCATAACGCCCGGTGTTGAACAGGGTGACGAGCGCGTTGAATTCGGCAGGGGTAGGTGCCGGAGCACGGGACGCGGCTTTCCCCTCGCAACAATGCTTGAATTTCTTTCCGCTGCCGCAACTGCACGGGTCGTTTCTTCCTGGCTTCATCTGCATCGCTGTTGGATCAATCGGTTGTCTGGTATCTGGATAGCATAAAGCATTGAAGGTTTCTCTGAAAAGACACGAAGAGTCGGGATTTGAATGGACGTTCAGAGTGCCACAACTTTCCAATGCCGGTATACCGCGCAGTGTTCCAGCATTTCTGCTTGCGGTCAACGTGGCCCTGTGTGATTCTATGCCTGGTGCAGGGCGAACCTGCATGGCGATAAAATCCAGGGGCGCCCGAGCCGGGAGATTTTGCCAGGCTGAAATAATGGATCTTGTACGATCCATCTGATCTCTTGCTGCCTGAACGCCAAGCTTTTTTACAGTCGTGAAGCGAAGATGTTCATAGGTCATTTCGGAGTGGGTTTTGGCGCCAAGGCTGTTGCCGGGAGGGTCTCCCTGGGCACGCTCTTGCTGGCTGCCCAGTTCATCGATCTGTTGTGGCCCACGCTTCGCGATGGCATGTGAGAAAAGGCAATGCGCTTGTCTTTGAATTACAATCCCGCCCATTCATCCAGCCGGAATCCATCATGCAACAACTTACCCTTATCCGCCCTGACGATTGGCATCTGCATCTGCGCGACGGCGCGCTGATGCAGTCAGTCGTGCAAGACACTGCGCGGCAATTCGCCCGTGCGATCGTGATGCCCAATCTCAGGCCGCCGGTCACCACCACCGCACAGGCGCAAGCCTACCGTGAGCGCATTCTGGCTGCGCTGCCGGCAGGGTCGAGATTCGAGCCGCTGATGACCTTGTATCTCACCGACAACACCGCGGCTGAGGAGATCCGGCGCGCCAGACAAAGCGGCATGATACATGCGGTCAAACTTTATCCCGCAGGCGCGACCACCAACTCCGATGCGGGAGTGACCGACATACGCAGGGCCTATCCGGCGCTGGAAGAGATGCAGCGCTGCGGGATGCCGCTGCTGGTGCATGGTGAAACGACCGATAGCAGCGTGGATGTGTTCGACCGCGAGGCGGTATTCATAGCCCGGACCATGATTCCGCTGCTGCAAGACCTGCCGCAACTGCGCGTCGTGTTCGAACACATCACCACCCGCGATGCGCTGCAGTTCGTGCAGAGCGCGCCGGAGCATATCGCCGCGACCATCACCGTGCATCATCTGCTGTACAACCGCAATGCGATGTTCAGCGGCGGAATGCGTCCGCATTACTACTGTCTGCCGGTGTTGAAACGCGAAGTGCATCGCGAGGAGTTGGGCAAGGCCGCCATCAGCGGAAATCCGAAATTCTTTCTCGGCACCGACAGTGCGCCGCACGCGCAACATACCAAGGAGAACGCCTGCGGCTGCGCCGGCATTTACACCGCACATGCTGCCATCGAATTGTATGCCGAAGCGTTTGAGCAACTCGGTGCGTTGGACAAGCTGGAAGGCTTCGCCAGTTGCTATGGGGCGGATTATTACCGTTTGCCGCGTAACTCCGGCAAGATCACGCTGCGCAAGGAAAGCTGGCAGGTGCCGGACAGCCTGGCGTTCGGCGAACATCGGCTGGTGCCGCTGCGTGCCGGAGAAAAAGTAACCTGGAAGATTGACGGTTGATATCATCGTTCCCACGCTATGTGTGGGAACGATGATGAGAATCGCGGATGCAATCCGCTCCCACAACTGTTGGTATCCAAGGTGTGGTGTATTATTGAGCTTTACATAATTCATGACTGTTAAGTGATTTACCGTAGGGCGGGCTTTGCCCGCCGC
>Ga0209324_10001743_pt1 | contig 15075 bp, 16 predicted proteins | sample Rifsed19ft3_FD_184015 | JGI IMG/M metagenome (GOLD analysis project Ga0209324, IMG submission 184015) | Soil microbial communities from Rifle, Colorado, USA - sediment 19ft 3 (version 2) | ecosystem: Environmental > Terrestrial > Deep subsurface > Rock core/Sediment | place: Rifle, Colorado...
CTCGCGTAGTTTTACATCGATGTTCGATAACGGTTCGTCCATAAGTAACAACCTGGGTTCTGTAACAATTGCCCGTGCGATTGCAATCAACTGCTGTTGTCCGCCCGAAAGTTTTCCGGGATACTCATTGGTATATTTTTGCATATTGACCTTATTCAAAACGGTCTCAATCTTTTTCCGTCTTTCAGCCCTTGTATGGCCATTTGCCTTTAATCCAAATTCAATATTTTCGTATACCGTCATGTGAGGCCAGAGCGCAAGGTCTTGAAATACCATTCCAATATGCCGCTGTTTTTGAGAAATTGCCACTTTTCGCCCATAGCTTGCAAGCGCGCCTTCTATCCATATCTCCCCATCGTCTGCGGTTTCAAGACCAGCAATCATCCTCAAGGTCGTTGTCTTGCCGCATCCGGAAGGACCTAATAGGGCCAGGAGTTGCCCCCCCTTGACACTGAAAGAGAGGCCTTTTACAACCTCTTTTTTATTAAAGCACTTGATTAATTGTTTTACTTCAAGGGCGTTCACGTTAACTCCTAGCGCGGCACAGCCGCAACCAAACATAGTAAAAAACGAGCTCAAGTGGCGAGTGGCAGGTGATGAGTGACGCTTCTCTCGTCACTCGCCATTCGTCACATGTCACTATTTCTAAATACTTGCTCAAAAACAAGTTTTTACAAGGTAATACTATATTGCGGTGTCAGATATTTAGAGACGGCGAGAAATACTCCCACGGGCAACAAGGTCATCACTATAATTATGATAGAAAGCGCAGAAACGACGTCTGTTGGGCTGTTTGCCATCATGGTAAACAGGGCTATGGGAAGTGTTTCGTGTCCGGGTGGATAAACCAGTATCGTTGTACCTAATTCTCCAACGCAGAACATAAAGCAAATCAACCACGTAGCTATTAATCCATAACCCTGTAAAGGCAATAAAATATTGCCTAAAACCCGAAACCACGAAGCCCCCGTTACTGTGCCAGCCTCCTCCATGGAATGTGGGATTTGCTTGAGATAATTCGCCATAATACGGCTGGATAACGGTAAAAACCTTGCTACATATCCGATAATCACAATCCATAAAGAACCATAGATGAATTGGAATATCCCTTCTGGTCTATTACACAATTTGATGAGCCCGACGCCAATCACGGTTGCAGGCACGGCAAAGAATAACCAAATAAATATTGCCGCACTGCTTTTGAATCTGGATCGAATATTTTCAGAAAGATAGCCCAGAAAGAAACCTATAAAGGTGAGAAAGGTTGCGCCGATAGACGCAAACAAGATGCTGTTTGTAATACCATTCCTGGCCAGAAGGATGGCATCGTGATATGCAGAAATTGTCTTCGTATTAAAAATGAGTGTACTCAAGGGGATGATAACGCATATTGTCGAAACAAAGGTACAAAAGGTTATACCAAACACATTGAGCCACGTGATGTTGTATTGTATCGTACAATTTGACGAACTTCTTCCCAATATCTCAAAGGATTTTCCACGCATATAGATTTTCTCCAGCATAATGAGAATAAAAGTAATTACTATGAGTGGAAAGGCAATAGCTGTGGCCGCCTTCTCATTATAAAAGGCGCTGAATTGAGTAAATATCTGGGTAGTGAGGACGTTGACCTGAAGCAATGACGGCACTCCGAACTCGGAGAGTGACAGCACAAAGACAATCATCATGCCGGAGAGAATGGCAGGGGCGATTAAAGGTAATGTAATCTGCCGAAATACCTGAAAGACACTACCTGCAACCAGGCCACTTTCTTCCAATCGCGGGTTTATGCTTTTTAAGGCGTATTCGGTTACTAACATCACAACCGGGAAGAGGTTTATTGATAGGATAAATGAAGCGCCGTAGGTGCTGTAGATAAAATCTGAAATAGATTCAGGCGAGAGCAACGTATACTGAGAGAAACCGTTATTCAGAAATCCTGTTTTCCCCAGCAGATTTACCCATGCAATACCGGTAATATAGGAAGGGATAATCAGGGGTATAAAAAAAAATATTTTGAAGAATTTTTTAAGAGGAAGATTTGTCTTTGCCAGAAAGAATCCTGCAGGGACGCCAATGAAAGAAGATAGAATGGTTGTAATAGAGGCAAGGATAAGGCTGTTGGAGATAACCTTTCCGTATTTCAGTGTTAAAAAAATATCACGGTAATAGGCGAATGAAACTCTTCCCTCTTCATAAATAGAGTTTTCAAACATCCACACAATCGGCAAAAAGGTGGTACAGAGAAAGAGTGTAAAGAAGAATCCTAAAGTCAATTTTTTCTGCATATAGATAAATATTATACTGAATTTGAATCAGAGACAACATTAAATTTGCGCACGATTTTGATAGAAATTTATGAAAATAGGATTGAGAGAGGTTAATGTATATGATAAATTGAGACAAAAAGCTATAATAAGAAAATAACAATTGAAAAAGAGGATAGAGGAAAGGCTGCTTTAAAATTGGTGTGGGTATGTATTGGGCGGTGTGTGAACTGGTAAAGAACAGGCTGGATAAAGCAAGGAGTGTTTAAGTTTAAGCTTTTTAAAGGATAGAAATATGGCATGGGTATTTTCAAAACGATGTCAACAAGCTCTTAAAGATAAGAAAATAGAAGTGAGCATCCCCCGTGCTGCCAGAATCCGAATATTACACTTATTGGAACGATTTAATGAATATTATGATATAATTTCTGACAACGGGTTTGTAGGTTCAACAACTTACTTGAACGAATTGCCTAAGAAAATAAAAGCAGAATTAGGATTACCAGACCTTATTGCATTTCCGGAATCAGGTGATGGGCCTGCGAAACCAAGCAATCTGCAGGGTTTTATCTTACGAGGAAATTATCCTCCGTATCTTTTTGATGCGATCGAGTTATTTTGTGACCTTCTTGAGCCTGCTAAGGGATCAAACTTTCAAAAAGCCTTTAATCAAATTCTTGAAGAGAGCAACCTTTCTTGGAGGATGGCAGATGGCAAAATCTTTCCTGTGGATTCAAGTTATATTGAGGAACAGATAACCAGGATTGCATATGAACTGTTGCATGAGATGAAATTCCAAGGAGCATTGCAGGAATTTGAAAAGGCACGTATTGATTTTGTAAATGGCGATTATAGCGGAGCCATTCAAAACGCAAATTTAGCTGTTGAAGGTGCAATTAAGGGAATCCTTATTATTCAAAAGGCCAAACCAGGAGAGTTATTCAGGAAAATAATAGACAGTGGTTATCCCAGAGTACTATTCAGGCTTTTTGAAAGCTTTCGAAGAAAACATCCTGAGATCTGTTGCAATTATGAGGAATGAGGAACTTGGAGCGGGACACAGTCAAGGTGCTGGGGTAAACATGATTCCGAAGTCTCTTGCAGAACTTGCGGTTAATTTGTCTGGTGTATTGATTAATTACTTGATTAAGAGATATCTTGAAATCAATGCACAAGAAGATGGAACTAAGGAAGATTTAGAAAAAGAAATGCCATTTTAAAGATACATGTTTCTAAACGAACTTTTCATCGAAAATTATCGTTGCTCTGGGGCGACATTTAAATGGGAAACAATCAGAGTATCATAGATGTAATTTTCGCACATCTTTCAGAGCCTTTTGGGAAGAGCTTCTTCGAAACGGCTGCTAGCATTCTTGCAACAGCAATCGTTCTTTTTTTTACGCTTGTTCTAATCCCGATACAGCAGTTTGTTAATCGCTATTCCCCATCATTGCTGAGGTACTTCAGAAGAGATTGGCTGACTATTTCGTTAATGGTCGTTCTTTTAGTTTCATTTTTCTATCACTTAATATTATGGTTTAGCCGTCCAATTTACCTCTATGCTTATATTTCTGCCTTGCTGCTTGCCCTTTCCTTTGTGTTGATTGTAGTAATGATATTTCGAGTCATAAAGATGATGAATCCTTCGGAATATCTTTTCCCCAAAATACAAGAAGATTGCAACAAGATTCTCAAGGAAGTAAAACCCGAAGAACTGCAAAACCCTATAGATAAATTATCGCAACTTGAAGACCAAATGAAGCAAGTGTTTATTGCTGGAGAAAAGGTTGATCCAAACGAGAGGAAATGGTCCGTGTCGGATGTTGTGGTAAAACAGCTAATTGAGAAAATGCTGCCGCTCAAGAGTATTATGATGAACCTTATAACAACAGCAGATTATGAGCTGTTCACAAAGGCTATCGGAACCTTCAAAGAAATATCCATTTCATATTTCGTAGCAAGGAAAGAATTCAAGAGTTCGCAGGATTCGTTCCTGATATATTTATGTGAAACACTTAATGATTTGGTAAAAACTGCAGAAGGAAGCGGCAATGTGTATTATACTCGGTCCCTCTTTACAGCTATAAGAGAAATATCATTAAGTACCCTTTCAGTTGATGTGATCGGTTCACAGAGCGGCTACAACTACTTGGCGACACCGCTTGCAAGGATAATGAAGGAAAGGGCTGTGTTCGGAGTGGTTAAGAGAGATATGGATCGTGCATATGACCCAACATTAAATTATGGACATATCGGCTGTGCCTTAGCATACAACGGTTTTGGCCATAGTGCTGTTGAAATAGCAGAAGGGCTTAAAGAAATTGCGACATATTGTCATGTCTTTAAGGATACTGTTACCCTTGTTCCAGTCAGAAATTCACTCGCTACGATTTTTTATAATCTACTGCGTTACCCAAAGCTATATACCAATTACGATCACCTCTATAGACAAATGATTGAGATATATGAGCCATGTCTAACATCCCGACCGATGCAGGAACCGCATTAAGTGTCGGTGACCCATTATTTGCTTACGAGGCCAATTTATTCAAAGACAGGGGATTAAGCACATTAGTTATGGTTGGCTTATTTTCTTCATCTGATGACACTATTGTTGATCACAATTTAGATGTGGTTAGGGACATAGTATCTTTTTTGATGCAGTATCACAACAAAGACCATATAAATGGAAAAATGTTTACCAGTCTTCTTTATCAAAGCGGACTGTGGCTTCTTGCTTTCATCGACAAAGATATTGTTATAGAAATGACATTCTCAAAACAGATAACATTACCTTTGACCAAGAACCTTAATAAAGCCAAAAAAATATTGATCAACCTTGCTCAATATATGATAAATACATACTTCGATTGCGTTGAAAGAAAGAAAAAGCATTTCTTCTCGCATGATGTGCAGTCGCCTGCAATGTCGTTAATTTATCTACTAATTCATTTAAACAAAAAACATAACCTTGGGCTGGCAGAGGATATAGACAACCTATTTGCTGGAATGGTTGCTCGACTATCAATACTTCAGCGGTCAATTGATGAAACCGAGCATGCAAGTTTTGCAATCTTCTGCTCTTACCTAAAACGAATGGGCTATACCTACATTGCTGAACAAGTAAGTGGTCTTACAGATAAAGCAAAAAAGGATAGAGGAGGAAGCATCCACCGACTGTATTATGTCAATCATATCAAACGACCAATTGTTACGTTTGATTCTAGCCTGTTTGAACAATTTGATAAGGACATATTTGTCACCCCAAATGAGTAACTATATGCAATATTTACGGCTCAAGAGGCCAAGAGTTCTTGAGAGACATTTATGAGAAGCATTCAAACAGGACATAGGATATAAATGCTTTATCTGTACCTCGATGAAAGCGGAGACCTGGGCTTTGACTTCTTTGCGAAGAAACCTTCGAAATATTTTACTGTTACTGTAATGCTGGTGCAGGGCACGGAAAATAGAAAGAAAATAGCTAAGGCTGTAAAAAGAACCCTTCAAAATAAATTCCAGAAACAAAAAAGAACTGAATTGAAAGGGTCGAAACAGTCTATAAAGGTCAAAAGATATTTTTACAGGTATATTGAGTCTGTACCATTCGAGATTTACGCCCTTACCCTCAACAAAAGACGTGTATATGATTCCTTGTCACAGAAAAAAGACAGGGTTTATAATTTTATCGCAAGAAAAGTTCTTGATGTCATTCCTTTTGTAGATGCCTCGGTAAGAGTCGGACTTATAATAGACAGGAGCAAAAGCAAGAAAGAAACAAAAGAGTTCGATGACTACCTGATTCGGCAGTTAAGCGGCAGGATAGAACCAAGAATACCGCTCGATATAGATCACCATCTTTCCCATGAAGACCTGCCTCTTCAGGCAGTTGATTTGTTTTCCTGGGGAATTTACCGGAAATACGAAAAAGGTGACAGGGAATGGTTTGATGTTTTTAAGGAGAAAATTAAGTATGATGATGTTTATTTGCCATAAAAAAGAGCGCGCCCTGTGGGTGCGTGCCCTCTGGTTTTGCCAACCTACGGAAGGGAACACCAGAGGAACCCACAGAGGTCTTACCGCTCTGATATAGATTTTTATCTTATTTGTCTTTGTTGTCAAGAAAAATTTACGGAAGAGTATGTATTGTATTACATAAACAAAATAATTAATAACCTGCCCATTGCTTGAGAAATTCACTGATCTTGTCCAGCTTTACGGCAACGTCGTGGTAATTAATGTCCATACCTTTTATTGCAGCTATGGTTAACACATCCGCAGGTGTCCGCACATCGTGTCTCAGTGGCATCTGCGCACACATCGCAAACGCCAGACTTTTTTCAACCTCACTACTGACCAGATAATCAATCAATTTCTTCCCGTTCTCCTGATTAGGGCTATTTTTAATGAGACACACCATATTTGGCATAATAAGGGTACCCATACCTGATTGATCTGGATATACAATTTTTACTGCACTCCCTTCCCTAACGGCTACATTAGCATCGTCCGTATCGGTAATACCTACCTTGACCTCTCCCCTTGCAACGAGTCGCCGTACTTCACTATTTGAGGAAACGATCTTCACACCGTTGGTTTTCAGATCGTTCATAAATCTCTTGGCCTTTTCATCGCCTAAAAGGATAAATAATGCCGCCATGTGTACTGAGGTGGTACCAAATAATGGGTTAGCTATGGCTACTTGACCCCTCCACATGGGTTTAGCAAGATCGAATATGGACAACGGTCTTTCGTCCATAGTTACGAGGTTTGAATTATAAAGAATGATACGGGCCCGTGCAGAAAAACCTGTCCAATGACCGTCCTCATCTTTGTAAGACCTCGGAATGTCTGCGGCGGTGCTTGAAAAATAAGGTGTTATTATGTCTTTGAACTCAAGCAAAGCTGGGCGTGCTGGATCACCGCTCCAGAATACGTCTGCATGAGGGTTATCTTTTTCTGCAATCAGACGATTGACCAGACCAGCGCTCTTGGTCTCTTCCGTATCATAAATAGCCCGCACTTTTATTCCCGTCTTCTTTTCGAATGCCTGAAGCACAGGTTCCGAGAAAATCTTGTCTTCAGAAGAATAAATGACTACCTCATTCCCTGCAAAACACACTTTTACTAATAGTAATAAGGCCAAAAATGTTATGGATATGAACTTCATAATATACCTCACTTTCTTGCTTTACTGTAGTAATTCACCACAAAGGGCGCAAAGAACGTGAGAAAACCACTGAGGGTGAGAAACTGGGAAGATTGGAAGTTGGGAAACTTAGCCTCTCAGCTTCTCAACTTCCTGGTTTCACTGCGACCTCAGCGTTCTCTGCGATAAACTGCTTTTCCAATAACAAATGTCACACCCATCGTCATGCCCCAATCCACGCTCTCGCTATTTAATCCTGTGAATCCGGCAATGTCGTACTCTATATTCTTTGGCCCTTCCCATACCATTCCTCCTAATAATTGGTGATCCAGAATAGAATTTTCAACCTTTTCGCCGCTATATTCAGTCACAACATGAAGTTTTTTATATTGGGGAATTGGTACATCTAATATGATGCCATAGATAAAGAGGCCTCGTCTGTTCTGCTCGAAGCCCTCTTTCTGAGCGCCTCCGCCAAGCGTCAGGTGGCACGTAAGGTTGTTGAGATACCATGAGAAGATGCCCGTGCCCTCGAAGTTTAATCCAGATGTGTCTTTTTCTGTGGGAAATACAATACCCGTTTCTGTAGCAAAGTTAGGAATCCAGCTACTTCCCCGCCACCAGACCTTCTTATAGAAACCCGCGGTATGGGCAAATTGTTTTTCCTTTATGCCCAACTCACCTTTGTATTCATTATCAATCAACTCCCCCACGGTTTCCAATACGATCTCACTATCCCATGGTAATCCGTAATTGAAACGAATGCCTGGTATGTCCAATGTTAGCTCATCTGCTCCTGGATGCCTTTGTGTATGCAGTCCAAAGACGCCCAACTCGATCTCAACCAAATTGGTTTCGACTACATCTGCATCCGTCGTGACAAAGGGTCTTAGCGCTAACACCTCGGCGGGGAGCATAAACCCTTCCAGGACATATAGCGCTACGAGCAATAAACATTTCCGCATATAACATAGCTCAACAAGTCGAAATCAAATTTTCGCCTTTTTTATCAATAAGTACAGGCATATAGTAAAATGGCATGAGGATTGTTTAAAAAGTAGGGGCAATTCATGAATTGCCCCTACCCTTATTGTATCGGTGGAAACTTTTCGAACGGTCTCCTAAATACTATACTTTACTTTGATTCCTGAATCAACAGGTCATCAAACAGTGTGTATGAGTCGGACTTTGTCCAGAGTCCCACGCTTCCGCTGTCAAATGTGTCGTCTGATACTTCAATCACCTTTGTGTTCTCGAAAAAACATTGAATCTTGTCCGCCTTGCAGATGACCTTGAGTAAGTGCCACTCCTTTGGTGTTACTTTGGTATTTTTCCCGCCAATTTGTCTTCGGTTTCCGTTAATTACCGTATAGAGCCGGACATTGTTTTCTAAGGCATTGGCGCGGAGCACATAATAGTTGTTGTTGTCTTTATATCTGAAAACCAGCCCACCAGCCTGGTCTACCTTTCCACTTTCAGTCCTGAATCTCACAAATGCCATGAAATCCTTATAGGACACGCCATCCAATACGAGAAGGGGGAAACGATAATCGGTATCGTCCAATTTGGTCTGTTCAACCACATTGTCGGCTGAAGGCGCATGTTCAATCTTCTTAACTACCCAATGTCCTGGTTCACCCTTTCCTGTAAAGGCACTTTGAAACCCGATGGGCAATTCATTAACTTTATTGTCATCAAAATAAAATTCCTTTCTTTCCCCCAGAATTTCTGAAGTGGTAATTTTTTGTCCTTGCTGAGCATGAGCATAGCTGTAAATTGATGTGCTTAATAAACAAACTGAAACAGCTTTAAGAAATATTTTCATGTAACATGTCCTCACTTTCCAAAATAAATAGTCATATAAATTATTTTCCATTGCTGACAAATCGTAGTGTAATCAAAGACGAAACTGAATGTTCCCAGTAAAGTTCATCATCAAGGACAGCAATAGCACAGATGTTATCCTTAGAAGAATCAATTACTGCATCATCGTTGTGACCTGTATTAAATTTACGAGACATCTCCAGTGTCCAGTTCTTAGCGTCATGTATTCCCTTTCCACGTACATCAGCCAAACTGCCGCCAGCCTGGCGTTGTTCGAAAGAATCTACCACAGTACCCTCAAATGCAGCGGGTTTGGGCTTCAAGCGGTAGGAGGATGTACCTTCATCCATGATACGTGCTATATAGACATTTCCGTGTCCACCCATCGAATACTCAACCCCACCTTGAATTGGGTTTTGACTAATGATGTGTCGCTTATCATCTACCCAACCAATAGGGTTGCGCGCCCGGCCTTCCAGTGCCATACATCGGCAATATACTCGTGAGACAGAGTTATCATTCGAATATCAAATTTCCCCGTCATCGGGAATTCTAAGGCAAACTGGTCATCAGGTTTCGATGGGCGATCATAGGCTTTCTTTTCTGCGTTCCAGATGTACGGGTCACGCATAACGCTTTTCGTGTCGTCAGGCCATTGAACCATTACAAAAAGCATATCATCTGTATTAAGGGCACGAAGTACTACCTGTCCAGGATTATCACCTCCTATTGCTTCTCTGGCTGTGACAGTTAGTGGTTTACTCCTTTCCCAAACTTCTTCCATCCTTCCATCAATAACTGGTGGAGTTTTCGTGTAAGAAGACTCCCAGATGAGATGCATGGAATCGTTACACCATCCATATTCTGCATAAAAGCATAAGATAAAACCACTCATAATTACAAACAAATTTTTCATGTTATGCCTCCAGACTTGAAAATAGTTATTTTTCTCTCAAATACCGTTAGAACGAAAACAAACGAGGCTAAGATTAATAGTGTTGCAATAATGAGAAAAGAGTATTGATAGCTGAGATGTGCGAGCAGAAATCCCGCCAAAATAGGACCTGAGGCATGGCCAATATCAAAGATACTCCCAAAAGTTCCCATCGCTGCGCCGTAATGCTGTTCCTTGCAGAATTCGGCCACCATGGCCGCAGAAGAAGAAGTCACAAATGCCTCACCAACGCCAAAAACGGCAGCCAAAGATAACAAAAGATAAAAATCACGTGTCAGTGGAATACAGGCAAAAGGGATCGCACAAATCCACATTCCAGAGAAGATGATCGGCTTTCTGCCGTATCGGTCAGAAATTTTTCCCATGAGCGGTTTTGCCAGAATAGTAGTAACAATCTGTGCCCCCCAGAGAATCCCCGCTTGAAATGCACTCAGACCTGCAACAGTGACAGCATAGACAGGCAGGAATGCCTCTAAAGCGCCTACCGACAGATTTTGGATACCTTCCATATTACTGGTGATGATTACCCGATAATCGCTCATTACCTCTTTTATGCCTTTGGAAAACTTCCGCCAGGTGTCTATTAGAGATATTTTATTTTGCCTTATCTCTCGATTTCCCGAAAAGAATGCCTTCAAGGTGAAGGCCAAAGAAATTAAGCCAAAAAGCCCGCAGATACCATAGGCTATATGAAAATGGGATAACGTATGACTCCCATTATTACCGAGGTATTGGAGGATATATCCACCGAACGGAGCCCCAACAAGGTTTCCGATAATGGTAATGGAAGAAAACCAGGAAAGTTTTTCGCCCTTTTGTCCACCGGCAGTATCGGCGATCATGGCCATAGACACAGGGCCATAGATTGAAGTCGCCAGGCCGTGAAAAAATCTAATACCTACTAATTGCCAGTAATTAGTAACAAGATAATAGACAAATGGGGTCAAGGCAAAAACCAGGATACTTATGAGCAGCATCTTGTACCTGCCATAAATATCGGAAAGGGTGCCTGCCGGTAATTTGAAGAAGATGCCGGTTATCGTGGAGGCGCCAACAACAAATCCAATAGCCTCAGATTTAGCGCCTAAAGACAGGGCAAATAAGGGAAGTATAGGGGTTCTTGCCATGGCATAACTCATTCGGGCAAAAAAACCCACAGTGCAGAGGGTAATAAAAGGAGAAAATAATCTGTTTGTCATGTGAAAAGCCCGAAATATTGAAGGTTTTCTTTTAGCCTGTGTTCCATATCTTCTTTTACGTGAAGCACAAACTCCTGGACTGCTTCTTCTCCCCATTTCTTATTAACATATTTCACGTTCTCTGGGATTCTTGAAATATCATGAATTTCTGTGGCCTTTAGTTTGTCATCATCAATCCATCGATGCAATTCTTCGTATTCTTTCCCGGTTCTTTGTTTGCTGCTCTTTAAATGGACGTCGAGTGGTGGCCTGTCCGTTACCTCCTTTCTTTGTCTTGATTGTATAGGAGAAATTTCATTTTATTTATGCGGGTTTTGGGGAGACACAGACAAACTTCGGTTGTCCGTGTTTAACTTAAACCCACTCCCCGTTTTCACGAGGACAAGATATTTTATAATGGCACAAATTATTCCCCTCTTGGGAGGGGTTAGGGGTGGGTCCCTTGGGCGTGAAATCTCAGTGAATATTTCACGAATTACCGACTTACCCACCACTAAATCGTTCGACTGAGCGCTCACGACGAAGTCCCCTCCCAAGAGGGGACTTTCTAAGTTGAAGAGTAATTTTGATAGAGCGCATCAAATATTTCCAGTCCCTTTTCCAGTAATTTGTTGTCGTTTTTTAATTTCTGGCTTAGTCCAGTAACAATTTGAGCTATTCCATCCGCCTCTTTTCGGCCATATTTATTATCTTTTAAATCGATATCGTGTACAATTTCTGCGATTGACAGCAGCGCAGTGTCCTTCAGGTCAAATGCCTTCATGAGGGTCTCGAAGGTGCAATCTTCTCCGTGATGGGTAAACTCTGAGCCATACATATCAAAAGGCACCGTGCCGCGGGGCGTTTTTCCTGTGCCTTTTGACATAAACACAAAGCGGGCATTAGGGTCTATAAATCTCCTGATAAGCCAGGCTGATGCGATCCGGTCAATAAAAATGTCTTTTCGTGTCGCCCATTTTTTACCCGAAAAATCTTTTATCTGGTATCCTTTGCCCGTAACCTTTATTTCCTTTTCAGTTGTCGTTGCCCATTTCAAAAACATCTTTTGTAACGATGCGATCTTTTGTAAGAGTATCTCTTTTTGTGGCGCATGAAAGAAATCGATTTTAGAAATGTCATCGGCGCTTTTGAGTATTTCATTTAATTTTCTTTTGCACTCATGCACAAGGCCTTCGCTTATTCCTTCCGTCTCCTCTCTCTGTGTTATTTTCATTAATTCGGCGTCACATACTTCGATGAGTAAAATATATTCCTTATCGCATATCTCATGGAAGCTCTTAATAATCTCCTCGTCTTGTTTTTTATCCAGTGATTCAGTGATAAATAACGAGGCGTCACTGCCGCCGTCTTTGATTTGATTACAGAGCCATTGCATAATTTCCTCATGTTCATTTGTATGGGGAAGCACATAGACGGCGTTTTTAAAGAGCACCGCGCCGTGTTTTTTCAAGTTTCTCCAGATTTTGACCCTGAGATTTGGAGAATCATGCGCGATCTGGTGTATTAAAAGGATCCATTTGTTCATAATTTGCTAATTCTAAATGTTATAATTGTTACAATATGTAATAATAATAACGATATATAATTTTAATGTCAATTGCATAGTAGATATTTTATTTAATAAATATATCGGTATAAGATATCGTGTTCCGATAACTACTATGGATATTGATAAAACAATGCTGCGCGACATCCACCTTGCATTCATAAAAATGCACATCTTATATCATGCTGCAAAGGAGGAGGTGTTTGGTATTTGCCTAATTAAGGAACTAAAGCGGCATGGATACAAACTAAGTCCCGGCACGCTTTACCCTACATTGGCCAAGATGCAACAATCAGGTCTTTTGACCTGTGAGTGCAGGACTGTACAGCACAAGCAGCGGAAGTACTATAGAATTACCCGTGCAGGGGAAGAACTGCTTGATGAAGTAAAGGAAAAACTGAAGGAATTGTACGACGAGATTGTGAAAGAAAATGACAAATAGGTTTACCTTTATTTTTAAGAATAGTCATCCCATTATTTTTGTTGACAGGATAAGATTTGAGATTTATAGTATTTTAGAAATTTATAAAATACTATTATTCTAATGCTCTTTTTATGGCTAAAATTCAAAAGAAGGATATAGAGAAAAAGATATACGAATACCATGCGGAGATGTGTAAAGTCTTTTCGCATCCTACCAGGCTGGAGGTTATCAACACCCTCCGTGAGAGTGAAATGAACGTAACCGAGTTATCCGGTAGGCTTGGCGTTGATATGGGTAATCTCTCTCAGCACCTGGGCATGATGCGCGACCGGCGCATCCTCACTACCAGGAAAGAAGGGAACGTTGTCTATTACCGGTTGGTAAATCCTAAGATGTTAAATGCTTTTGATATACTGAGAGAGATTCTTATAGAACAGATCAAAAAGGATGGAACCCTTGTCGACGCATTGGAAGAATAAACCGCCTAAAACATGAAAAGCTGTGTTTCCAGACTGTTAATATTTTTGTGAGTTATTGAATATTACCATTAGCCGAAATTTATGATTTGAGAATTACGATTTTAGGTTGAAAAATTGTAAATCAAAGATCGTAAATCTAAAATTTAATTATGACCATTAGTGAATTTGTCATAAAACAAGAAGTTTTTGTTCGTCTTGTCTTCTTTTTTGGTATCTTATTGATTATGGCTCTATGGGAGTTTGTGGCGCCCAGGCGAAGGCTTACAGCCTCGAAAGCACTCCGATGGATCAACAATCTTGGCATCGTATTCCTTGACAGTTTCCTGGTGCGCATCATATTTCCTGCTGCCGCTGTTGGCATGGCAGCATTTGCTCAGGAGCATGGATGGGGACTTTTCAATCATTTCCAGGTATCGTACCGTCTCGCAGTCGCGTTATCGGTAGTCGTTATGGACTTTGTCATCTACTTGCAGCACGTAATATTCCATGCTATCCCTATCTTCTGGAGAATCCATCGTATGCACCACGCAGATTTGGACTTTGATGTCACCACTGGAATCCGGTTTCATCCCTTTGAGATTATTCTATCCATGTTGATTAAGTTTGCTGTGGTTGTGGTTATAGGCCCACCTGTGTTGGGTGTAATTATATTTGAAGTGCTACTGAATGCCACATCTATGTTCAACCACGGCAATGTACGTATACTGCGTAGTTTGGATCGGATACTGCGCTGGATTGTTGTAACTCCCGAAATGCACCGAGTACATCATTCGGTGGTGTACTATGAGACCAATTCCAACTTCGGTTTTAATCTGCCGTTGTGGGATCGGTTTCTAGGCACATACCGCGATCAGCCTCGCATGGGGCACGAGGGTATGACCATCGGCCTCTGGAATTTTCGTGATACAAAGCGATGTACAATTCTGCCGGGTATGTTAGCGATTCCCTTTATTGGTAAGATAGCCGGTTATACGATTGATCGTCGCAAATAAGGGTCAGACTTATGAAAGCGGCTAACATTATTCGTATCATTGTATTTGTCTTTTTAATAGTTGGCATTGCAACTGCGGTTACTTACCGTAAGCAATTCGATGTTGACGTACTTGGGGATTGGCTTGCAGGCGCTGGTGTCATGGCCCCGCTTCTGTTCATTGGTATTTATGCAATCTCGACTGTGCTGCTCCTGCCGGGGTCGGTTCTAACAATTGCGGGCGGTGTTCTATTCGGACCTA
>Ga0209324_10001744_pt1 | contig 15075 bp, 11 predicted proteins | sample Rifsed19ft3_FD_184015 | JGI IMG/M metagenome (GOLD analysis project Ga0209324, IMG submission 184015) | Soil microbial communities from Rifle, Colorado, USA - sediment 19ft 3 (version 2) | ecosystem: Environmental > Terrestrial > Deep subsurface > Rock core/Sediment | place: Rifle, Colorado...
GAAGTCCAGCTCTAGTTCCCGGCGGAACGTCTCCCGCTGCTCATCGGTGAGCATGGACTCGATCAGCGACAGCAGTTCGGCCGGCTCGTAGGGCGGCAGATCGGCCGGCATCAGGTGCCCGTTGATCCGCAGCACGGGAGGGCTCTTCACTTTGAGGTGCAGGTCGGACGCCTTGCGATCGATGACCATCTTCAAGAGGCCGTGAATGTCCATGAAACCTCCACTTGGCAGAGGCCAGAGGCGAAGGCATTCGGAAAGCCTTCGTTGACGCCGCTGGGGGCTTTCGCTGGCCTTATGCCCGCCGCCAGGCCATCTTAGGCCGGGAGGGTGAGGAGCGGACGATTCGTTTAGTCTATCCAAAGATATATCAGTCGAACCGGGTGGTTCTGTACAATGGGGTATCGACGCTGCAGTTCCCACCTCATAGACTCCAAGGTGACTCACACGCCGGAAAACCCAGGCTTGTCTGTCGGCTCACGTCATGGCGCCCGATGCTGCCGAGCACGACCCGTCTCCCCACGTACCGGCCCCCCATGCCTGACCCGGTCTTCAGCGTGATCATCGCTACTTACGACCGGCCGGACTTCCTTGCCACCGCGCTGGGCTCGGTCCTGGCGCAGACCGTCCCTGATTTTGAAATCATCGTCGTAGACGACGCCGGTCCCGACCCGGTGCGCTACGAGGGCGATCCTCGAGTGCGCGTCGTTCGCCGGGCGGAAAACGGCGGCCCGGCCGCCGCGCGCAACACGGGGTTGCGGCAGGCCCGCGGTCGGTATGTCACCTTCCTGGACGACGACGACCTCTACACCCCCGACCGTCTGGCCCTGGCAGTGGAGGGACTGGCGCGGGGACCACTGACCCACTGCTGGATCCAGTATGTGGACGCGCCGGCCGGGCGCAACCGCGTGCTTGACGGAGAGGTCGGACCGCAGATACTGGACGGGCTGACCCCGCACCTGGGCACGGTGGCGGTGGCGCGGGCGATCGCCGTGCCCTTTGACGAACGCTTCCTCGCCGCCGAGGACGTGGAGTGGTGGCTGCGGATGGCCCAGCGCACGCCGATGAACACGGTGCCGCGGATCGGGTACCTGCTGCGCCGCCACGGCCAGCCGCGGCACCGCATCGACCTGACGACGCGTGTCCGCTCGCGCCTCCTCCTGATGGAGGTGCACGCCGGCTACTTTGCTGCCCACCCGGCGGCGGCGGCCTTTCAATGGAAGCGCATCGGGCTGATGGCTGGGGATCTGGGGGATTTCGCGCTGGCCCGCACCGCCTTCGCCCGCAGCTTCCGGCTGCACCCCCACGTGAACACCATCTGGCATCTGCTCCGCGCCGTGCCCCGGACGGCCCACCGGGATGCGTCGGCGGACGCGCAGACCCCCTCGGTCTGATGGATCACCTCACCGCCGTCCCTGCGCAGCCCCCTGTCCATCTCCGCTACCACCGGCGCCTCCATCTGGGCGAGGCCATCAGAGAGCTGTGGACGGCGCGAGAGTTGATCCGCACGCTAGTGGAACGGGAGTTGCGCGCCCGCTACAAGCAGGCGGTGCTGGGGACGGCGTGGACCATCATTCCGCCGCTGACGCTGATGCTCGTCTTCACTTTCTTCCTGCATCGCGGCGGCCGGATCGACACGGGGGGCATCCCCTACCCACTGTTTGCCTACGTCGGGCTGCTCCCCTGGACGTTCTTCTCCGCCTCGGTCTCCCGCGGCGGGCAGAGTCTGCTGCAGAACGCCGCGCTGCTGAACAAGGTCTACTGCCCGCGCGAGGTCTACCCGATCTCCAGTATCGTCATCGCCGGCGTCGACACCCTGGTCGCGCTGCCGATCCTGGCGATCATGTTCGCGATCTTCCGCACCGCCCCGCAGCCGAGCACGCTCCTGGCGCTGCCGCTGCTCGCGGTGCAGCTGGCCTTCACCTTCGGGGTCACCCTCATCGTCTCGTCGGTGAGCGTCTACCTGCGCGACCTGCGCCACGCCCTGCCGATCCTGCTGCAGCTGGGGCTCTTCGCCACCCCCGTGGCCTACGGCAGCGAGGTCGTGCCCGCGGCGCTGCGCCTGCCCTACGCCTTCATCAATCCGCTCGCCCCGGTGATCGACGGCTACCGCCGCGTGGTGCTGCTGGGGCAGCCGCCGGCCTGGGACGCGGTGCTGGCGGGGACGCTCTCGTCGCTGCTCCTGCTGGCGCTCGGCTCCATCCTCTTCAAGCGCCTGGAGACGGGGTTCGCCGATGTTGCCTAGGGGCAGCATCGGCGCCGCACACATCTGGAAGCGCTTCCGCGCCGACCCCACGCGGAACTACCTGCGCGACCAGCTGGCCCGCTGGCGGGACCTCGTGCGCGGCAACGGCCACCGCGGCTGGCGCTGGGCGCTACGCGATGTCAGCCTCACCGTCGAGCCCGGCGGGGCGGGGGGCATCGTCGGCACCAACGGGTCGGGCAAGTCCACCTTCCTGAAGATCCTCAACCGTGTGATGTACCCGTACGCCGGGCGGTTGGAGGTCTCCGGCCGCGTCGCCGCCCTGATCGAGATCGGCGCCGGGCTGCACCCCGAACTGACGGGCGGCGAGAACATCTACCTCACCGGGTCCCTGCTGGGACTCCGCCGGCAGGAGATCGCCGCCCGCTTCGACGAGATCGTGGCCTTCGCCGAACTGGACCCGGCGATCGAGCGGCAGGTCAAGTTCTACTCCAGCGGGATGAAGATGCGCCTGGGCTTCGCCGTGGCCGCCTCGCTGCAACCGGACATCCTACTGGTGGACGAGGTCCTCGCCGTGGGCGACGCCGCCTTCCAGCAGAAGTCGTTCAACCGCATGCGGGCCATGCTCTCCGAGGGCGTGACGCTGGTCTTCGTCTCCCACGATCTGGCCTCCGTGGAGGCCACGTGTACGCACGGCATCTGGTTGGAGAACGGCGTCGTCGCCGCCGGCGGCGCGGTGGACGAGGTGCTGGCCGCCTACCGGCGCTCCATCGAAGAGACCGCCCACGCGTATGTCGGCACCGGCGGCGTGCTCCGCGTCGCCAGGGTGGCGGTGGGTTCAGACCATGGCACCGCCGCGAGCCACGAGGAACTGCGCGTGGCCACAGTTATCGAGAGCCCGCACGCGCTCACCTCGGTCTTCTATCTGGGAGTGAGCGAGGGGCCGGCCACCCCGATCTTCGTGCTACAGCGCGACCTGCACCTGACCGCGGGGGCGACGGAGGTGCGCTGCCTGATCCGCCGGCTGCCCCTGCCCCGGGGGCGCTTCTACCTGTGGCTGGGCATCTTCGACAAGGCGGGGCACGACCTGCTGCCCTGGCACCCCGTGACGCACTTCGACGTCGCCGGGCCGGACCTGGACCGGCCGCCCCGCGGCGTGGTCCGCCTGGCTCCCGTGCACGTGGAGGCGGCGTGGGAGGTGGACGCGGAGTGAGCCATCCCTCGCGGCGGTTGCTGGTCGTCGGGCAGACCTTCCCCTGGCCCGAGGTGACCGGGGGGCGGATGCGGCTGGCCAACGTGATCCAAGCGCTGTCCCGGCTGGGAGAGGTCGACCTCTTTGCGTTTGTGGATGGCGGCCGCACCGACCGGGCAGAGGTGCCGGACGGGGCCCGCGTCCACCGCGTTGAGATCGTGGCGCGGCGTCACCTTCCCTTCCAGCCGCTGCGCCGGGTGCAGTGGATGATCGCGGGCCGCGCGCCGCGCCCGCTCGCCGTGCTCGACGTGCGCGAGGCGCAACAGCGCTTCGCCGCTTGGCTGGACGGCCCCTACGATCTCGTCTGGTTTCACCACGTGGAGACGCACGCGGTGTTGGGATCCCAGATCGACGCACCCAGCGTCGTGGACTTCGACGACCTGGAGGACCAGAAACTCCACGCCCGCCTGGCCGGCGGCCACGAGATGGGCCGTCCGGAGCGGGACATACGCCTCTGGTTCCGCTGGGCCGGGCGGCTGCAGGACGAGCGCGACCGGCGGCTGTGGCAGGAACTGCAGCGGTCGGTGGCGGCGCGGGTGCGGAGTGTCGTCGTCTGCAGCGATGAGGACCGCCGCCGTCTCGGCGCGGCAAACTGCGCCGTCATTCCCAACGGCTACCCCGCGCCGGCGCAGCCCCTCGGCCGCGTGTCGGTGGGACAGCCGGCGGTGATCCTTTTTGCCGGACTCCTCACCTACCCTCCCAACCGGGACGCGGCCGCGCTCCTGGTGCAGCGGATTGCGCCGCTGATCCGCGCGCGGATTCCCGCCGCGCAGGTCCGCCTGGTGGGCCAGGCCCCGGAGTCGCTCCGCCGCCTGGCCGATCCGCCGCGGGTCGTCGTCACGGGGTTTGTCCCCGACATCACCGCCGAACTCGCCCGCGCCGACCTGGTGGCTGCGCCGCTGCGGTCCGGCGGCGGCACCCGCATCAAGATCCTGGAAGCCTTCGCCCACCGCATCCCGGTGGTGTCGACCACGTCGGGCGCTGCCGGACTCGACGTGGTGTCTGGGCGGGAGATCTTGATCGCGGACACGCCCGAGGCCTTCGCCCGCGCCTGCGTCACGCTCCTGATGGACCGCGGGCAGCGGCTGCGTCTGGCGGAGGCCGCCCAGCAGCTCTTCCTGCGGCGGTACCGCTGGGACCACATCCACGACGCCATCGCCGCCCTCGCCGAGCAGGTGGCGCGCGCGGCGGTGCCCGCATGAGTCGGCCGGCCGGCCGTTCACCCGGGGGGCGCCGGTGAGCCGGCCGCTGGCGAGCGTCGTCATCCCCGCCCACAATTACGGCCGCTACCTGGCGGCGGCGGTGGAGAGTGCGCTGGGACAGACCTACGCGCCGCTGGAAGTCATCGTCGTGGACGACGGGTCCACCGACGACACCGCCGAGATCCTGCGCGGGTTCGCCGGGCGCGTCCGTGCGCTGCGGTTGGAAGGGCGCGGGGTGGCCGCCGCACGCAACGCCGGGTTGTTCGCGGCCGAAGGAGAATACGTCCTGTTTTTGGACGCCGACGATCTGCTGCTGCCTGAGGGCGTCGCCCATCTGGCCCGCCACCTGCAGGAGCATCCCGATGCGGACGCCGCCTACGGCCTCTGGTACCAGTGCGACACTCGGCTGCGCAGGGCCTTCATCGTGCGCAGCCCGATCCGCGACGGGCCGGTCCTGCCGCGCCTGTTCCTCGGCAACATCGTCGCCACACCGTCGGCCATGCTGCTGCGCCGCCAGACGCTGATCGCGGCGGGCGGCTTCGACCGCAGCCTCACTTTCACGGCGGACTGGGAGATGTGGCTGCGGCTGGCCCGCCGCGGGTGCATGTTCGGCGCCGTCCCGCGGCCCGTGGCCGTCTACCGGATCCACGCGCGGAGCATGAGCGGGGATCTGGCGCGGGCCGCCCGGGACGTGTGGCAGGTCCTCGACCGCTACTTCAGTGAGCCGACGCTCCCGCGCTCGACCGCCGCCGCCCGCCCAGACGCCTACTACAACATGGGGCTCTATCTGGCGAAACTGCATCTCGAACAGGGAGACCAGGACGGCGCGGTGGCGCAGCTGCGCACGGCTCTGGCACACCGCCCGGACCGCGCCGCGTCACTGGACTTGTACTACTACCTGGCCCGCGCCATCCGCCGCCGTGGGCAGCTCACGGGGACGCCCGGCGTAGATGAAGTCGCGGACGCCACCCTGGCGCTGGCCGACCGGCTGCCCGCCGCCGGCCTCCCAAACTCTGCCGAGCGGCCGGCGCTGGTCTATCTCGCGGCCGGCCTGATGCTGCGCCACGCCGGGAAATATCGCGCGGCCCTGCGCTGCCTGGGCGCAGCCCTGCATCTCTCCCCCCGGGTGGCCGCCGCCCCGCGGCATATTCCGGTCATCGTCCGCATCTGCGTTCCGCCGCGCCTCGCCGCTGCAAGGGGCGTGCTCCGCCACCGGCCGCGCGCCGCCTTCCCGCCGCTTGTCGCGACCGCGTTGGCCGCAGAGGACACCCGGCGCCCCGCCGGTATCCCCGCCGAGGCGAAGTAAACCGTCCGCCGCGACCAGATCATGCCCACGGCCGTCCTGGACCTCGACCTCGATCACATCCCCGCGGAGTTGACCGGGATCCACGGGTATCCCCGCGCGCTCATCATGACCCGCTTCCACGGCTGCCCTGTGGGGCAGGTCGCCGTCTCCCTCCGCGACGGCGGGCTTGCCGGGGACGCGCTGCGCCGCGCGGTCTTTGATGCGCTGGACTGGTCCTTCTGGGAGCGCTGGTTGCACGCGTATCTGGGCTGGAGCCCGGGCGACCGCATCACGCCTTCGCCCGTGACGGCCACGGTCGCCGTCTGCACCCGCGACCGCCCGGAGGACCTGCGCCGCTGCCTCGAGGCCCTGATGCGCCTGCCCGACGACGGCCAGGAGGTGCTCGTCATCGACAACGCCCCGGCCACCGAGGCCACACGGCGGCTGGTCAGCGAGTATCCGCGCGCGCGCTATGTCCTCGAGCCTCGGCCCGGATTGAACGTCGCGCGCAACCGGGCGCTGCGAGAAGCCCGCCACGAGATCGTGGCCTTTACCGACGACGATGCCGGTCCTGACCCCGGATGGCTGCGCGCGCTCCTGCGTAACTTCCAGGATGACCTGGTCCTGGCCGCGACGGGCCTGACCATGCCGCTCGAACTGGAGACCGAAGCGCAGGAAGCGTTCGAACGCCACACGCCGTTCGGTCGCGGCTTCCGCCGCACAGTCTTCGACGGTCTCGTGCACGATCCGCTCTCGGTCGGCCGGGTGGGCGCCGGCGCCAACATGGCCCTGCACCGCCTGACCCTCGACCTGGTGGGCCCCTTTGACGAGGCGTTGGACGGCGGCACGCCCACCCGGACCGGCGGTGACCACGAGATGTTCTCGCGCATTCTCGCCGCGGGATACCGGATCGTCTATGATCCCGCGGCGTTGAGTTGGCACCGCCACCGCCGGACGCGGGAGGAACTGCGGCGGACGCTCTTTGGTTACGGCACCGGCGTCTATGCCATGTGGACGCGCAGCTTGCTGCAGGCAGGAGAATGGGGCGTGCTGAAACGGGCCGCGGGCTGGTTCGTCCAGGACCAGTTGCCCGCGGTCGTGCGGGCCCTGCTTCGCCGGCCGGGAAGTACGCCGCTCGACCTCCTGCTGGCCGAACTGCGGGGCTGCCTGACCGGGCCGGGCGCTTACCTCGCCTCCCGGCGGCGACTGCGGGGCCGGGCGGAGACATGAACGCTCCGGCCGTCAGCGTGATTGTCCCTACGCGCAACCGGGCGTCCGCGCTGCGGCGCAGCCTGGACGCGCTGCGCGCGCAGACCTATCCGCCGGAACGCACGGAGGTCGTGGTGGTCGCGGACGGATGCACCGACGAGACGCTGGAGATGGTCCGGCGGTACCCGGCGCCGTTCTCGCTGCGGTGCATCACACAACCCCACGGCGGTGCGGGCGCGGCCCGCAATCGCGGCGCGTCTGCCGCCGGAGGGACGCTGCTCGTATTCCTGGACGACGACGTTGAGGCCGCCCCCGGTCTGGTGGCGGCGCACGTCGCCGCGCAGCAGCGCCGGCCCGGAGGGGTTGTCATCGGCCGGCTGCCGCCTCTCCTGGGCGCCCAGCGCGGGTTCTTCCGGATCGCGCTGCGGCGGTGGTGGGAAGCGAAGTTCGACGCCCTGGCGATGCCGGGGCACCGCTTTCATGCCTTTGACCTCCTCAGCGGCAACTTCTCGCTCGGCGCCGACCTCTTCGCCCGGTGCGGCGGGTTTGACCCGTCTCTTCGCTGCCACGAGGACTACGAACTGGGCGTCCGCCTGATGCAGTCCGGGGTCCCCTTCCTCTACGCGCCCGACGCCCTGGGCTCTCATCACGAGGGAACGGACCTTCGCCGGGCGCTGCGGCGCAAGTGCGAGGAAGGTCAGGCGGACGTGCAGATCGGCCGCCGCCACCCCGATCTGCGGCGGGCGCTGCCCCTCGCCCGGCTGCGCCCCGGTCGCTCCGCGCGCAGTCGGCTCTTCTTCCGTCTGGCCTTCGTGCGGCCGGCGGCGGGTGACGCGGCCGCCGGCGCTGCGGCGCGCACGCTCGATCTCTTGGAGCGCCTGCGGCTCCGCTTCCGCTGGCGGCGGCTGTTGGACGACCTGCTCTCGTACTGGTACTGGCGCGGCGTGGCCCAGGAACTGCCGACGGCGGCCGAGTTGGCCCGGTTTCTGCCCGCCGCCAGCAGCACTCCCGCCCCCGAGATCGAAGTGGATCTGCGGGCCGGCATCGTACACGCGCAGCGTCAACTCGATGAAGCGCGGCCGGGAGCCGTGCGGCTCCGCCTCGGCCCGCAGCCGCTTGCGCGGATTCTGCCGCAACCTGGGGCGGAACCGCTGCGCGGCGAGCATCTCCTCCCTCTCCTGGGCACACACCTGGCCCGACCACTGCTGCGGGCCCTGGCGCAGGACGGAGCGATTGCCCCTCCGTTCAATGTCGAGCAATTGCTGGCGTTCTGCGCGCTGCCCCCGCGCTACGATCTCGGAGACCACGGCATTGTTCTTGACTGATCTTCGCGCGCGTCTCCTCGCCGCCCTGTGGACCCTATGGGCGGTTCTCCTATTGGAACGCTACTTCCGCCAGGTCTGGCGCCTGTTGTCCGCGGGACCCGCCGTATGGGTGCCGTTTCTCCGCATGGTCGTGGACTCGCTCTTGCCGGTCGCGGCCCTGGCCGCGCTTTCCGGAGCAGCGGTATTCGCCGGCTCGCGGTTCCTCCGGCGGAGCGGTCGAGCCCGCCCGGTCCTCCTCCTGCTGCCGACCGCGGCCGCGGTGGGCCTTCTGATCGTGCTCCTGGCGCCGGAGCGCACTCCGGTGGGGCAGGCGCTTTCCGCCGGTGCCGCGGCCGCGGGGCTGACCGCCTTCCCGCAGGCGGCGGCGCGGGCCGCCGGGGGGTTCGTCGGCGCTGGGGCTGTGCTGCTCGCGGCGCAGGTCCCTGGCACGGCAGTCATCCGTCTTCTCCGGGCAACTCCCTCAACCTGGGCAGAGTTGATCCTGTACCGGACCGCCACCGGCCTGGGTGCGCTGGCCTACCTTGTCTTTGGTCTTGCGGGCCTGCACCTGTACACCGCGGCGTATTTGCGGATCCTCGTCGGCGCGCTGCTGGTTACTGGGGCCGTATGGCTTGCGCTGCGGGGGGAACAGCGGGGACCGCGAGTAGCATCATCGCGAACCAGCCCTCTGGACCGGGCCGGACGCGGCGATGCGATCTGGAAAGCCGTCACCCTGGTGGCGCTGGTCATCGCGCTTATCGGCGCGCTCGCCCCGGAACGGGAGTACGACGCCCTCTGGTATCACCTGGGGTTCCCCCGTCTCTGGCTGGAGCGCGGGTACCTGACGGACCAGCCGCAGGAGTACGTCGCCCTCTATCCGATGACGTGGGAACTACTCTACGGCGCGGCCCTCTCGCTGGGCGGGCCGATCGCCGCCAAACTCCTGCACTTCACGATGCTGCCTCTGCTGGGCCTCCTGATCTTCCATACGGCGCGCCGTGTTCTTCCCCGGACGTCACCTTGGGCGGCGGTGGCCTTCTTCGTCACGATCCCCACCGTCCTGTGGGAGGCGACGACGGCGTACGTGGACCTCGGCCTCACCCTGTATGCCGGACTCGCCGGCTTCGCGCTCTTCCGCTACGCTGCTGGAGCACGCGCGCGGTCGTGGCTGCTGCTCGCCGCCGTCCAGCTTGGTCTCGCGCTCGCCACAAAGCATCTGGGAGGTCTCATCCTGGTCGTCGCCACCGCTGGCCTGTTTCTCTTCCTCTGCCGCCGGGATGGTCTGCGCCGGGTGGTCGGCCCGGTCGCCCTGCTGGTCGCGGTCGCCCTGCTGATCGCGCTGCCGTGGTACTTGCGCAGCTGGCTGGCCACGGGGAACCCTGTCTTTCCCGAACTGTACGGCCTCTTCGGCGCGCCGCCGGACCGGTGGGATGCCGCGGCGGACGCGGCGCTGAACCGCTTCGAAGCGTACTTCGGCCGCGCGCGGACGCCGCTGTACCTCCTCACCCTGCCCTGGGACGTGACCGTCCACGCCGCGCGCTACGGGGGCGCGCTCGGCCCACTCTTCCTCCTCCTGCTCCCGGTGCTCCTCCTGGCCCGCCGCCCGCGGACGCTTCCTCTGGTGTTGATCGTGCTGGCTTACGGCGCCCTGTGGGCCTCGCCCCTCAGCAACTTCCAACTGCGCTTCCTGCTGCCCGTGACTCCGCTGCTTGCCCTGATGGCCGCGGCCGGCCTGGGTCGCCTGGCCGCGTTGCTGCGCGCCGGCCGCCTGTCCTGGGCGCGTCCAGTAGTGACGGGGAGTGTCGCCGCGCTCCTCTTCCTCAACCTACCGCCCTTCATCCCGCTGCACGAGGTCGATCGGGTGGGCTGGGAGGGCTGGCTCACGCACGTGACCCGGCGCGTCCCCATCGGCGTGGTCCTCGGAGTCCGCTCGGAGGAGAACTACCTGGGCCTGGCGGTCCCCTCGTACAGGGCCTGGCGGTACATCAACTCCCACCTGCCCGCGGACGCGCGCATCCTCACCTTCAGCGGGGGAGACAACTTCTACAGCCGCCGCGACCGGGTCTGGGTCAATGCCCCGCAGGCGCGTGTCGCGGTGTGGGGATCGCCCGCCGGAGCGGAGCGCCGGGTCCTGCAGGCCCTGGCCGACCTGAAGATCTCGCACGTGTTGGTAGACAAGACGGAACTGGCTACGCTCTCTCCGGCAAGTGTGGCGATCGCAGAACCATCGTTTCGTCGGCGGTGGCTGGCGCTGCAGTACGAGGACGGCCGCTTCGCCCTCTACCGCATCCGCTGGGAGGAGGTCGCGCATGCCGGCCCTTGAACGCGTGCTGATTACTGGCGGGGCCGGGTTCCTGGGCGGCCACCTCTGCGACCGGCTGATCGCCGACGGCGCCGAGGTCCTCTGCGTGGACAACCTCCTTACCGGCCGTGCCGGGAACGTTGCCCACCTGACGGATCACCCACGCTTCCGCTTCATCCACGGCGACGTCGCGGAAGACCTACACCTCGACGGCCCGCTAAACGCGGTGCTGCACTTTGCGTCCCCGGCCAGCCCGAAGGACTACCTGGAACTCCCCATCGACACCCTGAAGGTGGGCGCCTTCGGCACTCACCACGCCCTGGAACTGGCCGGTGAGAAAGACGCGCGCTTCCTGCTGGCCAGCACCTCCGAGGTGTACGGCGACCCGCTGGTCAACCCGCAGCCCGAAACGTACCGCGGCAACGTCAACCCGATCAGCCCGCGCGGCGTGTACGACTCGGCGAAGCGGTTCGCGGAGTCCATGACCATGGCCTACCACCGCTACCACGGGCTGGACACGCGGATCGTCCGCATCTTCAACACCTACGGGCCGCGGATGCGGCGCGACGACGGGCGGGTGATCTCCAACTTCATCGTGCAGGCCCTGCGCGGCGAACCGCTCACCGTGCACGGCGACGGCTCGCAGACCCGGAGTTTCTGCTACCTCGACGACATGGTCGAAGGCCTGCTCGCCGTCCTCTCGCACCCCTCCGACCGGACGCGCGAACAACGGATGGACCGGGCCTTCCTGCACAACAACACCGAGGCGGAGGATTCCATCCACCATCCGATCAATCTGGGCAACCCCGAGGAGCGCAGCGTCCTGGAGATCGCGCGGATCGTTCGGGAGGCTACCGGCAGTCGCAGTCCGCTCACCTTCCTCCCCCGCCCCGTCGACGATCCCCGCGTGCGGCGGCCCGACATCTCCCGCGCCGGGCGCCTGCTGGGATGGACGCCTCGCGTCCCCTTGGAGGAAGGGATCCGGCGCACCGTGGCGTACTTCCGGGATCTCCTGGCCCGCGGCTAACCGGGTCCGCCGCGGCCGGAATCCCTGCGCGAAGCCCGCTGGTCCCGGCCCTGCCCACCGGCGCACCCGCCCCATCACGCGGGGCGTGATACACTCATCGCCGTGCCCCCGCGGATCCACCTCCTCAGCCTGACCGCCGCCACCATGATCCTGACCATCATGGTGGCCCAGCCGGTGCTGCCGCTCTATCTCCAGGAGCGCGGTCTCCCTCCGGTGGAAGTGGGACTGCTCGTCGGGATCATGTCCCTCTCCATCATCGCCACCGAACTGGGGGCGATGACCGTCAGCCGGCGCCTCGGCCGACGGGGGACAATCCTGCTGGGATCGCTCGGCGGGGCGACCGCGCAGTTGTGGTTTGCGTTCGCCGCGACGCGGCCGGAATGGTATCTTTCCCGGCTCCTCTTTGGCGCCTTCCGCGGGCTGCTCTGGCCGGTGCTCTTTGCGGAAGGCGCCGACGCGACACCCCCCGGTCGGCACGGGCGGGCCTTCGCCACATTCTGGCTCTACTTCGGCGTTGGGTTGCTGGCCGGGCCGTGGATCGGCGGGTGGATCGCCGACGCGGTTAACTTGCGGGCACCGCTGGTCCTGTCAGCAGGACTTGCGCTGGTCCCGCTGGCCCTGGGAGGGACGATCAGCGCGCGGCGCGATGCCCCCGTATCCCTGGGTGCGGCGCTGCGGGCGCTGCGGCGGCGGCGCGAGGTCGTCTCGGTCTGGATCCTGAACGCCCTGCACACGACCATCTACGGACTGTTCAGTACCTTCCTTCCTCTCTATGCGACGACGCAGGGGCTCTCGGCGTCACAGATCGGCCTGCTCTTCGCCGCCGGATCGGCCACGTTCACGGCGGCGCAGCTGCCCGCGGGCCGCCTGCTGGAGGAACGCCCCGCGCTGGCGAGGCTGGCCCCCATCTACCTGGCGCGCGCCGCCGCCATGGCCGCCATCCCGCTGGCACACACGTTCGCCGGGCTGCTGGCGCTGAACGGGCTCATCGGGATCGTCGGGGCGGTGGTGCCGGCGGCGCTCTCCGCGCGTCTGGCCGCGGTGACGACGCCGGCGCAATCGGTAGTGGCGATGGGAGCGCACAACGCCGCGGCCGACGTGGGCTTCTTCGTCGGTCCGGTGATCGGCGGGATCGTCGCCGATTACGGGCTGGCCTGGCCCTTCGTGATCACACTGCCGATCGCGGCCGGCGCCACGGTGTTGATCCGCACGGCGCTGCGCCAGGGGACTTCACCCTAGCCGAACCAGCGCTGTAGGTGCTCTCGCTCGAAGGCCTCTTTGGCGGCCAGGTGCTCCGGTGCAGGGTCCACGACGCGCACGTCCGGCGGGTCGGCGAGGAATCTCCCATCCACCATTGAGGCCTGTCCATCGCCCAGCTCGATGAAACAGTACCCCACGCCATCGAAGCGCGCCGCGGGCGCTCGCCCCGCCAGCAAGTCCGCCAGGTTCTGCGCGACCACTTCACCCTGATGCTCCGCGAAGACGCCGGCCTTGGGCAGCATCTGGCCGCTGGAGAGAGGAATCTCGGTGACGTCGCCGATGGCGAAGACGCGCTCCGCCGCTGTGGCCAGGGTCGCCGGATCGGGACGCACCCATTCGCCGCCGGCGGTGAGCCCGCTCACCTTGACCACCGCGGGCGGACGGTGCGGCGGGACGACGATCACCAGATCGGCCGTCACCGCGCTGCCGTCGGCCATCAGCGCGCGCGTCGCTTCGACCCGTTGGACCTGCGTCTTCGACCGGAAGCGGATCCGCCGCGCGGCCATCGTCCCTTCCACCTGCGCACACACCTCCGGTCCGGCCACCGGGAGCGACATCGGCTGGGGAGTGATGACCTCGATCTCAACGGAGGAGCGGCGCCCCGCGCGCCGCAGCATGGCCTCGATGATGAACGCGGCTTCATACGGGGCGGGCGGGCACTTGTAGGGCAGGCCGGCGATGGCGATGAGGATCCGGCCGCGGTCGAAGTCCGAAAGCCTGCGGCCCAGCGCCTCGGCCTCGTCCGGCGAGTAGAGGTTGTATGCGCCGGCGACCCCGCCGGGGATGAGGTCGAGCCGCGGTTCGGCGCCCAGCGCGACGATCAGATAATCGTAGAGAAGTCGGTCGCCGTCAACGGCGACCCAGCGCCCGGCCAGGTCGATCGCGTCTACCTTGCCCTGCCGGTAGGGAATGGCCCGCGCCGGGAGCGTCCGGCGGTCGCGCGTGCCTTCCGCCCGCGTCCCCCGGCCGTCCAACAGCCAGAGTTTGCGCAGACCCATCATGAAGGCGGGGACGGCGTCCACCACCAGCAGGTCCACACGGTCGCCGGCCGCGCGGCGCAGCGTCGTCGCCGCGGCCAAGCCGCCGAATCCGGCACCGAGGATGAGCACACGCGGCAATGCCATCGGGGTCACTTCAATTGTACGCGGTCGGGCGCGAACGCTGAAGCCCCGGGGGGCGAGATGGCCGGGGAGCTACTGGGGCAACCCGATCTTCCCGGCGCGGACCTTCATCTGAGCGACCTGCCGCCGGACATCCCGCAGGATTCGCTCATACTCCGGATCGCCGGAGAGAGTCTGCAGCATGACGTCAATCTCGGCCAGGTGGGCCTCGCGCCACCCCCGCTCGACGGCGCGACGGAGCCAGGTGAGCGCCTCGGGCCGCCGCCCTAGCACGGCATGGATGGCGGCCAGTTCATAGGCCGGCCCCCAGGCGTTTAATCCTTCTTCGTCCTCCTTCGTGCGAATGGCGATGCGCTCGTCCAACAGGGATTGGGCGGCGGCCGGATCTCCCTGCTGCCACAGGACGAATCCCAGACCGGTCTTCGCCCGCCGCGCCCGGTAGAAGTTGCGCGAGTCAGGACCCAGGGCGATGGCGTGTTCAAACAGCTGCCGCGCCTCGGCGAGGTTCCCGCGGAGCAGGGCCACGTCTGCCGCATAGTTCAGAGTCTCCGGGTCGTCGGGTCTCGCCTCCAGTAGCGCGTGCGCCTCCCCCTGCGCGCGCACGCCGCTGCCACGCCGGTAAGAGAGGTACACCAGGAGCACACGGGCGCTGGAGAAATCCGGCTGCAGTGTCACGGCCTTCCGCAGCCACGCCTCGGCCTCCGCGTCCTCTTCGAACATGAGGTCCAACCGCCCGAAATTCCGGCACACGTAGGCCAGCCCACGTCGTGCCGGCGACTCCACCGCCGGCGACTCCGCCGCCAGCGCCCGCCGGTTCCATTCCACGGCCAGGTCAAGTTCGCCGAGATCCAGATGTAAGTAGGCGATATTGGCAATGGCGTCGGGGTAGGCGGCGTCGAGGACGTGGACCTTG
>Ga0209324_10001750_pt1 | contig 15047 bp, 19 predicted proteins | sample Rifsed19ft3_FD_184015 | JGI IMG/M metagenome (GOLD analysis project Ga0209324, IMG submission 184015) | Soil microbial communities from Rifle, Colorado, USA - sediment 19ft 3 (version 2) | ecosystem: Environmental > Terrestrial > Deep subsurface > Rock core/Sediment | place: Rifle, Colorado...
TCACGATTGGATTCGCTCGTCGTTTTGCTACCTATAAAAGGGCGGACTTGATTTTCCATGACATAGACCGGCTGAAAAAACTCCTGAATAATCGCTGGAGGCCTTTACAGATTGTATTTGCCGGCAAAGCCCATCCAGTAGATGACAGTGGTAAGAGAATGCTCCAGCGTATATTCAATTTTGCTCATGACCCTGAAATGGGGGGAAGAATTGCCTTTGTCGAAAACTATGATGAACAGCTGGCACAATACATGGTTCACGGAGTAGACCTCTGGCTCAATAATCCCATGCCACCCTTAGAGGCCTGTGGAACAAGCGGGATGAAGGCATCACTGAACGGTGTCCTACACCTTAGTATTCTCGATGGCTGGTGGCCAGAGGGTTTTAACGGGAAAAATGGATGGGCATTCACCGGAGCTGGAGAGGATAAGGATGCTGAAGCAATTTATGAACTCCTTGAGAAAGAGATTATTCCTTTATATTATAAGGTGGACGAATACGGTACCCCGATCGACTGGGTTAAAGTTATGAAAGAAGCGATAAAAAGCACTGCTCCATTGTTTAGTGCACGCAGAATGGTAAAAGAGTATGCGGTAAAATTCTATCAAAATGCACTGAAATCAGCATCCAAACCATAAGGTCTCGACTCAACCCCACAAGGATTGAACATATAGGGATTCTATTAGTTATAATTCTACTATCAATCTATTTGCTTGTTAGATATTTCATATCAATAAGGGAATGTTGACACAATAAACAATATGCAGAAATATCTCCTGATTATATTATTCGTTTACCTCTCTGTTCAGGGCTTTGAATACTGGTTAAAGTTTATTAACCTCAAACATATGAAAAAGCATGGGCTGAAAATTCCTCCTGTTTTTGAAAGTTACATCGATGAATCAATATTGAAAAAGATACACGCCTATACTATCGAGAAGGCACATTTCTCCTTTATAAAGTCAATATTCGGAAATGCTATTGTATTGCTTTTCTTCTTTGGAGGTATTTTAAAGGTATATAACTCATGGGTTTCTTCTTTTAGTTTGCCATTTATCGAATCAGGTATTATATTTTTTCTTTTCCTGAGCTATGGAGGCACTTTCCTCTCTATCCCATTCAGTCTTTATGACACGTTTAAAATAGAAAATAAATATGGATTCAATACTTCGACAGCAAGGTTATGGATAACAGACTTTATAAAGTCCTTGCTACTCTCCACAGTTATTATCGGTATTGTAATATCAGTAGCGCTATGGTTGATTCAATCAAGTCAGAATTACTGGTGGATATGGGTCTGGGGATTTTACCTTATCTTCAGTCTTTTTATCATGTACATCTCACCCTATGTTCTTGAACCCCTCTTCAATAAATTTACACCCATAGAAGAAGAAGGACTGGTACAAAAGATTAGAGAAATCATGCAGAAGGCTGGAATAAAAATCAGCAGGGTTTTCAAGATGGATGCGTCGAAAAGAAGTAAACATACGAACGCATACTTTACCGGCATAGGAAAAGTTAAAAGGATAATCCTTTATGATACCCTGCTTGGAAAAATGGATCAGAACGAGATACTCGCAGTGCTGTCGCATGAGGCGGGTCACTGGAAGAAGAGGCATGTCCTGAAACTCATCATAATCTCAGAAATTGCATCATTTATTGGAATATATATTTCTTTCAGGATTCTTCAGACTGACCTTCTTACAAATCTTTTTCAAATTGAACCGGGTACATTCTTTGCAAGAGTTGTCATCTTGGGTTTCATTGGCAGCATCATCTCTTTTCCCCTGATTCCTCTTAGCAATTATGTTTCAAGAAGGTTTGAGAGACAGGCAGACCGCTTTGCATGTGAACTAATAGAGGAAAAGGAGAGTATTTCAAGGGCACTGATAAAGCTCTCCAAAGATAATCTTTCAAACCTCTATCCCCATCCCTTATATGCAGCATTTTACTATTCCCATCCCCCTGTTATCCAGCGTATAGAGAGTATCCTTAAAAACTGAAACGGATAGCGAGCGCATTCCCCGCAGATTGCTGCGGGGTTAGCGAGCGAATATGATAAAGAACAATTCCTTACGTTAAGATACCCTGCGGTCTTGTCGCAGGGTTCTTCATTCTGTTTCATAAGATTTTTTCGCTATCCCTGGCATCAGCAAAAATGGCGTAATAATACTAAATAGAATTTGCGAAAGAAAAAGAGCTAACCGGTTAAATGGATTTCCCAGTAGCATCTGTAAAGTCTAAATATAAAATCTTGAGTCCATATCTCTTTGTGAGGTCTTGTAAGGACTTAACAATCTCGGTGATTTCAAACATCAGCTTCTTTGAGCTTTTTATTTTTTCTTGAAGGTGCCTTATGTTTTCAACTGCATGTTCCCATTCCATAGCATCTTTCTCAACATCCCAGGTAAAATCTTTCTCCTTCACTACATTCTTTGCTTCAAACTCCGCAAAACTCATACTGTATTTTTTCTTGAATCGTTCGTCTGTAAGCTTGTATAGCACAAGCCTTTTTTCATACTCGCTCAACACAGCTTCTTTTAGTTCACTTTCAGGTATTAAATCAAGAAGTTTCATTTAACAGCCCTCCTGCTAACTCTATTTTTTTTTTAGTATAGCAAATAACTCAAATAGGGTACCCGTCAAACTTCATTACGAACTGGGCAGTTCATCCTTTGTCCATCTGTTGAAGAAAGGCTGAAGAGGCTAAAGGTAAGCTATATAACAGGTCATACGCCTGAAAACATACCTGCTGAGCAGATTTGAACCTCGCTTTTTCAGGGATTGAAAATACGGAAAGAGTTCCTCATTCTTGTGTCTAAAGTCTGGGAATGCCTATTCCTCTTTTGCTATACGGCAAACTTCTTTTATAAAAGATTCTGATAACCACAATCCGGCGGTGTGAAGTTTATGAAGGCTTTCTCTCACAGATGGAATAATACCTCTTCTTTTTGCGAGTAATATAATTCCAATGGTACCAATATGGCGACAACCTAATGATATGGCACATCTGCGGGCCTCTTTGTCGTCTATGACAGCCCAGTAATCAGGATTTTTCAAGGCAAAGGATATTACGGAACTTTCACCTTCACCTAAATCCCATGATGCTATAGAGGGTAGAATAACGATATCACGGCCCAGTTTTAGATGCTTAATTGAAGAGAGATCTATTCCACTTTTTGCTGTAATCTCCTGATGTACCTTGTCAGGTACTACAATCTCAGAGAATAAGGAGGGAAGTATATCTGAAAGCCCACTCTTGTAAAGGCATATTAATGGAGAAGCATTAACAACAATGCGCTCAATCCGCATTACGCAGTTCTTCTTCTATTTCTTCTGCTGTATATTGGAAGGGAGATACATTAAAACGGGATAGTGAGGATATAAACTCATCACGTGTCAATCCTGCTATTTCTGCAGCCTTCTCCTGTGATATCATCCCCATTTCATACCACTTAACCGCTGCAGCAAGACGCAATTCTTTTACAAACTCATTCGGGTCTTTGCGGAGAGCAGAAAATGCTCCCTCTGGCATTTCTAACTTTAGTGCTATCGGCATAACGACCTCCTAACTTTTTTGTCACTCTCTATCAATTAGTATATCAAAAACTATTCTTTTCTAATATTTTTTTCATGCCAGCCTGCAAGGAGTTGCCTTATGCCATCACTCTATTTCAACTTCAAGCTTATACCTTTACCCCTTACTTGTTCTTTTTGCCCTGGCGAGTTGATTGTATGGCAGGTCAAAAGTATCTTTTTACATATGAAGAAGTTAGCAGCTATCTGACATTGTCTGATAGGTTAAGTGGACACAATTACATATGAAGTATAAAAAAGTAGAACCTTTTTCTCCTAACTTAAGAAAAAAATGATGAATTATATTGCAAAGCTATTTTATTGCTTCTTTGAAGGTCTTGCCGGCTTTAAACTTTGGGACCTTAGCGGCAGGTATTGAGATAACAGCGCCTGTCTGTGGATTACGGCCTTTTCTGGCTTTCCTTTTAACAACAGAGAAAGTTCCGAATCCAACAAGGGTAATCTTCTGTCCTTTCTTTAAGGCTCCTTTTATTGAGTTTAAAGTAGAATCCAGTGCTTTTGCCGCATCCGTCTTACTTATTTTTACACCTGTAGAAATCTTATCAATAAGTTCTGCCTTTGTCATCTCTCCCTCCCTATGTAATTATTTTTAAAACCTGTCCTGAACCCTGGCCTGACGCCAGTGCTTGCCCTGAATTTATTTCAGGGACAGGGCTTGATTCAGGAACGGTTAACAGTATCAAGAAGAAATCCTTCCTGTCAAGCGAAATTCACGGTACTTTTCCAGAGCAACATCATGTATTTTCTCCTCCTCGGTTTGTCCTTCATACTTGCAATGTTCTGCTACGCTTCAGCAAGCATCAGCTAATCCCGGCTTTATTCCAAAAATATCTTTGGAGTGCTAAAGTTTTAGATCATTTACATTTTTTATACCTAAGGCAATAAGGTTTGCATTTGACTCAGCATGTAAAGTGTACATAGGTTTATTCCAGGACAATAATGCCTTACAGAATTGCTCTGTCTTGCTGTTCGGTGATGCATATGGGATGAAGATTGAGTCAGCGAATGCAGCAACAAAGTAATTACGAAACAATGCTCTTTCTGAAGAAATACGTTTCTCCTTCGCGTTAAACGGCGAGAGGAGAAGCAGTCTTCCTTCATCAAGGGGTTTCTTGTATTCTGCTTTTAAACGCATTTTCTCTATGCTCCTTGCAGGGCAGAAGATAATAGGCTGTTTGCCTTTTAGTAAGATATTCAGACATTCCCGCTCCATAGGTGAATGAAATCCACTGATAACTGTCAAACCTGATTCTCTTAGTTTTCTCATCAAGTCATAGGTTTTTAAAATAATAGAACCCGGGCATTTTATAGAACTAAAAATAGTAAAGGTTTTGTTATGCAGAGTGCCGAGGTTGCCTACGACCACAATAGTCTCTGGAGCATGTTTACCAAGGTATCGGCTTAATGTTTCCGGATAACTGCTGTCGGTCCTATAAATACATCTAATATTCATTATTTACTTCTAAAGATTCCTTTTAAAAATCTTTATTTAGCAGGATATTACAGTCAAAATACTTCTAAATTTACTTCTAATTACTTCTAAAATTTAAGCCAAAACCCAGCATGGTTTTTTCTCTTTACAGGATCAGTTGATGGTTATTTGAACTTGGGTATATCAATAGGCAATCCCACTCTCATGAAAAATCTTGCATATGCTTGTGAGAGATGCTCCCTATAAGGAGGCAAGAGCCTTAATCTTTTACCCTGTTTTCCTGAAATGTCATTGATAAGGGTAAAAGGCAGACTATAAGAATGTCGAAAATCTACTACCATATAATCCATCTTAGCGCCTTCAATTTCGCACTTGTTTAATAGATGATAGCCTGGCATATTTCCCTGTCGTAATGTTTCTTTTCCTTCTAGCTTTTTAAAGAAATCATTTTGCTTTTCCATTTCAGTTAAAAGCCATATTGGACATACAAGTACCAGATCAATTTTCTTCTGAACCAAGTCGCATGATTGACTCATAACAATAACATCATATTCAATAATTTCAATGGGAAAAGTCTCACCTTCTTTTAATTGTGTTGAACCTGACGGGACAAAAACAGGACATGACAGAAGGAAATCACCTTGCAGAACAAACTCAGTAGTATCAACTATATCATACCATGGATATTTTCTTTCAGGCATGGGATTAGATACCGATATAGGGATTCTCAGGCACTACAATTCGAGGCTTAGCTTTCCGAACATGAGTAATTGTGACTTTTACAACAAGTCTTCTTTTAGGAGACATCTTTACAAAGACGTCATGTTCTATCATTTCTTCTGGAATAATTTCTCTATATTTGTAAGTCTCATTTTCTATAAATGGAAGCATGCTTTCTAAATGACTTACCACGTCGAATAGAAAATGATAGTAGCCTGAGGGGCGATAGTCTTTCATCATGTCGTAATATATTAATAAATCTTTATCTTCACCATCAACGGAACTGGACCCTAACCTGATAAAGGGGAATGTTTCAATCCTGTTTGATGATATTATGTCCAGCATATTATTCGAACCTCCTTTCGAGTTCTCCTTCGATCAGTTTAAAGAACCAATCGTCTGTTAGATAATGTGCATCAGTCAACCAGTCAGTAATTTTCTCTGGCATTTGTAAAACTTGTTCATTAGTAGATTGAACCATAGTTTCCCATATTAAGGCATCTTTATTCTCTTTTTTGCCCCTGATGAATCTCAAATGAATCACTCCTTGAGGTTTCACAGATGGAAAAGAAAAACGCCAATCAAAAGACAACGGAATAGAATTAACACCAGTGTTATTGAACAAGCTATTATATGGTTGTACGGTTGTTTTCAACATATCTGCCAAGAAATCAAAGATATTATCAGATCCATAATCAAAATCAATCGCATCTATGTAACGTAAGAGTAAACTGTTAATCTTTAAAGTATCAGGCTCTGGATGTATCTCATGAAAGGTATTCAAAGCGCTAACTACCTTTTTCTCAAAATCTTCCCAAATATATCCTTCGGTATCATTCACTGTAAGAATTCCAGGGCCGATCTGAATTAGTGGCCACTGATTCCTATCCTTACGAAATCTGTGTTGGATTACATGGCCTGCGAAGTCGTCGGGAATTGAGGCGGCGGGCAACATTTCATGGAAGGGATATTCTTCTCTTAATTTCGAATATAGGCTTCCAACCAGAATCTTATAGTGGGGGTCAATTCGTAATCCCTCACCTTTTTCTTTTAATGTCCATTTGACCTCAAATATTGCTTCAATAAGAGGTTTGTTTTTCAGGACTTTTCTCGGCATACAGCCTCCTATGAGTAATGTAGCACACCTCGTAAAATTTCTGTAATATTTTTAATGAAATTTTTATTCTTCCTCACTATCCCGCCCCATGCGGTATTTGATGTCGTAGTTGATGATGAAGTCTAATTCCTCGTCTGTGAAACCGTAATGTTTTGCGAGCACGCGGTCGATGCGATCAATAATAGGCTTAGACAACCGCGGAGCAAAAACTTGAACATTCAACAATCCATATTTTTTGTAATTCATTTGACGCATTTCTGAATTATCCTGAAGATCTTTCATTAGAGTATTAGCTAACGACGACAATTCGCCATTTAATATGGTTTTTTCCTTCTTAACCACTTTCCCCACTATCCTATATTTAAATCTCTTCTTGAGTTCTATATCAGGATACCTCGGATTAAGAGGATGTGTGACTGTTGTTTCACCATACTTTTTTGATTGCTTGAATGTTGCCTCACCATTGCCCTCATCTTTTACAATCACAAAAACCCCCTCTTTTTTCCCACATGAAGTTTATATTACATAATTCCTGCATGCTCCTTATTTTAGAACGAGGCCGCTCTATTTTCCAGCAATATAATCATACTCCGAGATTAGCAAAGGTGACAATCAAGCAATGGTATCTCTTGGCCAGCATCAAATTTTCTACAGAAACGCAGATAAGTAATACATAGGTAGACAGTTTCTTCAGTAGTCAACGAAAAAGCAGTAGTTTTTTCTATGCCTACGACTCGTAGTGAATCCAAACCGTGGATGCCCCGATTCCCCGATCGCGGTCGAGGGCAGGCAAGTGCGGAGTGACTTTTTTATTCTGCTGTTTCCATCCCTTTAATCACCCTGGCAAACTCATCCATCAACTCTAACCAGAGTTCAGCCACATCTCTCAGCTCATTATCAAATTTTCCACAGAAACAGAGAAGTAATACATAAATAGACAGTATCTTCAGTAGTTCACGAAATTTGTCCTGAATTTGATTAATGAAGGGGGGTGTAGATGTTTAACAGGATCATCTTGATAGGAAATCTCACTGAAGCTTACATAAATTTGCTATAATTTTAATAATATTTAAGCAGAAGGAGGATATTTATGGAAGATAAAGAGATTTTTGAACGTATTTCATCAGACCCTGACATTTTGCATGGTAAACCTTGTATTAAGGGCACAAGGATACCGGTATATATGATCGTATCACTTGTGGCTGAGGATGTATCTGCAGAAGAAATAATCAAGGATTATCCTTCACTTACTCCTGAGGATATCAAGGCAGCCGTTAAATATGCCTCTAAGAACTCAAGTACACACCCCAGGGCACACCTGTTGCCACATTCAGAATCGCAGTAAACAGCAGGCTGTCTCAGAAGAACCAAGAAACAATGTTTATAGATATTATTGCCTTTGGGAGAGTAGCTGAGACCAGCAACGAATACTCACAAAAGGCAGATCTGTCCTTGTGGAGGGCAGGTTGTCTCTTTAATCACTCTCTCAAACTCACCCATCAACTCTATCCAGAGTTCAGCTACATCCTTTAAATCGTTATCAAATTTATCATACTCTGATTTTTCCTCCATGTGGTCAAAAAGGGGTTCACAGAAGTACCAGTTGCAGCCGGATGGACGAACTGAACGTTCCATAATACATCCCTTTTCAGACAGAAACTGGCATTGGGTTGAATCTTTTTTCCCAAAATCATAGTCAGGTATTTTGAGACCAAGTGCATAGATATAGACAAGATCTTCATAATTGTAAAAACCATGTTTATTGACACAGCAGACATGGGAGCAAATTGGACAGACAGCCTCTACACTCCGATGGATGAAGGGACTTATTTTTTGAATGCCTTCCTTTATTTTCTGTGCAAGATCTTTTACCTTCTGGAGTTTATGTCCCTGTGTATTAAAGACCCCTTCTATGTGGCTTGCGATCTGATTGTACTTAACCGGATCTTGATGGATTGGCTCCTGAATATGATTGTGATGCATTATTTCCTTATCAACTTAAATACTGATAATAGACCGAGGGTTACAGAAGAGGCAGCTGTGATTATTGCAAGCACCCCTTGATGTATCATTTCAAAAAATAGTGCTGCTACAGCCATGGTTACAGTGGGGATTACCAAGTATATTAAGTAAGTTAAAAATCATGTAAAAAGTAATGATTCTCAGTGCAGTGAAAAGCCCTTTCAGAAATCGCTTTTTATAGTGGATACCGTTCATCTTTCTATTTCTGTTCTATCTTGCATCAACATTATAACAGATGCAGACAAACACCTATTAATCCTTGACAACATGTGGGCTTTAATCAATAATTAAACCTAAAAAAGCCTTGATTTAATTAAAACAAAAAGGAGGTAAGATTTATGAACAAAAGGACTTTTGCTATTTTTTTATTTACGGCATTGTTTTTTATTGCAGTCGGATGTTCCAAACCATCAACACAGATGGTCGAGATAAAAAAATTTCCCGTTGATACCATGGAAGGGATTATCACACAATCTGGTGTTGAGATTGACAAGGCTGTTTCGAACGATGGTAACGGATCTTTGAAAATTACTGCAAAGGAACCTACAGTAGTCCGATTATTTGAGGTAGGCGATGTAGATGTTGAAAACGCAAAGCTGATTTACCAGGCTAAAGTTCGTACTGAAAGTGTAGAAGGTCAGGTCTATCTGGAGATGTGGTGTCATTTCCCTGGAAAGGGCGAGTTCTTTTCACGCGGTCTCCAGAGTCCTATCACGGGAACTACAAATTGGGTAACAGAAGAGACCCCGTTTTTCTTACAAAAAGGAGAAAATCCTGACAATGTGAAGCTAAATCTTGTTATCGACGGCAAAGGCACTGCATGGATTGATGATATCCGGCTGGTAAAAGGACCTATTAAATAGTAAAAGGAAGTATCTTTTTAGTCAATAAAATGCAGGATATAGTATCTTCGCTCATTCTCGTCCCGATAAGATCGGGACTCCGAGGCTTTTGCCTCTTTATATTAGAAATATTCTTAATGGAATATCAGCAAAAAAATCCGCTCAAATACTATATCCTGCATCACGGGTTAAAGATGCTATCATGATAGTTAAAGTAGATTTTTTATATAATATTTAAGGAGGTTTGTTATTTTTTCGATAATCATTGATGGATACAACCTCATTGGTATTTACCATAAAGACCTTGAAAAGCAGAGGAAGATCTTGATTGAATCCCTCATCGAATACAGAAAGAAAAAAGGGCACAATATTATTGTTGTCTTTGATGGCTGGAAGACAGGAGGAGCGCAGGAAAATCAATCTATAATTGGTGGAATAAAAGTCATCTATTCAAGGCTTGGTGAGAAGGCTGATTACGTTATAAAGCGGATAATCTCCTCTGAAAGGGCAGGTTGGGTTGTTGTAACATCAGACAGGGATATAACAGCACATGCATGGTCATCAGGTTCTGTACCAATATCTTCAGAAGATTTCTTGAGTATTATCAAGAAAGAACAACCTGAAGAGAGTGTCTTCTATGAAGAAGACAGTGAAGAAGAATATGTTGAACCCGGCAGAAAGGGCAATCCGAAAAAGCTTTCAAAAAAAGAAAAGGCAATAAGGCAGACATTGAATAAGCTCTGATGAGAAAGCTGATCTTTGGTCTCAGACCTGCAGACACAATAACAATCATTTTTCTTTTGTTCCTCTCTGCACTGACGATTCTCTTCTACCAAAATGTGCCAAAGGCATCTTTTCTTATCATAACTTATGTAGTACTTGTTGTTACCCAGGTTATTATCATCAGGTTTAAAGATAGAGGAAATGTTATAGGGTTTTTTCATGATCTGATATTTCCTGTTGTATGCATTCTGATAGTCTTTGACAGCCTTGGCGGGCTTGTACACTACATAAATCCGAAAGATATTGACCCGGCACTAATAAAGCTTGATTACCTGATCTTTAATGGCCATCCTACAGTTATACTTGAAAAAATCATGAGTCCTCTTCTGACAGACATACTCCAGCTTGCTTATACCACATACTATTTCATACCGGTAAGTTTTGCTGCTATCCTTTTAATGAATAATCAGAGAGATGAATTCAACAGGACACTGTTTCTGGTCCTACTCTGTTTTTACCTTTCATACCTTGGTTATATCCTCATGCCTGCTATTGGCCCCCGATTTACCATTGACCATCTGCAAAATGCCGAGCTTCGTGGTCTTTTTATTGCGGAGCCAATACAGAGTGTTCTCAATAAGCTTGAGGGAATAAAGAGGGATGCCTTTCCGAGCGGGCACACTGCTATACCTTTAGTTGTTCTTTATCTTGCATACAGATTCAAGAGGGGCATCTTCTGGATATTATTACCCATTGTGTCAGCCCTTATATTTTCGACTGTCTATTGCAGGTATCATTATGTTGTAGATGTAATTGCGGGATTCGGCCTTGCTTTTTTGACCATATTTTTTGGAGAGAAGTATTATGAGTGGTGGTTGAGAGAACAATCTGGAAATTTAGGAGTGTAACAATGAAAAAACCAAAATGCTCATTAAGTTCTTTCAAAGAACTCAAGAATGTCATTAAGATTAAGGAAAAGTTAGATAAAGAAAAGACCGATGAAGAGATATTTCTTGAAGCCATGGCAGATGTAAGAGAAAAGCGGGAGTTCAGGGAAATTCCCTATAAGAGTCCGGTGAAAATTAACAGTACACCTTTTCAGCCGGAGTGTGATGTCAAGGTCTTGATGGAAATAATTAGCGGGAAGAGCAAAATACGTTTATCTGATACAGGAGAGTACATAGACTGGGTAAGACCAGGCGCAAGAAAAGATCTTGCAAAAAGACTTCATCGAGGAGATTTTTCAGTACAGGATTATATTGATTTGCATGGTTTAAGTCTTGTTGAAGCAGAAGAAGCCCTCAGGGAATTCTTCAGAAAGGCCATAGCAAGTCAATATTCCTGCATCAAAGTTATCCATGGGAGAGGTCTCAAATCCAGGAAAGGGCCAATCCTCAAAGAAGCGGTCAAAAAGTGGCTTCAGGGAGCTTTCAAAAAATGGGTGCTGGCTTATGCTACTGCTAAGTACTGCGATGGAGGATTAGGGGCTACATATGTACTCCTAAAACTGAGATGAGATATGCTCTCAATATTAAGTCCCTATTAAGTCCCTGCCCCCCTCTTTATGGATTCCTTCTCTTCTATATATAGGGTATATAGGGTACAGTACCCTAAACGGAATTCACAGTTATTTCTCCCAATGCCCAGGCAGCGTTTACCCTGACATCAGGATTTGCATCTTGCAAGGCATCAATGAGAGGCTCAACTGCACGGGGATCTTTAATCTTCCCAAGAGCTGCTACAACATTTACCCGCATAAGAGGATCTTCATTATTTAAGGCATTTATGAGGGATGCGACCGCAAAAATCCCAATCTTTCCAAGAGCCCACGCAGCATTTTCTCTCACACGGGGGTCTTCATCCTTCAGTGCAGATATGAAGTGCTCAACTGTGCGTGGGTCTTTGATCTTCCCAAGAGCCTCAATGACATTTTCTCTTACACGAGGATCTTCATCATTAAGCATTGCTATCAGAGGACTTACTGCAGGAATCCCTATTTTTCTGAGTGCCCAGACTGCATTTTCTCTGAAAAGGGAATCTCCACTCTTAAGTGTTGCTATTAAAGGCTCTATTGCTGGAGCACCTATTTTCCCCAAGGCCCAGACTGCATTTTCTCTAACACGGGGATTTTCATCATTGAGGTTTGTTATTAAAGGTTTAACAGCAGGAATACCTATTTTCCCAAGTGCCCATACTGCATGTTCTCTAACGCGTGAATCATCATCCCTGAGCACAGCGATTAAGGGATCAACTGCTCTTGAGCCTTTTATTTTTCCCAGTATCTCTGCAGCCTTGTAACGGACACGAGGGTCTGTATCTTTAAGGGCATTTATTAAGGGTTCAACTGAAGAGGTACCCATCTCAACTAATGCCCATACAACGCTTTCCTGAACACGGAAGTTTTCATCCCGTAAAGCAGTTATAAGTGGTTCGATGATATGGGTATCTTTTATTCCGCCAAGTACCCAGACAGCATTTTCTCTTAGACGGGCATCCTCCAATTTCAGAGCAGCAATCAGGGGCTCAACTGCAGGTTTTCCTATTTCCCTGAGTGCGAATACAGCATTTTCTCTTAAACGGGAATCTTCATGCTTCAGAGCAGCAATCAGGGGCTCAACTGCAGGTTTTCCTATTTCCCTGAGTGCCCAAATGGAATTTTCTCTGACACGGGGGTTTTCATCCTTGAGCACAGAGATTAAAGGTTCAACTGCACGTGGGTCTTTTATATCCCCTAATGATTCTGCTACATTCCAGCGGACACGTGGGTCCCCGTCCTTCAGTGAATCAATCAGAGGTTCAACCGCAGGAGTTCCTATCTCTCCCAGAGCCCATATTGCATTTTCTTTGATACGGGAATCATCACTCTTCAAAGCAGCTATCAAGGGATAAATTGCAAGCACTCCTATCTCTCCAAGTGCCCATACTAAACTCCAGCGGACATCTGAGTCTTCTTCTTTTAAAGCACCTATCAAAGGCTCAACAGCTTTGACGTCTTTTATCTTGCCCAGTGCTACTGCTGCGTTTTCCCTTACCCGGGGATCTTGATCCTTCAGGGCGGTTATCAAGGAATCAATTGCTTTTCCATCTTTGATCTTTGCAGGCCTCATATGTTACTCCCTCCCCTAATATAGAACTCGATATTTCCTGTAGCCTTGCTACAGGGTTTCGTCATCATTCTTTTTTCTGTCATTCCGCACTTGATGCGGAATCCAGGGTTTCCCGTGAAAACGGGAATCCAGTTCCTTTATTAGTTCCCTGCTTTTGCAGAGCCTGCCCCGTACATGATACGGGGGACGGCGTCTGGATTCCTGCTTTCGCAGGAATGACAACAAGGCAGTGTAATCAATAAAAACATTTAGATACCCTACAGTCTTGTTGCAGAGTTATACATTAGATAAAAATATGATTACCACTTTTGCCTTGTTTCTGGATATCTCTTCTGTTACCCCCGGTTTTGTGACAAAAGTGTACTTCTTCAGTAGAAAGGTATATTACACTTTAAACACTTTAATAAAAATTGTCAAACTTTTTTAGATATAACTCAATTCCCACAAACTCTGATTCAGATTTATCGACACAAAGGGAAATAAAACGAGTTCAGCATGGCATTTTCGGGACAAATATTTGTGAAAATGTTTTGCTTGCCTAAAAGCATAATGATATGCTATGCTTCTTTTGAAGCTTAAAGGGGTATTTTGTTGTATTGTTAACCGCAAATTATTCAGCTTTTGCAGTTTTTTTATGACATTACTTCCTTAGACTTCAAATACTTAAAAAGGAGGTATGTCAGATGGCAGAAGGAACAGTAAAGTGGTTCAATGAGTCCAAAGGCTTTGGCTTCATTACCCAGGATAGCGGAAAGGATGTTTTTGCTCACTACTCTGCGATTGAGGGTGAAGGGTTTAAGACCCTGGCTGAAGGCGATTTGGTAAGCTTTGATGTCGTTGAAGGCGACAAAGGTCTAAAGGCTTCAAAAATTATAAAGCTCTAAACCTTGGAACCCAGTCCCTCAGGAATGAAGGACTGGGTTTTCAATATGCCACTAAATCTCCTGCCTTATTTATTCTTTTTAATGTGTGGCTATTGCATTTTTTTCACAGAAATCATTCTTGTAAAAAAACTTAAAGGAATTAATTAATGATGGATAATGTTGCCGTAGGTAATTTAGTCAAGGTCCATTTCACCTTGACGGTTGAAGGCAAAATTGTTGACAGTTCAAGGGGACAGGAACCCCTTGAGTTTCAGGTAGGCATGCACCAGGTGATTCCCGGATTTGAGAAGGCACTCAAGGACATGAAAGTTGGTGAGAAAAAAACCTTCCAGCTTAGCCCTGATGATGGCTATGGCCAGGAGGACCCAAATTGCATGAGGGAAGTATCAAGAGCCGAACTGCCCTCTGAGACAGAACCAGAGGTAGGCATGACACTATATGCCCATGGTCCAAACGGCCAGACCATTCCTGTAAAAATTAAGGAGGTTAAGAAGGATGTGGTTATTATGGATTTCAATCATCCTTTTGCAGGCAAAACCCTGGATTTTGAAGTAGAAATTATCGAAATAAAAGACGGTGCATAAAGCACTCACTAACAAGGAG
>Ga0209324_10001758_pt1 | contig 15012 bp, 10 predicted proteins | sample Rifsed19ft3_FD_184015 | JGI IMG/M metagenome (GOLD analysis project Ga0209324, IMG submission 184015) | Soil microbial communities from Rifle, Colorado, USA - sediment 19ft 3 (version 2) | ecosystem: Environmental > Terrestrial > Deep subsurface > Rock core/Sediment | place: Rifle, Colorado...
CCGGCCCAGTTCCTCGCGCGCCGCGTCCATATTCGCACGGGCCGCTCCGAGGCCTGCTTCGGCCACCTGCCGTTCCTGCTCTTTGCCCTCCGCCGCCATAACCGCTACAGAGCCTCTTCGGAGCAGTTCTTCATAGCGCCTCGCCTGAGAGTCTGCGTAGGCAAACCTGGCCAAAGTATCCCGCACCTGAGCTTTGGCCGCGAGCACAGCGGCATTTGCGCGCTTGAACGCGGCTTCCTGAGCCATGACTCTGTCGTCGAGGTCAACCGGGTCCATCTCGCCAAGCAATTGCCCTGCCTTGACTCTGTCGCCCACATTAACTTCCACCCTCTTTACGCGCCCGGCAACTGTCGGCCCGATTTTGTACGAGTATCTGGCCTCGACGATGCCTATTCCGAACATGCCCGGAGATATCGGGCGGTTTTCTACGGTTGCGATGGTGACCGGAACAGGGGCCAGCGGGCCGGAACGCAGCGCGACATAAATAAACAGCGCCATCAACGGCACGAGCACGGCGACGAGAGCAAGCGTACGGCCGGTTACAGGCAAACGCTTCATCGGCTCCTCCTTATGCCGCTGAGGTATACGGCAAATACCCCTGGAGCGTCCTTTCTGAGACGCGCGGCGGAACCCGCGAGGAGCGACTGTATGACCAGGCCCTGAATCATCCCGATGAACAGAGTGGCGGCGGCTTTAGTATCGAGGTCAGGGTCCAGCTCTCCCTGAGATTTGCCTGTCTCCATAACAACTCTCAGGCGCTTGCGATAGCGGTTGATGAGAGTCTGCACCATAAGCTTCGCGGGAGTGTCGTCGTGATTCTGAAGCTCTCCGAAGATCACCCTCGGGACGCCCGGGTGCCGGGCGATGAAGTCGATGTGGGTAGCGAACATGGCCTCAAGGGCCGCCAGAGGAGATGAGGCCGTTTTAGCCGCCTTGTCCGTGCGCGCCATCAGCTTCCCGGCCACCCATTCCAGGACCGCCAGCCATATCGCCTCCTTGCTCGGGAAGTGGCGGAAGAGCGCGCCCTGGGTAAGGCGCATACGCTTTGCAATAGCAGCCGTAGTTATCCCGCTCGGGTTCTGCTCGGCGGCAAGTTCCACGACCGCATCTACTGTGACGGCCTTTCGTTCATCTGCCGGAAGGTGCTTAGATCTGGCTTTCATTCGGCCCTCTCCAATAAAGATAGTAAGTAATTACTATCTTATTCCTGCAAAGCCCCGCTGTCAACAGGAAATTATGGGTACGGAGGCCAGCACCATCTTCGACCTTATCATCAGACGCGTACAACGAGGATTTTCACTCCTTGAAGGACAAGAAAGGAAAAGATGGAATGACTGCCGTTTATGCAATTGAAATTGATTTTATCCAGAAGCGGCATGAAGGGCCAGGCCAGGCGGTTCTTTACGGGGAGACTGCAAAAAAACTAGCGCGTTGCGCTTTTTGACAAAACTCAGCACAATGATCCGGAAGGTGAAGACTTCGTCATATTCGCGCAGTCCCCACCGTCCAGCCATTAACCGGCGAAAAACCAGACCGTTGTCAGCTTCAGAACCCGGTTAACAAGGCCGCGCCCAGAAGCATGGCTATGGTAAGAACGGCCACGACCGCGATATAAACCTCGTCGGCGTGCCTGAACTCTTTGTCCTTCCAGTCAAATATTTTAGTCGCGAGCGGCATACGAGTCGCCTCCTTCCTGCGCCTGCTTACGCCTGTTTAGATTATATCGCTTTTCAGGAACGCGCGCCTGAAAAGGCCTTTTTTCAACTCGGGAGGTAAATAGAAAAGGAACGGAAAAATATTTGCAGTAGAATCGGCGGGCTGTATTCAGGCGCGGCAGTTCTTCAGATTATTCAGTACTCAATCCCCGGCTGCGCGCAATCATGAAGGATGCAGTTCACGGCAATCCGGGTCGTTTTCAATCAGTGACTCTCTTACTATCTTCAGCAGGTCGGGTATCTCATACGGTTTCTGGAGAAAGCGGTACCCCTTCTCACGGATCGCTGGCCACTGAGACTCAGCGTCCATGTAGCCGCTCGTGAAGAGCACATTCAAGCAATCCCGGCTGGAGAGCTCCTCCACGAGCTGTATCCCGCTCTTGCCCTTGAGCACCACATCCGTAAACAGGAGGTCAAACCTTCCCCCTTCTTTTTCGAACAGTTCGACGGCTTCTTTCGCGTCAGCGGCCTCGAACACCTGGTATCCGTTTGCCTGAAGGACAAGGGCAACGCCCTTCCTTAGCCATTTTTCATCCTCGACCACGAGGACGCGCTCTCCGTTCCCGGCGTACGGCTTTTCATTTTCCCTGCTGACGGGCGCTCCCGCACTCTTGCCGTCGCAGGCGGGGAAATATACCCTGAACTCCGTGCCCTCTCCAACCCTGCTCGAGAATTCTATTCTCCCGTCGCAGTTTTTTATGATGCTGTTTACGACCGACAGCCCCAGGCCGATGCCCTTGCCTGTCTCCTTTGTCGTGAAGAACGGTTCAAAGAGATGCTCTTTCACATGATCGTTCATGCCAGCCCCGCTGTCCTTGAAACTGACGCAGACAAAACGCCTCTGTCCAGGCCCTTCAGGGAGGGTGACATTTTCGGTGTGAATGGCAATCCTGCCGCCCTCGAGCATGGCGTCCTTCGCGTTCATCGCGAGGTTCAGGACGACCTGCGCGATATTGCCCCTGTCCGCCAGCACTTGCCAGAGGCCGCTGGAACGGCACTCGTCTACGCTTATGTTCTCCCCGAAAATGCGGCTCAGCATCCTGTCCGTATCCTTCAGGACCTCATTGATATCGAGCACGACAGGTTCTTCGGGATTAACGCGGCTGAAGATGAGCAGTTGACGAGTTAATATTTTGGCGCGGTCTGAAGCATCCCTTATCTGCTCAAGACACTTCTCAACCGTGATCTGCCCGCCTGAGCGCAAAGCAAGGCCGGAGTAGGAGTTTACTTCAGTCATGATGTTATTGAAGTCGTGGGCTATCGCGCCAGAGAGCCTGCCTATCGTCTCCATCTTCCGTGAAAGCAGCAGGTTAGCCTGGATCTTCTCTTTTTCGAGTTCGCTTTTCTTCCTTTCAGTAAGGTCGGTGACGGCCGTCCTGAAAGAGGGCTGTCCGCCGTGGTTTTCAGCCGGCATGCTCAGAAGCTGAACAGGTACAGCGCCGCCGTTGACGCGAAGGGACAACTCCGTCGTAACCTTGCCGTCACCTCTCACGCATTGCCTGAGATGAGACAGAAAGATCCTCCTGTCCAGGCTGTCGACAAAGGTTAAAAAAGGCTTGCCTATGGACCGGGTAGCGTCAGCGCCCATGAGCGCGGCCGCCGCGAGGTTCGCCTCAGTCAGGACCCCGTGGGAGTCGAAGACTATATACCCGAGCGGGGCGAAATCGAAAAGCTCGGCGTACCTGTCCCTGGCCTCTTCGAGCTGGCGCTGCGCCTCCATCAGGTCGAGATTCTGCATCTCAAGTTCGAGCTGGTGGAGCCGGAGGTCCTCGGACGCGTCCACCCAGTCCCGGCTCCGCATGGAGGCTTTAAGGGCCTCTATCCTCTTCACGAGCTCTTCTTTATCAGGCCTGCCGCCCGGCTTGAGGTCCTCGCCCATCAGCTGCCCTCCCCTATCTCTATCAGTATCAGCTTGCGCGTCCCTCCCTTGATAAGGCTTCCGCTCACAAGCAACTTCTTTCTGCCGGTCCGCTCGAAATCACGCTCGACTATAAAATCATAAAAAGACTCTTCGTTCGTAACGATGCCGTTTACGCGCTCCCTGAGCTCAGGTATATCCCATTGGCGGTTTCCGATCGAGAAAAAAGAGTTCCCGATAGTCTCTTTCTGCTCGACCCTGAAAGCCTCATAAAACTTCCTGCTCGCCGAAAGGACTTCCATATTTTCATCGAGCACCGCAATCGGCCGTCTCAGCGCGGACACGATACCCTCGAAGTAGACGCGGGCCTCCTCTTCCTTCTGCATGGAGCGCCTGCTCTCGTCAATGTCTATGAATATCAGCACCGCTCCGTCGATCCGCTTGTCAATGGTCAGGTACGGGTGTATTCTCATGGACCACCACCGCCCGCCGCCGTCCTGTACCTCTTTTGTCTTGACGATGACAGTGTCTATGACCTCGGCGACAAGCTCGTCCAGGTCTTTTATGTCTATGCTTGGCTTTATGTCGCTCAGCGGCCTGCCCACATCAGTAGGTATGAGCTTCATCATTTTCTGGGCCGGCGGGGTGAACCGCCTGATACGCAAATCCCGTTCGAGTATCACGACCGGCATGTTCACGCTGGATACGAGGTTATGCAGGTCGTCGTTTACCTTCGAGATCTCGGCATTTCTGTTCTCGAGCTCGTCGTTCACCGTAACGAGTTCCTCGTTTGTGGACTGGAGCTCCTCCTTGGCCGTCTCAAGCTCTTCGTTAGTCGACTGGAGTTCCTCGTTAGAAGCCTGTATTTCCTCGTTCGCGACCCTCAAGTCCTCGTTCATGTTCTCCTGAGCCTCGATTATCGACTGCAGGTGATCCTTCGTTGCCGCCAGCTCCTGCCTCAGCTCGGCTATCTCCCTGTCCTTTTCACTTTCAGTTTTCTTTGACTTGCCGGGTTTTGCATTCTCATCAGGCTCAACCACGGGTCTTTTAACTTTTTCAGCCTCTTCGAATATCACAATATAATTTCTCGCGTTTGTGTACGGGTCTTTTATGGGGATTACCTCAAGGCTCACTTTCTTGAGGCCGGTTGCGGTTTTCACTTCAATGCCTTCTTTTTTCTGCGGCACTCCATCTTTAGCGGCGGCTGACAGCGACTTTCTCAGGTCGAAAAGAAGCCCTTCGCGGACCATCCTGAAAAGGTTGAGGCTCGCCTCTCCGGGGGCGTGCTCGATGAACTCGCCTGTTTTTCCGGAGAACTTGAGGACCTCCATATCGGAATTTATTACCACCGAGGGAGGGGCATACTTTGACATGACTATGCGGTCGGCCTCTTTAAGTACATCGAAAGCCGGCCCGGCCTTCTTGACCGCCGCCTCGGGGATGGCATGTTCCTCCGTGTGGGGGAGCGCGATCGGCAGCGCCACTCGCCCGTAAACCGATTTCTTGCGGTATATTTTCTCGTTCTTGTCTACCGTGCTGAACAGGTCCGCGAACTGTCCGATAGTCTCGGAAGTGCCTAGCATGAGAAACCCGGCCGGATTAAGGGCGTAATGCAATAAGGGCAGGACTTTCTTCTGGAGCTGAGGGCCAAGGTATATGAGCAGGTTCCTGCAGCTTATAAGGTCTATCTTGGAAAAAGGAGGGTCTTTCAAAAGGTTATGCCTGGCAAAGGCGCAGGCTTCCCTTATCGCCTTCCCTATCTGGTAGTCGCCGTTGCTCCTTACGAAAAATCTTCTCAGGCGCTCGGGGCTTACATCGGCGGCTATATTCGACTGGTACTTGCCGGCGCGCGCCTTATCAAGCGCTTTTTCGTCAATATCGGTCGCGAAGACCTGCACGGCCGTGCTCCGGGCCTTCTCCCCTAAAAACTCGAAAAAAGTCATGGCTATGGAATACGCTTCCTCGCCCGTAGAGCAGGCGGGCACCCATATCCTCACGGGCGCATCCAACGGCCGGTCCTTCATAATCTCCGGAAAGACCTTCTCTTTAAGGACATCAAACGAATCAGGCTCCCTGAAAAAACTCGTTACATTTATAAGGAGGTCCTGAAAAAGCGCCTCGACTTCGCCGGGGTTGGACTGGGCGAACTTTAAGTAATCCTCGGTCCTTTCTATCCTGTGCAGGACCATCCGTCTTTTTATGCGCCGCTTTATGGTCGAGGGCTTGTAATAGGTGAAGTCCACGCCGGTAGCGTTCCTGAGTATATGGAAAACCTTTGCCATGCCGTCCTGGCTTATCATCTCTTCAAGCAGCGCCTGCCTGCCCTCAACCACATACGGGTGGCTTGCAATCCGCGCAAGCTCCCGCGCTATTTCCCCCGGCGTCATCACGAAATCCACGGAGCCAGAGTTTATCGCGCTCCGCGGCATGCCGTCGAATTTGGCGGTTTCAGGCTTCTCGACAAATGTTATGCCTCCCTCGCCCTTTATCGCAAGGAGCCCGGCAGTCCCGTCGGAACCGGTCCCGGAGAGCACGACAGCGATTGATTTTCCGCCGCAGTCCCGAGCCAGCGAGCGGAAAAAATAATCGACAGGCATGTGCCTTTTTTCGTCTTTCATCTGAAAAAGGGTAAGTTTTCCGTGGAAAATGCCCATGTCATAGCCCGGCGGGATTATATAAAAATGGTCGGGCTCAACCGACATACCATCCGTCGCCGTAAGCACGGGTATTTCGGTGGCCCTTGCTATTATCTCCGGCAGCATGCTCTCTCTTCCGGGCGCGAGGTGCTGGACGAAGACATACGCCATGCCTGTCCTGGCAGGAAGGTCCTTGAGGAACAGGGTAAGGGCCTCGACCCCTCCCGCGGACGCGCCTAGGCCGACGACGGGAAACCCGCGCTCGACGGCGTCTTTTTCCCCGTTGACGGTTTCAGGAACGCCCTTTTCAAGGCCCTGCCCTTTTGACGACCGCTTTTGCGCTTTTTCTTTTCTTTCAGGGCTCATTTTGAAACCGGAGGACGCGTTTTTTAGGGATTATCAGAATTTTACAATAAGTGAACGCATTTTTATATAATTTATTCACTCAGGAAATGCAACAGATTAAAGCTCCTCTCAAAGCGTCTTTTCCCTCTGGTACATGGGAAGGTACACGAAGAATGCCGCCCCTCCTCCCTCCTCCGATTCCGCCATTATGAGGCCGTCATGGTTCCTGACTACAGAAAAGGCGATAGCGAGGCCGAGACCCATTCTGCGGGCCTTTGTGGTAAAAAAAGGATCAAATATTTTCCTGAGGTTATCCTTCGGTATGCCCGGCCCGGTGTCCTTTATTGTCGTCTTTACGAACTTGCCCTCCTTAAGGGGAAGCCCGTCCGTGATGCCTATATCAACCAGATCAACCGTGACTTCAACTTCCCCGCCTTCCGGCATGGCTTCCCTGGCGTTTAAAAGTATGTTGTAAAAGGCCTGGCGCATCTGCTCCCCGTCCACATCAACAAAACAGCACTTGCCTCCTGGAAAGTTTATAACGCGTTTTACATTCGAGTCCTTCAGGGCCAGCTCTATCGAGTCTTTGAGGATGTCATCGATATAGGCCAGCTCTCTGGACGGCTTCACGCCTGCCACAAAAGTCCTGAGTTGAGTGGAGAGTACCTTGGTAGCGTCTATGATATTTTCCGCCTCAAGGAGCCTTTTTTTAGCGTCCCTGCCGGGCGTGTCATCCATCGCAAGTTCGATATTCCCCTTTATGGACGAAAGAAGGTTTGAGAACTCGTGGGCGATTCCGGCCGCGAGCGTCCCCAATGATTCGAGCTTTCGGATCTTGAGCAGCTCCTCTTCGAACCTCTTGCGTATCGTTATGTCGCGGAAAACGATCACGACGCCTGTTTTCCTGCCTGCCCTGTCCATTATGGGAGCAATCTTGCCGGTCACAAGCTTTTGCGAGCCGGCCCTGTCAATAAGGACCAGTTCGCCGGAATCCGCTCTCCCGGCCTTTTCGAACGCCGGGAGGGGCTCAAGCCTTTTTACCGTAACCGGGTCCGTCACATTAAGGACAGCGCCTATCATCTTCCCTGCCGCGTCCTTGCGTTCCCACCCTGTCAGCTCCTCAGCCTCTTTGTTTATGAAAAAGACCGTCCCGTCGTTATTTACCGTTATGACCCCTTCCCCGATGCTCCTTAAAGTGACGGCGAGCCTCTCCTTTTCATCCGCCAGCGCCTCTTCTATTTCTTTTCTGCCGGTTATATCAATATTTATTCCGGCCCAGCGGATGATCCGGCCTTTTTCATCCTTTATAGGTATGCCCCTCAAGAGTATGTCATAGAACCTGTCGTCGGCGCCCTTTATCTTGTATTCCAGGTCGCAGAACATGCCGCCTCTAATGCATTCCTGCCACTGCCTCCTGACCCTTTCGGCTGCCGACGCGCTCAGGCAATCCGTCCACCCCGTGCCCCTGCATTCATCGAGTTTTCTGCCCAGCATATCGAGAAAGGACCTGCTGAAGTACTCCACGCGGCCTTCAATGTCGGCGGTCCAGACCCCGAACGGAATGGCCTCTCCTATGGCCCTGTATGTCGCCTCGGACTCCTCGACCTTTCTGCGCGCTTTTTCAGATTCGGCCCTGGTTGCCCTCTCGCCCGCGAGCGCGACCGAAAGGGCTTCAGCCTTTTTCCGTTCCGATATGTCGGTAAGCGCGGCCCTTATGACCTTCTCCCCCGTACCCGTATCGACAGCCGGCATGCAGACAGCCTGGGCATGGAATATGGCCCCGTCCTTCACCAGCCTCACCTCGGCAATCTCCTTTTCGCCTTTTTCCCAGCACTCCTTCAGAAGACGCATAAAAGGATTAATATCTTTCCGGTCCAGATAATTGAAAAAAGGATGGCCAAGTATGTTGGAGCGCTCTTTGCCGAGCATGGACGCCCCGGTAAGGTTTATCTCCGTTATCACGCCCTTCTGGTCAAGGATCACATAACCGACCGGGGCAAAATCATAAAGGTCGGCGTACCTGTCCCTGGCCTCTTCGATCTGGACGCGGGCCTCAAGCAGCTCTCTATTTTGCATCTCGAGCTCTACCTGGTGGACCTGGAGCTCGTGAAGAAGGCGCGTTGCCTCGCTTCCGGACTCCATTTCCCTGAGCTTGCCTTGAAGGTCCTTAAGGATCTCTATGAGCTCCTCTTTGTTCATTTTTTGATATTCAGGCATATTAAAGTATATCATCAGACTTTTAATTGAGGACACCAGAGGGAAAATGAATACCGTTATTAAAGGGGAGAGTTTTCAAATGCTTTGTTCTCATGTAAAGTATGTTAGATTGAAAATCGGTAATGCGGGACATATCTTCGAGCGCTTTTAAGGAAAATGGAAAACGAAACAAGCTTTTTAATAAACCTCTCGGCCGTCCTTATAGTAGCCCTCGTGCTGGGGCTTGTGACGGCGCGCCTCAGGCTCTCGCCGATAGTCGGCTACCTGCTGGGAGGCATCATCTTGGGCCCGCAGACCCCGGGGTTTATCGCCGACCCCAAAATGGCCCGGGAGTTCGCGGAGATAGGCGTCATCCTTCTGATGTTCGGCGTAGGGCTGCACTTCAGGCCAAGGGACCTCTGGGCTGTCCGGAAGATAGCCATACCCGGGGCAGTCGGGCAGATAATCGTCTCGATCGCGCTGGCCGTTCTCATTGTATTGCCCTTTGGCCTTGACCCGGGGCAAGGCCTGTTTATCGGCATCGCGATTTCGGTCGCGAGCACGGTCGTCCTCGTCCGCATGCTCACGGACACCGGCGTGCTCAGCACAAGCCAGGGCCACGCGGCAGTCGGGTGGCTTCTCGTCGAAGACCTTTTCACGGCTCTTGTCCTGGTAGTCCTGCCGAGCATGAGCGGCCTGCTGCTTGGGAACTCCGGCAACGCCAGCGGACTCGCTGTCAGTCTCGCTTTGTCAGCCTCAAAAATAGCCGCGCTCGTAGCCATCCTCTTCGTCCTGGGAAAAACCGTCATACCCTGGCTTATGACGCAGGTTGCGCGCACGAAGTCCAGGGAGCTTTTCACGCTTACCGTCCTTGCCCTTGCCCTGGCGATAGCCACCGGGTCCGCGGTCCTGTTCGGAGCGTCCATGGCCCTGGGCGCTTTTCTTGCCGGCATGGTCATGGGGCAGACAAAAGTCAGCCATCAGCTCGCGGCGGATGTGCTGCCGATGAAGGACGCGTTCGCCGTTCTTTTCTTCATTTCCGTAGGCATGCTCTTTGACCCGTGGGTCATCCTCGAAGAGCCATATCTTTTAATAGGCCTTCTTGGAGCGATACTTATCGCAAAGCCCCTGACGGCGCTTGCTATAGTGTTGACCCTGCGCTACTCAATCAGGACCGCTCTAACCGTGGCTGTAGGATTGGCGCAGATAGGAGAGTTTTCATTCATCCTGGCCGAAGAGGCGCTCGGCCTCGGCCTGCTGTCGGCCGAAGGGCAAAGCCTTCTAATAGCGTGCGCCATGATCTCCATTACCCTGAACCCGCTCCTGTTCCGCACGATCACCCCGATTGAAAAATGGCTCCGTTCCAGCGAGCGGGCCTGGCGCGTTGCCGGGCGTTCGGAATATAAAGGCGCTGAGGTAAACCTTGAAGCGCGGCCGAAACTGGCGGAGATAGCACAAAGGGGAGAAGAAAAACAGCTGGCCGTCGTCGTAGGCTTCGGCCCGGTAGGCCAGACGGCTTCAAGGATATTGGGCGAATTCAATATCGAGACCGTAATCGTTGACCTGAATATCGATGTTATCAGAAACCTTTCCGATTCAGGCCGGCTCGCGATTTTTGGAGACGCCTCCAGGCAAGACATACTCGAGGCCGCGGGCATACGGCTCGCCAGCTACCTTCTGGTGACCATCCCTGACCTGCTGACGCGAACCTCCGTGATAATCGCGGCAAGGGAACTAAACCCCACGCTCCGCGTCTTTGTCCGCGCAAGATACATCCAGGAGCGGGCATGGCTTGAAGAAGTCGGCGCGACAGACATCTGCACCGACGAGGCGGAGTCAGCCAGGGGTCTTGCCATGCTGCTTCTTCGGGAGGTCGGGGCGGACGAGGCCAGGATTCAAAAGGAGATGCTGATAATCCAGGAGAACTTCAAGTGAGAAGGCCTTAATTTGAAAGTCCCTCAGCCCTTCCTGTTTACCGCTATAACTGATAAAATACCGTACAGAAAACATACTCAGGAGGGTTTTAATGCCGGAGACAACTGATAATCTGAAAAAGGCCTTTGCCGGAGAAAGCCAGGCATACCAGAAGTACAGGGCTTTCGCGAAAAGGGCGGAAAAGGACGGCTTTGCGAATATAGCGCGGCTCTTCCGCACGACGGCGGAGGCGGAAAGGATACACGCCGAAGGCCACCTGAGCGCGCTGGAGGCGATCAGCTCGACGGCGGAGAACCTCAAGGCCGCAATAGACGGCGAAACGCACGAGTTCACTGATATGTACCCGCCCATGCTCGCACAGGCCGAGGCTGAAGGCTCGAAGGCCAAGCGCATGTTCGCCTTTGCCGTAAAGGCCGAAGAGGTGCACGCGCGCCTTTACAAGCTCGCGCTCGAAGCGGCCCAAAAGGGAGAAGACCTATCAGTTGCGGAGTTTTACCTGTGCCCGGTATGCGGACACATCGAGTTCGGCAAGCCCCCTGAAGCCTGCCCCATCTGCAATGTAAAGGGAGACAGGTTCGTCCTTGTAACGGCCTAAAACTACCAGCCGAAATAAGAAAGACCCCGGCGCATCGCGCCGGGGTCTTTCTTATTTCAGGCTGCCTCTAAAAATTAGATATTTTTTCTGAAGTCAAGGAAGGGCGGAAATAAAAAGCGCAGCATATATGACAATATGTGAGCATTTTTATTTACCCTGCCGAGGTCAGGAAAAAGAGCAATTTTTAGAGGTAGCCTTCAGATCAGGATTACTTTTTCTTCAGAAACTTCAAGACCCTCTTGAGAAGGCCGGTTTTTTCCTTTTTTTCAACCGGGGCCGGAGCCTCGCCGTGGGCAGCGGTCTTCGGCCTGGACTGCTCGGTTACCGCCGCGCGTGCCGGGGCCTTGACCGATTCGTGTCTTTCATGGCGCGCCCTGTCCATATGTCTCTTCTCGTCTGAATGCCTGGTCGAAGGGCTCTTGCGCTCATGCTTCTCTCCGAGACCAGGGGCTGGCCTGCCCTCTTTGCGGCCCTTGTGGTGACGGGTGCGCTCAAACGGCCTCTTTTGCGCCTGCTCGCCCTGGCCGGCCTGCTGCTGAGGCTTTTTCTGTTCCCTTACGGCGCCTTCGCCGGTAGATGCGTCGCCCTGGGCCGCTTCCTTCCTCTCGCGGCGCGGGGCGTGTTCGCGCTCTTTACGGGGTCCGCGTTCCCTGGAAGGCCTGCGCTGTGTGCCCTGCTCTTTGGCTACCTGTCCGTCCTGCTCCACAGGCGCGGACGGCTCAATGCGCTCAACCTTTTCAGCGGGCTCGGTTTTTCTGGCGGGACGCGCCGGCCCCTTCCTGTCTTTTGAAAAGCCGCCCTTGTCCCTTTGCCTGCCGTCGCTCCCCTTGCCCCTGCCCTGCTGCCCGTGCTGAGGAGGACCGCTTCTCCTTTTGTGATGGAAGGCCGGAGCAATGTCCTTCACAAGCTCGGAGTCATCTATCCACTCTGGCTCGAGCTTGCGCTCTATGTACTTTTCTATCTCAGGGAGGTTCAACACATGGTCCTCGCATACGAGGCTGAACGCGGTGCCGCTCTTGCCCGCCCTCGCCGTCCTTCCTATGCGGTGGACATAGTTGGCCGCGTCGTCCGGCAGGTCGAAATTGAACACATGAGTGATGCCGTCTATGTGCAAACCCCTGGCCGCGACATCGGTTGCGACGAGCGTCTTTATTTTGCCCAGCTTCATGCCTTCTATTATCTTCTGGCGTCTTTCCTGGGTCAGGTCCCCGGTCAATACCTTCGCGGGAAGCCCATTTCCGGTGAGCTTCACGCCGAGCATCTCGGCGGTCCTTTTCATATTGGTGAAGATGATGGAGCGCTCGACCTCCTCCCTCTTGAGGAGCGTTATCATCACATCGAGCTTCTCTTCGTTGGAGACATAGATTATCTTCTGGTCGATGAGGTCAACGGTGACCTGCTCCGGCTCTATCTCTATCATGACCGGGTCGGGTTTCATGTAGCGAGCGGCGAGCCTTCTTACATTCTCGTCTATGGTCGCCGAGAACAGCATCGTCTGTCTGGGCTTGCCCTTGGGGAGCTTCCCGGCTATGTACATTATGTCAGGGGCGAAACCCATGTCGAACATGCGGTCCGCCTCGTCTATGACGAATATCTCGATGGCGTCAAGAGACAGGGTCTTTGACTTGTACAGGTCTATCATGCGCCCGGGGGTTGCGACCACGAGCTCGACGCCTTCCTTCAACGCGTTGACCTGCTTGTTGTACTCCACGCCCCCGTATATGGCTACCGTGTTAAACGCGAGATGCTTGCCGAGCTTTTCCGAATCGTCCGCGACCTGCGTCGCGAGCTCCCTTGTAGGGACCATCACTAAGGCCCGCGGCTTGCCTGTCGTATTCGGCCCAGCGGCAAGGAGCCTGGTGTAAACCGTGAGCAGAAAAACGGCCGTCTTTCCGGAACCTGTCTGCGACTGCGCTATTACATCGCTCCCTGTCATGCACTCGGGAAGGGCCTGTTCCTGTATGGGCGTGCACTGCGTGAATCCTGCGTCCTGTATTCCCTTCAGAATATCAGGGTGGAACCCCAGAGTCTCAAATTTCATAGTCCTCTCAAAAACCTCTCTTCCATACCTCGTTTCCCGAAAACGGGAAACCTGCTTGTTGTTGAAATGCGCCTGTTAAACCAGCCAATATTATAGTACACCATTTATGACGGTCATTAGTCAAGTAGCTTGTAAAAGCGGGTCCTTCGGCCTGTTTTTCCGCCAAATCCGCAAAGACGAAAAAGAAACCGGCGATGAACTCCGGGACAAGGCGCCTGGCCCAGAGGCAATGCGCGCGAAAGACGCCTTTTCAACGGCCGTCATTCTTATAAAAACTCTTCAAGGACGGCAGGCTTAAAATTCGCCCCCACCAGTTTATTACAACGGCCGCCCAATAAAGCCTTCTCGACTTCAGGACTATCCTGCCGCCTTCGAGCCTCACCTGGCCGAGTGCGACAAGCCTTTCCAGCCTCCTATCGAGGATGGCCCCGGCATCATAGAACGACTTCAATTCCTCGACGCTTATATTCCCGCGTTCTCTCAGCTCGACAAGAATCCTTACGCGCCTCGCGGTCTCGCCCATGTTGAACAGATGAAAATACGAATAGGCAAGGAGAGCGTACGCCAGGAGCGCGTAAAGCGCCGAGGCCCGAAGTTCCGGGCCGTCGAGAACGCTCAGGTGAACGGCCCACAACGCCGCGCCCGTCGGCAGAGCCGCTATCGCAGAGGCCAGCATTGCCGTTGCCTGGCCGGAGGCGCGCCTGAAGCCGACGCGGGTTAGAAAGGCCTGCAAAACCATTATCCACAGCGGGGTTGCCGCGAGGATCAGCAGAAAAGAAGCGAAGCCCTCAGCCATTTATCCCCCTCCCTTCGGAAGGCCCAGGAAAGAGCGCATGAACGCGAAAAACCCGGCAAGAAGCCTTCCTTTCGCCGTTATTGAAAGCGCGCCGTCCCGCTCGCTTGCCAATTTTGAGTCGAGAAGGTCTTTTATCCTCGGCTTGATAAGAGCCTTGTCGCTGAAAAAGCCTGACAGGTCCTTTACGGCAATCCCGCCGCGATCGAAGGCGAGAAGGACGATGACCAGGGACGGAGAGAGAGCCTCAAACGCCGGATAGGTCAGTATATAGGCTGAAGCGAAGGCAAGCTGGAGAAGTCCGGCGGCAAGCCACTCTTGCGTCTCTAAGCCCGGCAGCCGCACCGCTGCGCTGGACGCGTACGCACCGCCAGCGATAAACGGGAGAAGAACGAAGATGATGAAAAGGGTCGCGGCCCTGTTGGCCGGGAAGCGCAGCCGCCATATCAAAGCGTGGATGAAAAGACAGAAAACAAATATCAGCGAGGGAAAGATTATGGCGAAAAGGCTCATGGAGAGAATATTAAATCAAAGACAAGGCCCATTAACAAGTGCTATTTAAGCCGCGCCTGTTAAGACCGCTCATTTGGGGCCTACCCAGCCGGGGAGCTGCATGCCTGTCTTGATCCAGCTTTTTACGGCGCTGACAAAAGCGGAATCTTCACGGGCTTCCGCGGTTTTATTTTCCGGCGTTTTTTTAATCGGCTTCAAAACAGGCCCGCTGTCATACCGGGCGGAATATGTCTTCGAGATAACTTCCCCGGAGCAACCGGGGCCGCTCACGCCTTGAGCGCACTTGAACGGGCCTGAGGCTATGGACACACCACTGGAAGGCGTCCTCTCGGAAGGCTTGACCGCTTCTTTCCTGTGCTCTATAACGACCACCTGTTCGACAAGC
>Ga0209324_10001761_pt1 | contig 15000 bp, 13 predicted proteins | sample Rifsed19ft3_FD_184015 | JGI IMG/M metagenome (GOLD analysis project Ga0209324, IMG submission 184015) | Soil microbial communities from Rifle, Colorado, USA - sediment 19ft 3 (version 2) | ecosystem: Environmental > Terrestrial > Deep subsurface > Rock core/Sediment | place: Rifle, Colorado...
CTGCCTTTATATTGAGGTGATTCTATGAAAACAAATTTAATAAAAAAAAATATTCTGTTAATGTTACTATCCACTGGAGCAATATTGTGCCAGACCAATGACACAACTTATATATATGGTGACAGTTTAAAAACAAATAATATTCAAATCTTTAAAGGTTGGGATTATCATCCTGGCGATGACAGCACATGGGGACTTCCTGCATTCTCTTCAGTTGGTTGGAAAACCGTGGATTGCACACTAGATCTTGATTCAATTAAAGCATATAATTGGAACGGAATCGGATGGTTCAGAAAAACAATAGTTATAGATTCTTCTTTGATGAACAAAATCGTAGCGATGACTCTTAATCACTACGGTGCCTCTCAATTTTATATTGACGGAAAACTCATTAATAATTTTGGGACTGTTTCGAAAAATAGCGACGGAGAGAAAATCTATTACTCCAATAGTGAGCCTATCATTATTAATTTTAATTCAAGCTCTACCTACCTTTTTGCCATCAGGTACTCCAATCATTTGCCGATAGATCATTCATTTTTATATAAAATATTCAGAAACACTATTGGTTTTTATGCCACATTTAAAAATTGGACTGAAGGAATAAATTTCTATGGTATTACTCAGGCAAATGACTCTGTTTTAAATGCATGGTTAATAGGAATACTTTTATCTATATCTGTAATCTACTTTTTGTTATTCTTATTTTATTCTAAACAAAAGGAATATCTATATTATACGATCTTTACTTTTGCATTTGCATTGGCTTTAGCAACTAGTTTATTTGATAATATAATTTATTCTGAAACATTTTATTTTTTAAGTTTTGAAATTATTAGCCGGATTACGTTGTTTGCTGTATTCCTTGGTGTTTTAGCATTTCTTTATCAGATTTTCTACGGACGAATGTTAAAGCTTTTTCGTTATTTTCTAACGTTAGGGATTGGCATATTTATTTGGGAGATGATAATCCCGGTTAACGGTACAATAAGGAAGGTAGTATTAGCTTTTGTATTTATAACTTCAATTGAAATACTAAGAGTGCTATTTCTTGCAATCAAACGTAAAAAAAATAATGCCTGGGTAATTGGAGCGGGAGTATGTGTTTTCACGGTTGGTATTCTATCAGTTATTATATATGGATTAGCTGGTGGACAAGTTAATAGTATCTATGTCATACTTATTTTGCTATTCAGCATACCATTATCGATGTCAATCTATCTTGCTCGCAGTTCTTCCCAAACAAATAAAAATCTTGAGACTCAGCTAGCAGCCGTTAAACAGCTTTCCGAGGAAGCAATTGAAAAGGAAAAAACAGCAGCTAAATTAGCAGTTGAAACTCAACTTGTCAGAGCCGAGAATGAAAGAAAAACTCAGGAGCTTGAGTATGCCAAGGAAATAGAAAAAGCATACACAGAACTTAAGTCTACCCAGGCACAACTAATTCATTCAGAAAAAATGGCATCTCTTGGAGAGTTAACTGCAGGCATAGCGCACGAAATAAAAAATCCTCTGAACTTTATTAATAATTTTTCTGAGATAAGCACTGAGTTACTGGATGAATTGAAAACAGAATTGCAGAATCATAATACTGAAGAAATTATAGGGATTGCTGAAAGCTTAAAACAAAATCTTGATAAAATAAACCAGCATGGCAAAAGAGCTGATTCTATAGTAAAGGGAATGCTGATGCATTCAAGAGGAACTTCCGGAGAGAAAGTTCTAACGAATATAAATGATCTCCTGGATCAATATGTTATACTGGCTTACCACGGACTGAGAGCAAAGGATAAAGAATTTAATATCACTATTGAAAAAGAATATGACGATTCCATCGGAAAGATCAATATTATTCCACAGGATATAAGCAGAGTATTTTTAAATGTAATCAATAATGCTTGTTATGCTGCCAATCAGAAAAGACTAAAAGAAGACAAACACTTCTCACCAGTTTTAAAGGTTTCAACAAAAAATTTAGAAAAGATTGTTGAAATAAGAATTAGGGATAATGGGGATGGAATTCCTAAATCTATAAGAGAAAAACTCTTCAATCCTTTTTTTACAACCAAACCAACCGGTGAAGGAACCGGTTTGGGTTTATCACTCAGTTATGACATTATTGTAAAACAACATGCCGGTGAAATTAAATTTGAGAGTGAGGAGGGTGAATTCACGGAGTTTATAATTACTTTACCGAAATCCTAATGAGGAAAAGATGAAACTATTAGTTGTAGATGATGAAAGCGATGCACTGTTTATATTCAAGTTAAGCTTAGGGAAGAAAACAACTAAAATAAATTCAACCTTTGCTGATTTAAGAAGAAAATTTATTTAATTTTGTCAAAATAAAGTTCGATATTAATCAGACCTATCATAACATAATTGGCGTTTAGGTCTAGTTTTGTAGGACTTATGAGTAAGTTGTGCGTCATGTTAAAAAGACAGACGGACACGACATTTCAGATAAATAGAAAAAATGATAAATTTATATAATGACACAGACGACTGAACTATTTCCATCTGAACGGCAGCTTTTATACAACCGACTGGCTGACAAATTGGAAACTGCTTACAACCTCAACCGTAAGGTAGTTAGTTTTCAAGCAAATAAGGATGAGCCAATTTACCGCTGGTTTAAGTACAAAGAGGGATTTTCTTCTACTCTTGTTAAATATTTTTTGACTGAATATTCACCGAAAGAAGGAAAAGTTTTAGACCCTTTTGCAGGTGTGGGCACGACACTTTTTGCAGGACAAGAACTCGGTTGGAGAGCTTATGGCATTGAACTTTTGCCTGTTGGTGCTTTTGTAATTCAGACAAGAGAAGCACTCAACAACATAAGCTCTGTAAAACTGAAAGCAGTAACAAAAAACCTTTGGACAGAACTTTCAAAAATTGAGAATGAAAAAAATCACATCAATCATATCTCAATCACTAAAGCCGCGTTTTCCGAAGAAACGGAGGAACTGCTTAATAAATATTTAACCTACTGTTCAAAAATTAAGGACAACAACATTCAGACAGTTTTACGCTTTGCAGCGTTCACCATTCTGGAGGAAATAAGTTTTACAAGGAAAGATGGACAGTATTTACGCTGGGATTATCGTTCAAAAAGAGATTTAGCGGGCAAACCGTTTGACAAAGGAAAAATTCTTTCGTTTGAACAAGCATTAAAACAGAAGTTAAATCAAATTACTCACGACCTTTTGCCAAATCAATCCAGTTCTTTGTTTGAACAATTTAAAGGCAATGGACATCGACGACACCCAATTAAAATCATTGAAGGCTCGTGCCTAGAAGAACTTCCGAAACTTGAAGATGTTTTTTTTGATTTCATTGTAACATCACCGCCATACTGTAACCGCTACGACTACACTCGGACTTATGCGTTGGAATTAGTTTATCTCGGTTACGACAATGATAAGGTTCGCGACTTGCGACAAGCAATGCTTTCCTATACAGTAGAGAACAAAGAAAAAATTGAATACCTCAATCAGTTTTACTCTTCCATCGGCAGACAAAAAACTTTTGACGTAGTTTTGAAAGTTTACAACGATTCAACTGCAATGACAGAGATAAATTCAATTCTTGACGAATTGAACAAACTTGAGAAGTTGAATAACTACAATATTCCACGAATGGTAAAAAATTATTTTCTGGAATTGTGTTTTGTTACTTATGAAATGGCAAGGGTTACAAAGAGTGGAGGATATTGCGTGATGGTTAATGACAATGTCCGTTATGGTGGCGAAGAAATTCCTGTTGACTTAATCTTATCGGAGTTTGCCGAAAACTTCGGTTTCAAAATCAATAAAATTTTTATGTTGCCAAAAGGAAAAGGCAATAGCAGTCAACAAATGGGCAACTATGGACGAACCGAAGTCCGCAAATGTGTTTACTTATGGCAAAAAAAATAATCTTCAATTATAATTTCAGATAATGATAACAAGCCAAAAAAAAATAAAGAAAAAAGTAGCGGGAAAGAAATCCTATAAAAAAGGTAACGAAACTATCGGTAAAGTAACCGAAAGTGAAGTAGAATATTTGATTCTACCCAAAGAACATCTAATTGATATTGGATTTGAAAAGACATGTTCCTGTGAAGGAAATAAAATCAATTGTCTCACTGCAAAAGAGTGGTTAAAACATCAACTCGGGGTTTGGGAATTTTATTATGAGAAAAGAGATATAAGAGATAAAGAAGTTCATCCGGCAACTTTTCCAATTTCAATGGCAAGAAAAGTTATTGAACTTTTCAGTCACCAAGGTGAGTTGATTCTTGACCCGTTTGTTGGAAGTGGAACTTCTTTGGTTGCTGCACAAGACACAAACAGAAATGCAGTCGGGTTTGATTTGCAACAGAAGTATGTTGACTTGTGTAAGCAGCGTTTGTCTAACGAACAGATTTTTAATAATTCAAAACAGTTAGCGATTGTTGAAGATGCAAGAAATATTCATGAGCATTTGAAAACGCAAAGTGTGAAACTGATTTGGACTTCTCCGCCTTATGCAAACTTACTGAACAGAGAAAGAAAAAATAAATCGCGTAGGGACCGGGATAATGGTCAACTTGGAAAAGTTGAACAATACTCGCAAGATGCAAGGGACTTGGGAACTTTAGAATTAGAAGTTTACGCAAAGCAAATGGGAGATATTTATGGGTCGCTGTTGCCGATTATGAGGGATGATGGTCACTGCGTTATCAATGTCCCAGATATGTGGTGGGAAAATAGACGGATTACAATCCACATTTCACTGATTGAAGAATTGCGTAAGCGCGGTTATGAGTTTCGCAATACGATTATTTGGGATAGAAGAAATGTTGTAAACAACATTGGAATTTTTGGGTGGCCATCTAACTACATTACGATGGGAACTACTTTTGAATATTTATTGCACTTTAAAAAAGCGAAATGAGTATGGATGTTAGAACAAAGGAGCAGTTAATTGAGGAGATAAAACAAATTGCAAAAGCTGGATGGCATAAAAGTGTAAAAGATACCAGCAGTAAAAAGAATGATGGTGCTGTCGGAAATACGCTTGAAGTTTTATTGGGTGTGCCTGAAAATAATCTTCCGATTCCAAATACAAACGAATGGGAGTTGAAAGGTCAGCGGTTGAAATCAACTGCACTGTTTACTTTTAAACATACTGAACCTTCGCCAATTGCTTTAGAATTTGTTTCATCAATTTTTCTTCCTCAATTCGGATGGCGACACAAAGAAGCAGGAAAAGAATATTCGGAAGATGAAAAAAGTTTTAGAAGCACTACGAATGCGAAGAAAAATACTGTGCGTGGTTTCCGATTGATTATTGACCGGAATGCAAAGAAGGTGAGATTTATTTTTGAAAGTGAAAAAGCAAAAGCAAGTAAACCGGAAATAAAAGAATGGTTGAAAATGGTTGAGATGAATAGGGGATTAGGTTTGCTGAACCCTGAACCTTATTGGGGATTTGATGACCTGATGTATGTTTTCGGTTCAAAGTTGAAAAACTGTTTTTATGTAGTTGCCGATACGAAAAAAGTAGATGACCAAGAATATTTTCGCTACCTAAGGTTGAATGTATTGTCGGGTTTTTCATTTGAAAAAATGATTGACCAATTGGAACTCGGAAATGCTTATGTAGATTTTGATGCACGAACAAGACATAATCACGGAACGAAATTCAGAATTAAGCAGCGGTTTGTTCCGTCTGTCTATGAACACTGTCAGGTAATAGAATTGATTTGATGTTTAGAAAATTTTTGCGTTCGCTCTTATCTATTTTCAAACTTGCTGGCATCAATTACAAATGGAAAGACAGCGATTCAAATAACTGGCTTGACAAACCTAATGACGACACCGATATTGAAAAACGGGTCAAGGCGATTTATTGGAAAAAGAAAAATGACAGGTTACTGATATTAAATATCAATGTTCCACTGGTAAATAAAAATGTTGATCTTTCAATACTTCAAGGAAAGTTTGACGAATTAATAAACGGCAAGCAATCAATAATTCATCAACACGAAAAATATATTGCTTTGGGAGAATTAAAAGGAGGCATTGACCCAGCAGGTGCAGACGAACATTGGAAAACTGCTAACTCTGCTTTGAATAGAATCAGAAGTAGCTTTAACAAAAAGAGATTGAAACCGAAGACATTTTTTGTAGGTGCTGCAATTGAAAATGCAATGGCAAAAGAAATTTTTAAGCAGATAAAAACAGGTGCGATGAATAACGCTGCAAACCTGACAAATGACGAGCAACTGACAGGAATCTGCGACTGGATTGTGAATCTATAAATTCAGACACCACGACTTTGCGGATAGAAAAGTACTACCGCCAACAGCGGGTTGCTGCTATGGTGGGTGACAAGCAAAACGAAACCTTTTAAAATTTAATTTACTTTTATGTTAGACAATAATTAGGTGCTCAAATCATAGTAAACAAATAAATATTCTTTCTCAGAGTATAAAGCCGAGTCATGCGACTCGAGTTTTTTTTCAATCAAACTCGTATTGATAAGTGAAGCTGTATATTGTAATTTTGTAATGAGAAGATAATTTCAAATACATTAATATGATTATAAAATCTCCCCTTAAGCTTTTCACTTCAAAGAGACACGGCACTTTCTTAATCCCCGTTATCAATAAATCATTCAAATCAACCATTACGAATAAAATATGAGGTGAGTACTATGAAGCATTTAACTTATCCTGGAGCATTAATAATCCTTATTATTTTAGCTTGTATTGATCTTGCGTGGGGACAGCCATATAAAAATCTGATCGAAATAACTCCGCAATTTACCTTAAAGTCTTTCATATGGGGTGAGTATAACGATAATTCAATTCAGGTTCTTGAGGAAAAGGGATTACTTTACAGCGGTGGAATTACATCGAAGATAAAATTTAGCAGCAGCATTGATCTATATACAAAGTTTGATGCACACTACTATTCCGGTTTGATTGATTATGATGGCTTTCTCCAAAATACTGATGGTACAACAGAACCTTATAAAAGCAAAACAGGGTACGAAGGTTTAGAAACAATATTAAATTTTGGTTACGATATTTACACTGGTGATCATTTTGTTATAGCGCCGGAGCTTGGTTTTCAATATGAATACTGGAATAGAGATATTGATGACGGTGGTAAATATGGTTATGATGAAGTTTATAATTTATTTTTCATTGATTTTGGAACCGGTTTTATTTACCAGTTTTCTCGTTCATCTAAAATCTTTTTAAACATAATGGGTGAATATCCGCTTCTCATTACTGAGTCGCTTGACTTGGCTTCTCGCGGGCAAGGTGGTCCAGCGGACGTAAATCTTGAACCTTTACCAAACATTGGTCTAAGTATGGAACTCGGAGGAACAACTTATGGAGTTTATTTATCATTTTATCTGGATTATATGCTGTTTACTAAATCAGCTTTTGATCAAGGATTTCATCAGCCGGAATCAGACAGAATGGTTGTTGGAATGAAATTGGGTTATACCTTTTCAATTAACTAAGGAGAAGAAAATGTTTAACAAAGCTTTAATCACTCGTTTGATGCTTAAAGGATTCTTATTCTCAATATTCGCAGTGAATGTGTTTGCGGAAGAATTGCTTGAAAAGGAACCATCTGATCGTTCGAATATTGAATCACAATCGTCAATCTCAATTCAGACATTAGGTGGCAACTATTCTGTTTTATCAAATTATGTTAACGAATTTTCAAAATATAAATTGAGCAAACAAAGTAAACCAAGCTATAAATCACCCTGGGTTGCCTTTCTTCTTTCTTACATAATTCCCGGAAGCGGGCAAATTTATAACGGGGAGATTATAAAAGGACTTGTCTTTACAGGTACTTTTGTGCTCGGTGCGGCAATTGCATTGATACCGGCAATTGGTGCTACGTCTGGTTCAGATTGGCCAACCGCTTCTTACATTGGAGCGGGAATTGCAGGCATTGCTTACGTTTGGCAGCTTATTGATGCACCAGTTTCTGCAGGCAGAATCAATGAGGAAAATAATCTATCAATGTTCAAAATAAATATTTTAGATGGTCACCAGGTGAGCTTAGGACTTTCAAGTGAATTAATTAAAGATACTCCGGCATTTGGATTAAAGGTGAATTATCAAGTTCCAATATTTTAGTAATGCTGCTTATTCAAGTGGTTGCACAAAATTATTGCTTTGCTGACTTAGTAACCCATATGAGCTAATTCCCCTGATTTCTGCGAATCTTCTTATTGAAAATAAAACTAGATTAATGTTTATCGTGAAATTCTCTCGTAGAGGTAATTTTATTGGTTGTCCATTCAATATTCTTTTCCATCTTGATAAACCACTGCATGGTTAATTAATCTTCTTAATTTAAATTTAGACTTGACAAGCTCAACTCACTATCGTATATTTACGATAAACGATAAGGTTTAAATAAAATGGCAGCTTCAAAGAAAGATGAATTTTCTCAAGAAGAAATCTGGCTTGCTGACATAGCAAAATCACTTTCACATCCGGCGCGAATAAAAATCTTAAAAGTACTCAAGGAAATAGATTCTTGCATGGTCGGAAGTCTGGTAGATAAACTTCCTCTTGCCCAAGCCACAGTCTCGCAGCATCTCAAGGAATTAAAACGAGTGGGGCTTATTGATGGAGAAATTGATGGTCCCAAGGTTTGTTACTGTGTAAACAATAAAAAGCTTACAAAAGCAAAGAATGCACTTGATAAATTATTTAATAAAATGGGTTGTTGTTAAAAAAAAGGAGCAAAAATGAAAACGTCAGAAGAACTTAAAAAAGTTGTTCGAGAAAAATATGGAGAGATTGCTGTCTCAGCACCTCAATCAGGGTGTTGCGGTACAACTTCGTCGTGCTGTGGTGATTCATCAAATTTAGAATTTGTTATGATAGGTGATGAGTACAAAAACCTGAATGGCTATGTAGCAGATGCGGATCTTGGTTTGGGATGTGGAATTCCTACAGAATATGCGGATATAAAAAAAGGCGATACTGTAGTTGATCTTGGATCTGGAGCAGGTAATGATGTGTTTGTTGCCAGAGCAATTGTTGGTGAGGAAGGCAAAGTAATCGGAGTGGATATGACCGAACAGATGATAGAAAAAGCGAACGAAAGCAATTCAAAGCTTGGATATAAAAATGTCGAGTTCAGATTTGGTGATATTGAAGCAATACCCCTGGAAGATAGCGTTGCAGATGTAATTGTAAGTAACTGTGTTTTGAATCTTGTTCCCGATAAAGTTAAAGCATTCAATGAAATTTATCGCATCTTAAAACCAGGAGCGCATTTTTGTGTTTCGGATATTGTAATACAAGGTGAGATGTCTGAAGAGTTAAAACATTCTGCTGCGATGTATACTGGCTGTGTCTCCGGTGCAATAAAGCAAGAAGAATACCTTGGAATAATCAATCAGGCAGGATTTGTTAATGTTGAAATTAAGAAATCTAAACGGATTGATTTACCACTGGACTTGTTAAAGAAATATTTAACTGAGCAAGGCATTAAAGAATACAATGAAAGTCTAAAAGGTATTTTTAGCATTACTGTTGTTGGTTATAAGATCTGACATTAGATGAATCTTTCTCAAAAACTAGATTTTCATTACAAAGCTTTCGATAAATCCAAAATCTCGCCCGATCCTCTTCAATTTCTTTACCTTTACAAGGAAGAAGGTGACATTGAGGTTATGGGGTTTATAGCTTCTCTGTTTGCATACGGGAATGTAAAACAAATAATAAATTCATTGGAGAAAATAAGAACTATCACAAAGGATGAACCATTTAACTATGTTATCAATTTTTCAAAAAAGGATTACAAGGACTTCAATAAACTGAAACATAGATTTTACACCGAAGCAGACATTATTAATTTATTTTTAGTGATGAGTCGCGTTTACAAAACTCATGGATCATTGAAAAATTTATTCCTTCATTATTATGATCCCAAAGAACAGAATCTTAAGAATGCAATTTCAAAATTTTCAAATCATTTCGTAAAAATTGTTATGGAGCAAACCAATCAAGATAAAGTCAGCCAGGGAATAAAATTTATGTTTCCCAAGCCCGAAAAAGGAAGTGCCTGCAAACGGATGAATTTATTTCTAAGATGGATGGTAAGAAAAGATGAACTCGATTTGGGGTTGTGGAGTGAAATCCCAACAAACAAACTTGTTATTCCTGTTGATACACATATTGCTAAGGTTTGCACATCTTTAAAGCTTACTAAAAGAAAAAATGTCAGCTGGAAAATGGCGGAAGAAATTACAGAAAAGCTAAAGAAATTTGACCCAAATGATCCGGTAAAATATGATTTTGCACTATGTCACATTGGAATGCGAAAGCTGAAGTTCTGAGAATTTAGTATTGACAAACCCAGTTCATTAAAGAAGATAAATCATATTAAATGAACTAACTTTTCTCATTTGCATATTCATTAAAAATAAACTTCATTGTTTCGTCCCGAAGGGACTTTTAAATCGAGGGGAAAATTGTTCTAAAAATATTTTGTCCCTCTGGGACATGATTATTTTATATTCTCAAGTTGACCGCCTAAAGATAAAAACCGTTAAAACAGTTATTAGATTCGTGTTTTTATATCATTCTCTGCGGGATTAATCCCGCAGAGAACGGGAAAATTTAAGTAAATATGAATCGTTTCAACGGTTTAAAATAACAAGCGGTCATCTTGAGTTATATTAATATTACTTTTTATTGAAGTCCTGTTAAGGACTAAATATTTATAGAAAATAAAATCCCATTAGAAATCCGAGTCCCGTATGGGACGAAATATTTGGATTTAATTCAAGCAAATAGAATTAGTACTGAAAAAACTATAGTTTCTAATTTTTTTCCACAAACAAAATTATTTTGGATACCTGTGATCCCTTCCCAAAAATCACCAGTAAATCAAAATAAACATTGTAGACGTAAAAAAACCTCTTTATATTTGGACAACTATTTCTCAACCGAGATAAAAAATTAATTAGTTACAATTTATCTTTCTCACCCACACAAGGAGAAAAGTATGTCAGAACATAAACCGTTTGTTCCTTTTGTCTCACCGCAGTCAGACATGTCTGAATTTACGATCAGAGCATTGATAATCGGATTAGTTATGTGCGTTGTTCTTGGAGCTGCTAACGCTTACCTTGGACTGAAAGCAGGCATGACAATAGCTGCCACATATCCAGCCGCTGTTATCGGAATGGCAATTCTGAAAATATTCAAAGGGTCAATTCTAGAAGAAAATTTTGCCCGAACTGTCGGTTCAATTGGTGAATCAGTTGCGGCAGGAGCAATCTTTACATTACCTGCATTTTTAATTGCCGGTGTGTGGACTGAATTTTATACAACTCAGCATTACCTTGAAGCAACCGCAATAATGTTAGTCGGAGGTGTCGTTGGAATTTTATTCGTTACTATACTTCGCCGCGTGATGGTTGAAGATAGAGAACTTCCATTTCCCGAATCTGTCGCAGCCGGTGAAATACATAAAGCAGGACGTTCGGGGAAAAGTGGTGCTAAATTTCTTTTTTGGGCAATGGGTCTAGGTGCATTAATCCAGGTTTTAAAGCAAGTACAATTTTTCGCCGCTTCTTGGGAAAAATTTATTGCATTTGCCTATAAAAAAATAACTTTTGCAAATGGGGCTTCGGTTGAAGCAAGCGGTGGTGCATTACTCAGTACACCAGGTGTTAGTCCCGCATATATGGGAGTTGGTTATATCATTGGTCCAAACCTCGCCGCATTGAATTTTACAGGTGGTTTACTTGCATGGGGTTTATTCGTTCCACTCTTACTTTACTTTCTCGGGCCAGAATTGATCGCGTCGCTTCAAGCAGGCGGAACTACTCAGATAACTGATGAAACTTGGATTGGCCTAGCAAATCAGGTTTGGAGAACTATCGTTCGCCCAGTGGCAATTGGCGGTATGTTGATGAGTGCTGCATTCACTCTTTACAGGATGAGAAAAAGCTTAGGTGCAGGTTTGGGTCATGCAATTAAAGATGTTAAAAAAGCTGCTTCAGGAAGTTCAGTCGCTCAAGTTAGAACTGAAAAGGATATGAACTTTAAATGGGTATTTATTGGACTAGCATTAGCGTCTGTTTTCACATTTGTTATTTATAATTACTTTGCTGAAGATGTAGTTGCAGCATTGGTTGCTACGGTTGTGATGATCGTTGCCGGATTTTTCTTTGCCGCAGTTTCAGGATATTTAGTTGGATTGATTGGTTCAAGTAATAATCCAATTAGCGGATTAACAATCTCAACTTTAATTATTGCAGCATTACTTATGGTTGCTCTGGGAGTAAAAGGTATGGCAGGAATTGCAGCTGTGCTTGGTGTTGCGGCGGTAATTTGTGTTGCCGCTGCAGTCGCTGGCGAAATGCTTCAAGATTTGAAAGTTGGACATATTCTCGGCGGTACACCCTGGAAAATGCAGGTCGGCGATCTCATAGGAATTGTTCTTGCTGCGGCTGTTATGTTTTTCCCGCTTCTTATCTTACATCAAGGAGATCTTAATACTGGCGGAACTGGTTTAGGCGGAAAAGCTTATCCTGCTCCCCAGGCAAGCTTAATGGCGATACTTGCTAAAGGAATTGTTGGCGGTGATATGGCTTGGCCTCTTATTATAGTTGGAATTATAATGGCCATCGGATTTATACTTGTCAAAGTCAAAAGTCCAATGTTAGTTTGTGTGGGAATGTATCTGCCGCTTGAAACGTCCTTTGCAATTTTCATCGGCGGATTAATAAAGGGATTGCTAGATAAACTGTCGGCAAAAAGAAACTTGAATGAAGCACAGAAAGTACGGGTTGATAATAATGGAGTTTTACTTGCATCAGGATTGATTGCCGGGGAAGCATTGATTGGTTTACTCTTCGCGTTTTTTGCCGTGATGGAATGGGAAACTCCGATTATTTTTACTGAACCTTCGTTCTTAATTAGTTTATTAGTATTTGTTGTGATTGCTTTTGTACTTATTCGAACACCATTAAACAATGCGGGTAAACCGGATGAACCTGCTCCACCAAGTGCTGTATTTTAATTATGTAGAGGTTGACTATAAAGAATTTCGAACTTCAATATTCCTTGTTCAGTATTCATTATTTAATAAAATATCGAATATCGAATAAAGAATTATGAATAATTTTTTGATCAACTGCTCTGAAAATGTATGCTAAAAAATATTTTTCGCAAAAAAAAGATTAATAACTCGATTAATTATTTGGAGCTAACTCCAAAAAGATCTTATGACCACAAAGTAGAGGATTCTGGAAAGGTTTCAGTACTTGTACCAAAGTTCAAGAATAAATTTTTAGTAAGTTTTTTGGCGCCACGTTTAAAGGCACCTTACATAAAAGCAAAGCTCGATGATTTTGGTTCTCTGACCTGGATGGAAATGGACGGAACAAAAAATGTTCAATTAATTTCTCAGTCACTAACTCATAAGTTCGGGGAAAAAGTTCAGCCTGTTGATGAAAGATTAACAAAATTTTTAACTCAACTTTATCAATATAATTTCATCACTTTCAAAGAAATAAATTTAAAAGGAGATTTTTATGGGAAAAATATTAGGTCATCTTAATCCACAAGATGTTTTCAATCATTTTGAGGAGATATGCAAGTATCCTCGTCCTTCCAAAAAGGAAGAAAAAATTGCTGAGTATGTTAAGTCAGTTGGAAAAAGAAATAATCTGGAAACATTAACAGATAAATTTGGCAACATACTCATTCGTAAAGCCGCTTCTCCAGGAATGGAGAACTTGAAGAACGTATGCCTTCAAGGGCATATTGACATGGTCTGTGAAAAGAATCGAGATGTTGAACATGATTTTGATAATGATCCAATCATTCCTTACGTTGATGGGGAATGGGTAAAAGCAAAAGGAACCACTCTGGGTGCCGATAACGGTATCGGCGTGGCAACTGCGCTGGCTGTTCTTGAAGATAAAAATTTGGTTCATGGACCTTTAGAATGTTTGTTCACTCTTGATGAAGAAACAGGTTTGACAGGAGCTTCGAGCTTAAAATCTGGTTTTCTAAAAGCGCAAATTCTTATCAATATGGATTCAGAAGAAGAAGGAAGTCTTTACATCGGATGTTCCGGTGGAAAAAATACTCAGGCACGATTTAAGTTTTCTGCTGAAAAAACTCCGGGTGGTTCTTCAGCTTTTGAAATAAAGGTTGCCGGATTAAGAGGCGGTCATTCGGGTTTGGAAATTCATACTGGAAGAGGCAATGCAATTAAAATTCTAACCAGGTTACTATGGACTTTTGCTAAGGATTATAAAATTCGTTTAGCAAGAATTGAAGGCGGAAATAAACATAATGCAATCCCCCGCGAAGCATTTGCAGATGTAACAGTTTCAAAATCATCTGATAAAGCACTAAAAAAGTTTGTTAAGAATTTCAATCAAACAGTAAAAGCAGAATTAGCAACCAACGAACCTGATTTGCAAGTATCAATATCAAAACATTCAACACCATCTAAAGTAATGGATCCTAAAACTCAAAGGAAATTATTGAATGCACTTTATGCAGTCCCTCATGGTGTAATAACAATGTCGCCGGATATTCCGGGATTAGTGGAAACATCAACTAATCTTGCAACAATTATTACTGAAGGTAAGAGCGTTAATATAGTTACAAGCCAAAGAAGCTCAGTTGCATCTGAAAATGCGGATATTGTAAATATGGCTTCATCTGTTTTTGAACTTGCCGGAGCGAATGTGACTTTCGGTGATGGCTATCCGGGCTGGAAACCAGATGTTCATTCTGAAATTTTAGGTGTCATGAAATCAACTTATAAAAATATGTACGGTAAAGAACCCGAAGTAAAAGCAATACATGCTGGACTTGAATGCGGAATTATCGGTGAGAAATACCCTGGAATGGATATGATTTCATTCGGACCCACTATGTTTGGTGTTCATTCACCTGATGAAAGAATAAAGATTGATACAGTTCCGCGGTTTTATGATCTTCTCAAGAATGTT